>CAJIAL010000599.1_pt1 | contig 43292 bp, 39 predicted proteins | sample 9199091 | NCBI WGS metagenome assembly CAJIAL01 (sample SAMEA7708270, study PRJEB35096) | sediment metagenome | biome: marine neritic benthic zone biome [ENVO:01000025]; feature: sediment [ENVO:00002007]; material: shallow marine sediment [ENVO:03000034] sea grass bed [ENVO_01000059] ... | reverse complement strand
TGGTCAGCGGCGCGGGCTGCGAAGCCACGGCGGCCATCCTTGGCCTCTACCCGTTAGCCAAAGCCGGGCTCCTCTCCGAGCAGACGCCGATTGTGCTGGAAGCCAAAATCGGCTCATCGGCAGCGGGGAATAAGCCCAGCCTGGCCTCGCATCACCCGGAGCGCTATGGGGTGCTACGCTCGTTTGAACCAACCGGCCACCGTCACACGGCTGAAGTGCTGCAAGAACTGCCCAGCCCGACCCCTCTCCAGGTCCACTTCTCGGCGACCTCCGTACAGATGGTACGCGGCATTCTCGTTACCGCACACGTGTTTTTACAACAATCCCTGAGCGAAAAAGATCTCTGGGGCGTCTACCGCGACGCCTATCACAACGAGCCGTTTATGCGTATTGTGAAGGAACGTCGCGGCGTATACCGCTATCCCGAACCGAAAATTCTCAGCGGCACCAATTTCTGCGATGTCGGCTTTGAAGCCGATCCGCATAGTGACCGCGTCGTGGTCTTGAGCGCCCTCGATAACTTGGTCAAAGGCGGCGCAGGAAATGGCGTGCAGGCGATGAATTGCATGCTCGGGATTGACGAGACGACCGGCTTAACCTTTCCCGGCCTGCACCCCATCTAAACCCCATGCCGTGCCCACACAGCACGATGTTTTGGTAGGAACACACCATGATTGTTGTCAAAGTCGGCGGCGGCGAAGGCATTCCCCTGGAAGCAGTGTGCCAGGACGTCTGTACGCTCGTCAAACAAGGCGAGCGCGTGCTTCTGGTCCACGGCGCCAGTCATGAAACAAATGTGTTGTCGACGGCACTGGGCAAACCGCCGCGGTTTGTGACGTCGGTCTCGGGAGTGGAAAGTCGCTACACCGATCGTGAGACGTTGGAAATTTTTACTATGGCGTATGTCGGCAAGCTGAACAAACTGTTTGTCGAACGCTTGCAGCAACTCGGTATCAATGCCGTGGGCATGTGCGGTGTGGACGGCCGCAGCATGGAGGGGGAACGCAAAGCTGTCATCAAAGTGGTGGAAAACGGTAAGCGTAAAGTCTTGCGTGATGATTGTACCGGTAAGGTGGAGCGGATTAACACGGATTTGCTGACCCTCCTCCTCGACCACGGCTACACGCCAGTGCTGTGTCCGCCAGCCATCAGTTACCAAAGCGAAATTATTAATGTTGACGGTGATCGTGCCGCCGCGGTGCTTGCAGCGGCGTTTCACGCTGACACGCTGGTTATCCTGTCCAATGTGCCGGGACTACTGCAAGATGTCGACGATCCCGCCTCGCTCATTTCCACCATTGACAAGACACGTGTCGCGTCATATCTGGACGTCGCGCAAGGCAGGATGAAAAAGAAAGTGATGGGCGCCGCAGAAGCGCTTGACCAGGGCGTTGGCACCGTCATCATGGGCGATGCACGGCTCGAGCAACCCATTCAACAGGCCTTGCAGGGACGGGGTACAGTCATTCGCTAACTCACGCGGCAGGGAGTCACCATGTCGACTTTACAAGAGCTGGAAACACAGTACTCCACTGGCATCTATGCCAAACGTGATGTGACGATCGTCCGTGGGGAAGGCACACGTTTGTGGGACGAAGACGGCAAGGAATATATCGATTGCACCAGCGGCCAGGGCGTCGCCAATGTCGGACACGCCAACCCGACTGTCGCGGCAGCCATCGCGGAGCAAGCCCGCACGCTCCTCACCTGCTCGGAGCTGTTCTACAACGACACGCGCGCGCATTTCTTGGAAAAGCTTGCCCAGGTCACGCCGGCGGGGCTTGATCGCTTCTTCTTGTGTAATTCCGGTACCGAGGCGATTGAGGGTGCCCTCAAGTTCGCCCGTATGAGCACGGGCAAACCAGGGATTATCGCGGCAATGCGGAGCTTTCACGGTCGTACCATGGGGGCGTTAACGGCGACGTGGGCACCGAAGGCCAAAGACTACTTCGCCCCGCTGCCCGAGGGCTTTCAACATATCGCGTATAACAACCTGGAGGTACTGGCAGACGCCATCACGGATGACACCGCGGCAGTCTTGCTGGAAATCATCCAGGGCGAAAGTGGTGTGCGCCCGGCGAGTGGTGAATACTTACAAGGCGTGCAGCAGCTCTGCCGCGAGCGGGGCGTGCTGCTGATTATCGACGAAGTGCAGACCGGCTTCGGTCGCACCGGCGCTTTTTTTGCCTGTGGACACTACGATCTCCAGCCGGATATTCTCACCATGGCCAAAGCCATGGCCGGTGGTCTGCCGATGGGAGCTTTTGCCATTGGGGAACGCGTGCAGACCATCCACCGAGGCACCCATAGTTCGACGTTCGGCGGCAACCCGCTGGCCTGCGCAGCCTCCAGTGCCGTCATCGATGTCATGCGGGAGCAACGGCTGCCCGAGCGGGCGGCCGAAGTCGGGGCGTATTTTCTCGACAAGTTGCGAGCCATCGACTCGCCGAAAATCCGTGACGTACGCGGCCTTGGCCTGATGCTTGGCGTTGAACTGAAAGAAAAAGTCGGTCCGTCCCTACGGAAGCTGATGGACCGAGGGGTCCTCGTCCTTGCAGCGGGAACAACGGTCTTGCGTTTCTTGCCGCCACTCATCATCACCCAAGAGGACGTCGACACCGTCGTCACCGAGGTGGCCGAGGTCTTGCAGTAGGATGGAGGTCGTTCACCAGGTCAAGCTCGGCACCACGAACGGCGCCAAAGTCCGTGGGGTACAAGCAGCGTTTGCCGATCTGGCTCATGTCCTCCGGGGACCCGATCTCTCCTCCTCCGCCTCCTGGACATGCAAAGTCGATACGGGTGTCAACGAAGAACCATGGGGGTTCAATGCGACCATCCAAGGCGCCCAAAATCGTGCCCTGGGCGCCTTGGATGCGTTGGCAGCAGAGACGACACCTGCTGCCGAACAGGTCGCCCTGGGTATCGGGGTGGAAAGCGGCTTCATCGAGGTCGCCCCGATCACCTTCACACTGTATAACTTCGACGTCTGTGCGCTCTTCGACGGCACCCACTACTACCTCGGGATCTCTCCAGGTTTCGAATACCCCCGCCGCCTCATGCAGAATATCTTTCTCCACCGCCAGCCGTTTCAAACCGCCCGGCAATATATTACGACCACTGCAGATATCGAAACGCAAGCCGGCCTCGTCGGGGAACTTGCAGGCGGTCTGATCGACCGCCCGGAAATGACCCGTCTGTGCGTGCGGCTAGCACTTATTCGCTATTGTCAGCGGCACGAGTACGATCACTGGCAATAAAACAAAGGCCCCGTGAATGGGGAGAAGTGATGCAATACCACGGAGCGCGTTGGCGCTCCGTTTCCGTGGTATGCTTACGGCGAAACGTCCGTGGGGAATATTCAACTAAACTAATTGGCAGGAAGTTCTTTCCCGGTTCGGGCGGCGTATTTGGCGGCGTTTTGGCGTTTGATGCGGGCTTTGAGCTTCCGACGCGCGTTGATGCGCGCCATTTTCATACTCCGTCCTTTTTTCATCCGTTGTGTCATACGGCCTCCTTTGCGTATCGTACAATGCAGTTGAGCATTATGCCTTGCGAGATCGGTATCATACACAGTTCCCGGGGCGCCGGCAACACCTGTCGCACTTCTTCCTCCCAATGCGTGCTCTAAAACTCAAGACCTCTCACTCACACCAAGCGTAATGTCGGGTCGTGCTGATAGGACTCGGCAAGCTCCAGCAATCGTTGCGCAACCAGTGAGTCGATGATCAGTACGTTAATAAACCCCCGCCCTTGGTCACCGCCGCGGATAGCACTGTACATCGGGGTAGCTTTGAGCGGATCAGAGGCCAGAACGACCACTCGCTGGCCAATACTGACCAAATGCTGCAGCGTCTCCAGGGGCACGGCGCTCAGTCCAGCACTCAGCTCTCGCTCCTGCGGATTCCCGCCTGCATCGAGGAGATGAAAACACAGATCCCCTACAATGCCTCGTTCTTTCAAACTCTCAACACTGATCCCCGTCATGTCGAGCATATTCATAATGCCGCGGTCAAAATATCGTACCGGCCCTTCGATCGCTCCAATTCCGACAAACGCCATATCCACACAGGTAGCACGCGTCAGCACTTCACGCGCAGTATGATCATATTCCAGGCGGTCGCGCGCCAGACTAAAACCGGGACACTGCAACGCCAGTCCACGCACCCCTTGATCGGCATATTTATAGAGGAGTTCACCAATAAAGGTATTGGCATCGATATCGGGACGGTCAACAACCGGCAAAGCCACAAGCGGATACACCGAGAATGGTTTGATCGGATCCTCACGGTGCAACGCCCGCACCATACAACTGACCGCGTACCCTGGTGCTAAGCCGATTGACGGTGTCCCGTCTAAATGTTCCAAAAAATACGCCTTCGCCGCAGTACCCACGATCAACATTCGGAGCTGATCCAGCGACGTCGGCGCCATAGGAATTACCCGCACGTCTTTCAGGCGTTTTTTACCGCCGCGATTGAACCGTTCGAACAACGCCTGGCCAAGCGCCTCGTCAGGGGGCGGTGTATGCGTGATGCGCGCAAGCTCTGATCCGATGACGTGCCGAATCGCTAATCCCACTTTACTTTCGGTCTCGTCTTCAATATCACACACCACAGCCCGCTGAAACATGTCGAGTGCCTCTTCGTCCTGGGCACTCTCCGGCCGGCGGAGACTTTCCCACACAATACCGCCATTCTCAATCACATCCCGTTCGTAGCCGCAGAGCCGATCCAGACTAATGCGGTAATACCGTGCGAGGCGCCACAAATGATCTAAGCGCGGCAAGGTTTTGCCTTGCTCCCAACTATTATATGCCTGTGGTTTGACCCCAAGAGAAAGCGCCAAACGGCGTTGGGTGAGATCTTCGCCGCGACTGTGACCTAATTCAGCGCGTAATCGGGCAAGTCTGGCACCAAGTTGACTCGGGGTGAGCTCATTCATGTGCCCTTCTCCTTGTCACAAAGTCCGGTTTCATTGTCCCAAAATAGCTATTTTGTTGATATTCTATACCACTTACTTGACAAGAGGCAAAAAACTGTTCTATCCGATTGACATCGCACCCCTTTCTACTATATTCACCAGGGTATTCACACACGTGGTACCGCATTATTTACCAAACCATGTCCTACTAGCAAAATACTCATGAGACCTAAGGAGTACGTGTATGTGTGGAATTACCGGTATGATTTCCTTCCGTAATGTTTGCCCCCAGCTTTTCAAGAGCATGCAGAGTTTGGAATACCGCGGCTACGATTCTGCCGGTATGGCGGTCGTGTCCGATGGTCAGCTCATAGTTCGCAAAGACGAGGGAAAAATCGCCGACGTCGAACAGCGGCAGCAGCTCTCGGCTATGCACGGACACGCCGGTATTGCCCACACCCGTTGGGCCACACATGGCAAAGTCAACCAACGCAATTCCCACCCACACACCTGCGGCAATCAGCAGTTTGCCATTGTCCACAACGGTATTATCGAGAATTATCGCGCCTTGCGTACCGAGTTACAGGAGCAGGGATATACTTTCCGTTCGGACACGGATTCCGAAGTCATTGTCCACCTGATCGCCGCCAACTATGACCAGGGGGGCAATATTGAAGAAGCGTTCACCGCAGCCACCAAACGGCTGCAGGGTGCGTTTGCCTTCGCCATGCTCACGTCGTATGCACCAGACACCCTGTTTTGCGCCCGGAACGAGAGTCCATTGGTCATCGGCGTTGGCGATGACGCCGTCTATCTCGCCTCTGACGTGAACGCGTTTGCCACCTACACCCGCCAAGCGGTGTATCTGAACGATGGGGAATACGCCCTCCTGCATCCCGACAGCTATACCATCAAGTCACTCACAACTGCAGCAGTCCAACCACGGCAGCCGGTGACCATCACGTGGGATGCCGGCGAAGGGGCCGACAAAGGCCCCTACCCGCATTTCATGCTCAAAGAAATCCATCAAGGGGCCGAATGCATCGACACCGCCTTGGCGCTACCGTCTGACGACATCACATATTTGGCTGCACGCATGGCATCAAGTCAGCGCGTCTTTCTCACCGGGGTGGGCACAGCCTACTACGTCGCCCTCATCGCCCAATATTATTTCGCCAAGCTGACCGATCGGTATCTGCCGGTCATCAGCGCTGATGAACTGCCCATGCTGGCCCAAATTACCCCGGGTGATCTCACCATCGCCGTGTCGCAGTCGGGAGAAACGTACGACACCTTGAAGGCACTACGCTATACCACATTGCAAGGCGGCCAGACGGCGGCGGTGGTCAACGCCCCCGGATCGTCGATGGCTCGCGAGGTCAACCATGCCATTCTGCAAGGCGCCGGGCCGGAGATTTGCGTCCTCAGCACGAAGAGCATCATTTCCCAAGTCGCCATTTTCCTGCGTGTCGCGCTTGAGCTGGGCCGGCAGTCTTGTAGGCTCTCGGAAACGCAATACGCCACCCACCTGCAGGAGATAGCCGCACTCCCGGAGACACTCCGGCACATGTATACCGACCTGGTACCTGCCGTCCGGCGTGTCGGAGGCATGTATTGCCATATTGCCCATTGGTTTTTCATCGGACGGGGTATCTACAGCGCTGTCGCACTCGAGTCGGCGCTGAAATTCAAAGAAGTCTCCTATCTCCACGCAGAAGGCATGTCCGGCGGCTTCTTAAAGCACGGCACCATCGCCTTGATCGACGAGCATACGCACTCACTCGCCTTTATCCCTAATGCCGAAGAACATAACCTGTTCAATTCCACCTTGACGAACGTCCAGGAAATCCGCGCCCGTGGCGGCTTGGTCATTGGCGTGCATGGTCAGAAGGATGAGAGCTTACGCCCCAGTTTAGACGACGAAATCGTAGTGCCGCAAACATCGGCGCTAGTGACACCGTTCATCCATCTGACTGTCGGACAGATGTTGGCCTATCACACGGCACTCACGCTGGGACGCAACATCGACAAGCCACGGGCACTGGCAAAGTCAGTCACCGTCGCCTGATGTGGAGGGAGGGAAGACGACACGGAGAGAGGGTTCCCTGCTCTCTCTCCGTGTCCCTATCAAAATTCGTACTGCTCCTCCGATAGCCGACGGCCAATTTCCGCAATCACCCGCTCTTCTTCCGCTTCCGTCGCGGCCTGAAAGGTGACAGAAAACCGGATATACGGTCCAGCCTCATCCCACGGCACCGCACAAATAAGTTTGTCGCGAATAAGGTACTGTGAGAAGTCTTCGCCAGTGTCAAAACGCTGCCCGGCGACAATGCCGCGCGGCGCCCGCATGTAGAGGAAAAACGACGCGGCCGGTTTGGTGGCCTGAAACCCGGCCCCACGCAAGGTCTGCGCGAGTTTCGTCAGGCGGCGATTGTACTTCGCGGCAATCTCCGTCGTGATTTCCGGGTGCTGCAAAGCGTAACACGCCGCCATCTGGATGGCTTTAAATTGCCCCGAATCAAAATTATCCTTGAGATCGGCAAAAGCCCGTACCACCAACGCATTGCCACAGACCCACGCCAAACGCCAGCCGGTCATATTAAAGGCTTTGGACATGCTGTGGATTTCGATCCCGACATCCTTGGCACCGGGGAGGGAGAGGAAACTCAGCGGCTCGCCCTCAAACACCAACGCCGCATATGCGGCATCCTGCATGACAATCAAATTATGCCGCGTAGCAAACTCGATAACTTCCGCAAAGAATTCGCGTGTGGCCACGGCGCCGGTCGGATTATTCGGGTAATTGAGCAGCAGAATTTTCGCCCGCTCCAATTGCTCGTCCGTCAGGCTGTACAAGTCGGGAAGATAGTTACGCTCCTCCAAGAGCGGTAAATTGTAGACCTCGCCGCCATACCACCGCGTATGCGTGCCAAGGACAGGATACCCTGGCGTGGTCAGAATCACCGCATCCCCAGCGTTGATAAAACATGCCGGTAAAAACGACAAGGCGTTCTTGGCCCCGACAGCATGGTTAATCTCGGTCGCTGGGTCCAGATTCTCCACCCCATACACCCGTGCCATGTAGGCCGCAACAGACTCTTTAAACTCCAGTGGTCCATTGTCGGAATAGCCGCGATTGTCAGGCATGCTCGCTTGCTCAGCCAGAGCATTCACGACTCCCGGATAGGCCATGCCATCGGGCTCACCCACCCCCATGTCAATGAGTTCGACATCGGGCTTCGCCTTGACTGCGGCGTCACGCGCCCGGCGGATTTTCTCAAACTTGTAGATGTCAGTGCCTTTGCCGTAATTCCGTCCACCGATCCGTTCTGCAAACAATTCCTGAATGTAACTTTCGGCCATGCGTCAGTCTCCACCTGCACTGTGACTATGTTCTATCGACTTGTTGAAAACGCGCTTGCAGGGCCCGTAACTTCTCGTCCATAGTCAGCTCGGGCTCCGGCGCCGCAGCGCGCTGCGGCTTGGCATTGTGCTGTGGTGCCGCTGCTGTCGCGGTCGTCTCCCGCTTGCGCCGACGACGTGCACTCCTCGCCGGACGTCGTCGGGCCGAGTCCGCCTGATCACTCGCGGCTTGCTGCAGTTTCATCGACAGCGAAATACGTTGCAATGCTTGATCAACGCTCAGGACTTTGACACGTACGACTTGACCCACGTGGACCACTTCCCGAGGGTCGCGCACGAAGCGCTGCGATAACTCTGAAATATGCACTAGACCATCCTGATGCACCCCAATATCCACGAACGCCCCGAAGTTGGTCACATTGCTCACCACACCTTCCAGCATCATCCCTTCTTGGAGGTCTGCAAGCGTCGTCACGTCCTCACGGAAGTGCGCCATGACGAACTGCTCACGCGGATCGCGCCCAGGTTTCAACAGTTCCTCACGAATGTCCTGCAACGTCAGCAACCCAACCTGCTCGCTGGCAAACTGCTCGAAGTTCAAACTGTTGATAAGGTCCGCATTCGCAATCAAATCCGCCACCGACACATTAAGAGATTGGGCCATACGTTCGACGACCTCATACGTCTCCGGGTGCACCGCCGTATTGTCGAGCAGACTCTCGCCGTCTTTAATCCGCAAAAAACCCGTGGATTGCTGAAAGGCTTTGTCGCCAATGCCGTCCACCTGCAAAAACTGTTGCCGGCTGGTAAAACGACCATGCGTATCGCGATACGCAACGAAATTGCGGGCTTGCCGGACATTGAGCCCTGCCACATACCGTAACAGTGCCGCCGAAGCCGTATTCGCGTCTACACCCACCCGGTTGACACACGATTCTACCGTTTCTTCGAGACCACGCCGCATGGGCTTTTGGTCCACATCGTGCTGATACTGCCCCACGCCGATCGACTTCGGATCAATCTTAACCAGCTCTGCCAAGGGGTCTTGCAACCGGCGCGCAATCGAAATAGCGCCACGTACGGTCACATCGAGATCGGGAAATTCCTCCCGTGCCACCTTTGACGCAGAATACACCGAGGCCCCGGCCTCGCTGACGACCACACAGGCAATATCCTTGTTCTCCTGCTTGTGCACAAACTGTCGAACAAATGCAGCCGTTTCGCGCGAACCCGTCCCATTGCCAACTGCCAAGGCCTTGATCGTGTAACGCCCCACAATGTCCTGCAATACCTGCTCCGCACCAGCAATGTCCTGGCGTGGCGCCAACGGGAAGATCGTTGCATGTTCCAGATACTTACCCGTCTCATCGACGACGGCAACCTTACAGCCGGTCCGCAGCCCCGGATCAATTCCCACCACACCGAACGTTCCAAGGGGAGGCGCCATGAGGAGACTTCGCAGATTCTCCTGAAATACCCCAATAGCCTCAGCATCGGCGCGTTCCTTCAACACCCCACGTATCTCATTTTGCAAGGAAGGAAAAAGTAGGCGCCGGTAAGCATCCTCGATATATGGCACCAGGCGCGCTGCCCCCGGCGCCTCCGGCTGCACCACTACATGCTGCTGCACAAGGGCCAGGGCTTTGGTGTCGTCGACACTGATGCCGAAAGACAACACCCCCTCACGCACCCCGCGGAATATCGCTAACACACGATGCGAGGGAATCGAGGCCACGGCTTCCCGAAAATCGTAGTAATCCTGAAATTTGGTTTTGGTGTCTTCTTTCCCACGCACAACCGTCGAGCACACCAGACCTTCCGCAAGCATCATAGCCCGCAATGCCCGGCGTAGCTCGGCACGCTCCGCGATCCATTCAGCCACGATATGGGCAGCCCCCTCAAGCGCTTCTTCCGCACTGGCAACGCCTTTCTCCGCGTCAACAAGGCTTGCCGCGAGCTGGGCAAGATCGTCCTCACTCGCTTGCTGCCCCCAGAGCAGTAAGGCCAGAGGCTCCAAACCGTGCTCGATCGCCACACTCGCCTTGGTTTGCCGCTTCGGCTTATAGGGCAAATACAAGTCTTCGAGCTCGACCTTGTCGAAGCACGTTACGATCTGCTGCCGCAACTCGTCGGTCAGCTTCCCTTGTTCCTCGATCGTCGCCAACACCGTATGCCGGCGTTGCTCGAGCTCCTGATAATACTTGTGCCGACCGGCAACCTGCCGAATCTGCTCCTCATCCAGATTCCCGGTGACCTCCTTCCGATACCGGGCGATGAACGGCACGGTGGCGTCATCGAGTAAGAGCGCAATCGTACGCTCGACTTGGTCCACTCGGAGCGACAGCTCCGTCGCAATACGCGTGGACAGATCGGCCTGCGAGGTGACGTGTTGAGATGGCATCATAGGCTCAGTTACCGTAGGCTCAGCTCCCGCAAACGGGGCTTACAGCACATACATTGTACATAAGAGGGATAACGCGGAAGGGCTCCTTTGTCGGTAGGAGTGACCCTCGGGCAACCCGTTGCTCGTTGCTTGCAGTATGAACCACGTTCTAGCCGGCCCACCCTAGCATGCCAGCCGTTGCCCCCGTGGTCGTGCCGGGCATTGTACCAAAACCGTAAGAGAGGAACCAGACGAGAGCAGTGCGCGGTCACAGCCGGTTGCACAGCAGCCATGCTTTCTGCTATAACCCCGTGAACAATCACGTCTGTCGGACATGCACCTGTCTCGTGCAGCCCTCCCGGCACACAGGGTCAGGTACATGTGTCGTATCCTACCGCAGAAAGCAACGTAATGAAAGCACAACGCATCGACCATGTGGTCATCGCCGTCAACGATCTTGAGGCCGCCGTTGCCACGTATACCGGCAACTTCGGGTTGGAAAAGGTACAAGAAGGTGAAGTGCCCGCCTTAGGCATTCGTAACGTTTTCCTGCAAATTGGCGATGCTCAGCTCGAGCTCGTCACCCCGCTCTCGGACGACAGCCCAGTAGGCAAATTTCTGCAAGCGCAAGGGGAAGGGATGTACTTGTTGTCGTTGGAAGTCGACAATCTCGACGATGCCGTCGCGACCCTACAAGCTCAGGGCACACGCGTCAACGTGGCCGCAGGCGGCGACGGCAAGCGTCTGGCTTTTATTAGTCCGAAGGCCACGCATGGCGTATTGTTACAGTTGTTCGAACGGACATAATACCCCCGGACATCGAAGGAGTATGCTCCATGCCCTATATTGCCATGAACAATTTCCAGGTCGCTCCGGATCAGGCCCAAGCATTTGAAGAACGCTGGCGCACGCGCCGAACCTACCTGCAAGATGTGCCCGGTTTCACCGGCTTCCAACTCCTGCGCGGCGATGAACACGACGGCTCGATCCACTATGTGTCGCACTCCAGCTGGGCGTCGTACGAGGCCTTTATCGCCTGGACCAAGTCAGACAGTTTCGTGCAAGCCCATCGCGGTGAGCCTCTCCCCAAGGGGATGGTGCAGGGACCGCCGCACCTGGAATGTTTCGACGTAGTGGAGATGTACTAAGGCCCATCGCTTACGTCTGACGACACTCGTTGAGGTGACGCACAGGTTGGCCGTCACGCGAGGTGACGGCCCGTGTCACCGCACGCGAATACCCCCACGACATCCCCACCATGGAATGCGGCCCATGGGTTCCGGCTACCAGCAGCAGCACATCGTCCGGACGAGACACAACCGGCACCTGCTCCTCATGAGCAAAACCAGTAGGACGCCCATGGACGATACCACGCTCCTCGAGTACACGACGTGAAACGCGTGCCTGCTCGCAGAGGAAACGTTGTACATCCCGCTTGCTCCAGCCATCAGCGTGCATCGTCCAGGCGTGCTCCGGATTGAGCATAACCAGCAGCTCAGCCGGAACAGAGGCACTGTTTCTCCCAAGTGTTGCCGCCACCTCAGCCACGCCTCGCAGGATACCCTCGGCATTAGTACTACGATAATCCAGCACATTATGTGGTCCGACGCACTTGAGCACGGTCACCGATGTCGTCTCGGTATCGAACAGCTCCACGTGCAGTGGTTCCCACGGGGACACCTCGATGTGCTCGGCACAACAGAATGCCAACTCCGCCGGAGAACCGATCGTGGACAAGTCCGCTTGCCCGGGAAGCGCCCGCCCGGCATTGACCAGACTCATATTCACAGCTCGGCTGATCGCGATATTAGCCCGATAGCCTGGCCCCAAGCACCCGCCACCACTGGCCAAGCCCACTTCCCGCGCCAACGGCCCACTGACGAGAATCGCATTGCCCGCAGGGTAACTGGTAATGGCCGCCTGCATGAGACGATAGCGCGGCTCTGCGACCGCCAGAGCCGCCGTGACCACCAGCGGAAAATATTCCGGGCGGCAACCGGCCATGACGGCATTCACCGCCAGCGTCCCAATAGTGAGTGGCGCGCCGCTCGGAAAACAGCGTGGGATGACCACATCTGCAGCCGGGCGATCTGTCCAGACCAACATCGCGTCAACACGCGATCGTGTAGGCGGAATGATCGGCAAGCCATCGCATAACCCGCCGTCACAGAATGCCTCGTACACCTCTGCGGCATATTCGGCAGGGTCGAGGGTGATGGTTGACTCCTCCACCTCAGTGACCTCAAAGACACGTGTGTCCCAGATGTGCAGTTCCCCGGTCGCCTTCCGCGGCACCTGAGCGTGCTCAGGTGCGAACGAGTGCAGAAATTGCGTCTGCAACTGCTCCGGCACCGTGGTGAACGCATCGCCGATCTCTCCCAGAAGCCACACTGTCTCGGCCGCAATGTCCGCGGCGGAAGAATAGCGGAAAATATTCAGCCGACTCAGCGGCAAGCCCGGTAAAACCGGCAGACTCATGGCTGCGGCCAAATGGATTGTCTGCCCACTGCACAGCGTCACGGTGGGAATCTGACGTCGTTCGAGTTCCCAAGCCAAGACGATGGTAGAGGCCGTCCCCCCCGCGTCACACAGCGCCAATACCACCCCGTCAACGCCGATGGCGGCGATTTCTTCTGCGACCTGCCGGATCGCACCTTGACGTCCTGGAGACAGATCACGACGGAGTTCCGGACATGCGCACACGCCATATTGCTCCGGCAAACGTTTGGCCAGCTGTTGATAGAGCCGGGCGTGCTGCTCGGAACGCGGGGTCAGCTTCCCATTATCAAATAACAGCACACGCCGGCCTTGGAGCGACGACAGACGCGGCGCCAAGGGCACGGCTCGGGTGCGACTCGGGGCACGCGGGTCGACCAACGCCGGGGGCTGCACACGTACCTCAGGCATCATCTTCACTCACTCCTTGGCAAACGGGGCAAACGACACCATCATCATCAATTTGCATCCCTACCACTTTCCACGGTAGGATCTCTCCTGGCGCTATGGATGCACCTATCACACCAAGACGCAACTTCACCTCTTGACTCGGCATTATGACACACTCACTGTCAAACGATACCCAGAACGATACCCAGCAATGGCTCGTCCCTGTCGCCCCGGAGCTTCTCGTGTCAGTGACACCGGGGCACGAACCGATCATCGAAGCCATCACGCCCCAACTCGCTGCCTGGCTCGACCAAGACACCACATCGCTCGTAGGGCGTCCGCTCAACGAGGTCTTCGATGCCATACTGCCGGCGTTAGCAACTGCCGTGGAAGACGTGTGCACCTCCAAATATCCGGTCCGTGATTACCGTGTGAAGTTCACCGATGCCCGCGGCATCGATCATACCGTGTTGCTCCAAGCCAACCTCCGTCCTGGTGAGCAGGAATCCTGGAACACGCTGGTCGCCCTCACTCTCACCGAGCAGACCGGGCGGAAAGCCACCGAAAAGCTCAAGCAGCCCCGTGACTTTCACGGCTTGGTCGGGGACTCGCAGGCTCTGCGCGTGGTCATTCGGAAAATCGAGATCTACGGTCCCACCGACGCCCCTGTTATCATCACCGGTGAAACCGGCACTGGCAAGGAACTCGTGGCACGCGCCCTGCACGCCCACAGCAAACGCAAGCGCAACCCCTTTGTCGCCGTCAATTGTGCTGCCTTGTCCGAGGAACTTCTAGAGTCAGAGCTGTTCGGCCACGAACGCGGCGCCTTCACCAGTGCCATCAGGGCGCATCGCGGACGGTTCGAACGCGCCCATAACGGCACCTTGTTTCTCGACGAAATCGGCGAAATGCCTATACGATTGCAAGCCAAACTACTACGGGTACTCGAAGAAGGCGCCATCGAACGCGTTGGCGGCGAACGCGAAGTGCCTGTGGATGTCCGCGTGGTGACAGCCACCAATGTGCCGTTGGAACAGGCCGTTCACACCCGGGCATTTCGTCTCGACCTGTATCATCGCCTTGACGTGCTGCGTATCCACATGCCGCCCTTGCGCGAGCGTCTCGACGATATTCCACTGCTCGTGGCCCATTTTCTGTCGCAGCTGGATCGGCAATATGGCCGGCACATCTATCGACTCACCCCCGATGCCATTGCCCTCCTGCAATCGTATGCCTGGCCAGGGAATTTTCGTGAATTACGCAACGTGCTCGAACGCGTATACGTCGAAACGACGGCTAACGTCATCGGCCGCAAAGCGTTTGACGAATGGGTGGAGGAGCGTGCCCGCTTTCATCCCGGCACCTGGGATCTGCACGCCCGGCAGGCGTCTCAGGACGCCCGGCCTCTCCTTATTCCTCCCTACTCTGGTGCCGAGCAGACTATGCACTCGCTCTTATCCCCTGCAGAGGATACCAGGCCAGTTATTGATGTTGTTCCTAGGCAACTCGAAACTTACCCGGCAACGGCGCCCAACAATCAAGCGCCGATCGATGTCACTCCTACTATTTTTCCGCCCCGAAGCATGGGACACGAGATTACCCAGGAAACCATCGAACAGGCCTACGGGGAAGCCAACGGCAACATCACGCAAGCCGCGCGGCTCTTAGGCGTGCACAAGGCCACCCTCTACCGGCATATGAAAGCGCTCGGACTCACGCGCGATGCGCTTGAAGCCGGGAGGAAACACCCATGAGCGACGACCTGGATACCTTCCTGCAGAGCTATGCCGAACTCGTGCTCATCAACTTGTGGGATGAGGACTGCGAGGCAAGCCACTACATGGAGCAGCTCCTCAGTGAAACAGAACGCTTCCGACACATCCCCGTGTTGCGCCTCAGGCTGGCAGAACACCGCGATTGGGCCCAGGCGCATGGCATCCATGGCACTCCAGCCTTAGTCGTCTATCATCAGCATCGTCCCCTCTTTCGACTCATGGGCCGCGTCACGGCGGAAGAACTCCTGCAACGTTTTCTCGATTGTGATCTCTAAGATCACTGGAGTAACAGAAGGGAAAGCAGTTGCGACACAGTCGTATGCCTTGCTACGATTCCCTACGAGTCACCTAACGTCCCACGTCGATCCCGTACACAGTCAACGAGCATAGCAGCCAGCGAAGGAGGTCCGGCGCCATGGAACGACATATCCGGAGAGCGGCAGTGTTGGGAGCCGGTGTGATGGGAAGCCAAATCGCCGCACATCTCGCCAACGTAGGCATTCCCTCTTTCCTCCTCGATATCGTCCCAACCACCCTGACGCCGCAGGAGAAGCAGCAGGGTATGACGCTGGAGCATCCCGGCGTCCGCAATCGCCTGGCACACCGTGGCATCCAAGGGGTGCTGAAGGCTCGCCCTGCCGCGTTGTATCTGCCCACAGCCGCGTCACTCATCACGCCCGGCAATCTCGCGGACAACCTTGAGTGGCTCAGTCAAGCCGAGTGGGTCATCGAGGCCGTGACGGAAACCTTGGACGTCAAACGGGACCTGTTTCAGACCATCACCCCGTACCTCAATGCCTCCGCTATCCTCAGCTCCAATACGTCTGGGCTGTCGATTACCGCGCTCAGTGATACACTCCCCGCTGATCTTCAACCGCGCTTCGTCGGCACGCACTTTTTTAATCCGCCACGCTACGTCAAACTCCTCGAAATCATCCCGGGACCGCACACAGCTCCCGAAGTCCTCCAACACATGACGACATTGTGCCGCGACACACTCGGCAAGGGAGTCGTTCAGGCCAAGGACACGCCGAATTTTATCGCCAATCGCTTGGGTGTCTATAGCATGCTCGCCTGCATGCACATCATGCAAACCGATGGCTATACCGTGAGCGAAGTCGATGCCATCACGGGCCAAGCCATGGGCCGTCCCGCCAGTGCCACCTTCCGCACGGCCGACCTCGTGGGCCTGGACACCCTGCTACACGTCGTGTCAAACGGGCTGGCAAATCTGCCCAATGATGCCATACAAGACGTGGCGCCCGATCCCAACTTCGTCCCAGCCATGGCTCAACGTGGCTGGCTCGGGAACAAAACCCACCAGGGGTTTTACAAACGCGTCCAGACAGAGCAGGGACGCGCCTTTCTCGCCATCGATTATCACACCCTGGAGTACCAGGCTCAGGAACGCCTCCGCGCGCCATCTCTCTTACAAGCGCGGCAAATCGATGATGTGCGCAAACGCCTCAAGCTCTTGGCCTATGCCGACGATCGCGCCGGCCAGTTTGCCTGGAAAGTGTTGAGCGCCACCCTGCGCTACGCGGCCCAGCTTGTCCCGGACGTCGCCGAGGATATCGTCAGCATCGACAATGCCATGCAATGGGGATTTCACTGGGAACTCGGCCCCTTCGAGACCTGGGATGCGCTGGGAGTGCGCCAGGCCGCAGAGAAAATGACCGCCGATGGCGACGCCCTTCCTCCCATCGTTGCAGCCCTGCTCACGACGGAGCGTCCGCGCTTTTACCAGGAGGCAGACGGCACACGCACGTACTTCGATCTCGGCCGTCAGGCGCATACCGAGGTGCCGCACACGCCACACGTCATCCGCCTCGGCTCTTTGAAAACCCAGAAGAAGGTCATTCGGACCAACCCCGGCGCCAGCCTCGTAGATCTTGGAGACGGCGTGGCCTGCTTGGAATTCCACAGTAAAATGAACGCTATCGGCGGCGACACCGTGGCCATGATGCAGACGGCCATAACGGAAGTCGAGCGCAATTGGGCAGGTCTCGTCATCGGCAACGAGGCGGAACATTTCTCGGCAGGTGCCAACCTCGCGCTCATGTTGCTCGAAGCGCAGAACGAGGAATGGGACATGATCGAGCACATGGTACGTGCTTTCCAGGGTGCCAATCAGGCCTTCAAATACCTCACCAAGCCCGTCGTGGCCGCACCAGCAGGCATGACTCTCGCCGGTGGCTGCGAAATCTGTCTTGGCGCCGACCGGATGCGCGCCGCGGCAGAAACCTATATGGGTCTGGTGGAAGTCGGAGTGGGCATCATCCCTGCTGGGGGCGGCTGTAAAGAGCTGCTGTTACGTTCACAGGAGGGCCTCCCCAGCGATCTGCCCATGGATCTGTTTCCGCTCGTGCAACGCGTCTTCGAAACCATTGGGCTCGCTAAAGTCTCCGGTAGCGCCGCGGAAGCCCGGCATGCCGGTTTTCTCCGCACCAACGACCACATCACCGTGTATCGCGATGCCTTGTTATACGACGCCAAGCAAACCGTGCTGGATATGGTGGCGGAAGGCTACACGCCGCCCCAACCGACCATGCTCCGCGTCGTGGGACGCTCAGGGTACGGCAATTTCCTCGCCGGGCTGTACAATATGGAAACCGCTCGGCAGATCAGCAGCTACGACCGGCAGATCGGCCGTAAGCTTGCCTACGTGCTCTCAGGCGGTGATGTCCCCGAGGGCAGCAAGGTCTCGGAACAGCATATACTCGATCTCGAGCGTGAAGCCTTCCTCAGCCTGTGTGGTGAACCCAAAACGCAGGAGCGTATGCGCCATATGCTGGAGCGCGGCAAGCCACTGCGGAATTAACGTGCAATTGACAAGAACTGCAGACCACTGTGACTTACCTGGAGAATACGCATCATGCAAGAAGCGGTCATCACAGCAACCGTTCGTACCCCTGTTGGACGGGCGGCACGGGGCGTTTTCAAAGACACCCGTCCGGACGATCTGGCGTCGCTGGTTATTGCAGAGGCCTTGCGGCGTGTCCCCCAACTCGCCGCGGACGACGTCGAAGACGTCATTCTGGGCTGTGCTATCCCGGAAGGTCCCCAAGGCATGAATATCGCCCGCATTGCCGCGCTTGAGGCCGGCCTGCCCTATACGGTCCCGGCACAAACGGTCAATCGCTTCTGCTCCTCAGGTCTGCAAACCATTGCGCAAGCTGCAGAGCGGATTATGGCAGGCTTTGCCGATGTGATTCTTGCCGGAGGAGTCGAAAGCATGAGCATGGTGCCCATAGATCAGGCCAAGCTCAGCATCAATCCGGAGTTGGCTGAACGCTATCCCGAGATCTATACCTCAATGGGCCTCACTGCGGAACTCGTCGCCGAGCGCTATCAGATCTCGCGTGACGACCAAGACCGCTTTGCCCTGCAAAGCCATCAACGCGCCGGTGCCGCTATTCAAGCCGGCCGCTTCGCCGACGAAATTATCCCCGTGCCCACCCGTATTGCTCAGCCACACCCGGACGGGAGCAGCCACTACACGGATATCACCGTCGACACCGATGACGGTGTGCGCTACGACACCTCGCTGGAGGTCCTCGGCAAACTACCACCGGCGTTCCGCCAAGGCGGCACGGTGACAGCCGGGAATTCGTCGCAGACAAGTGATGGCGCGGCGGCTGCGATTGTTATGTCACGCCAGAAGGCGGAAGCCATTGGGGCGCCGATTCTGGCAATCTTTCGTGGCTTTGCCGTGGCAGGCGTCCCACCGGAAGTGATGGGCATCGGCCCCGTCGAAGCCATTCCCAAGGTCTTGCAGCGCACCGGGTTGACGCTGGACGATATCGATCTGATCGAACTCAACGAGGCATTCGCAGCACAATCCCTGTACGTCATACGCACGCTCGAACTCGACGCCGAGCGTGTCAACGTCAATGGCGGCGCCATTGCCCTCGGCCATCCGCTCGGCTGCACCGGTGCCAGACTGACATCCACGCTGTTGCACGAGTTGCACCGGCGCCAGGCACGCTACGGCATGGTCACCATGTGTATCGGCGGCGGTATGGGGGCAGCAGGTATCTTCGAACGCGTGTAGCCAACGTGCAAAAACTCTGTTATTTCACAAGTGAAGAAGGAGGAAACATATGGCCATCGAGACGCTGATTCAAGGCGGCGGTTTTTTACTTGCGACATCCGATCCGCATGCCACCCATACCCCGGAAGATTTCAGCGACGAACAACGCTTGCTTGCATCAACCATCCGGGATTTTGTTACCCAGGAAGTGCTCCCTCGCACTGCCGCTATCGAAGCGAAAGAACCGGAGGTCGTCCCGCGCCTCCTCAAACAAGCCGGTGACATCGGCTTGCTGTCAGTTGAAGTACCCGAGCAATACGGCGGGGCAGGCATGGGCTTGCTCAGCGGCATGCTCTTGATGGAAGCCGGCTCATGGGGGGGCGGATCCTTCCTGACCTCGCTCGCCGACCATGTCGGCATCGGCACGCTACCCATCGTCTACTCGGGTTCCGACGAACTCCGGCAGCGCTACCTGCCGTTACTCGCCACCGGGGAACAACTCGGGTGTTATTGTCTCACCGAGCCGCAATCGGGTTCCGATGCCCTGGCGGCTCAGACCTCTGCCGAACTCTCGGCCGATGGTACCCAGTACATTCTGAACGGTACCAAGCATTTTATTACCAACGCAGCGTTCTCGGACCTCTACACGGTGTTTGCCAAAGTCGACAAATCCCTCTTCACCGCGTTTGTCATCGAACGCGATACGCCGGGGTTGTCAATCGGCAAGGAAGAACACAAAATGGGCATCATCGGCTCCTCGACGTGCCCGGTGGTGCTGGACAATGTCGCGGTGCCGGTCGACAATGTCTTAGGCGAGGTTGGTGCCGGGCATCGGGTCGCATTCAATATCCTCAATGTTGGCCGGCTCAAACTCGCCGCGGGCTGTTTGGGCGGCATGAAAGCCGCCATGGCCGAAACCATCCCCTATGCCAAACAGCGACAACAATTCGGACGCGCCATCGCCTCCTTCGGCATGATCCAACACAAGATCGCCGAGATGACGATCCGTACATACGTCTTGGAAAGCCTGGTCTATCGTGCTGCGGGGATGATTGAAACACGACTCGAAACGTTAGACCGGAACACCCAGGATTACGATGCCCAGGTGATCAAAGGCATTGAAGAATATGCCGTCGAGTGTTCCATCGGTAAAGTCTTTGGCAGCGAAATGCTCGATTTTGTCGTGGACGAGATGGTGCAGATATACGGCGGCTATGGCTTTATCGAAGAGTTCCCGGCGGCCAAGGCTTACCGCGATGCCAGGATTAATCGCATATTTGAAGGCACGAACGAGATCAACCGCCTCATCATCCCTGACACGCTGATGCGTCGTTCCATGCGTGGCCAACTGCCGCTGATGCAAGCCGTGCAACACGTGGCGGGAAATCTCTTGGCTCCACTTCCACCGCTACCGGCTGGTGATGAGACCTCGCTGGATGTCGAACAGCAACTGATAGAGCGTGCCAAACACGCACTCCTGTTATGTGCGGGGGTGGCCGTCCAGCGCTTTGAGCAAGCGCTTGCCGAACAGCAAGAGATCTTAGGGAGCCTCGCCGATATGGCGATCGAAATCTATGCGGCCGAAAGTGCGCTGTTACGCACGATGAAATATCTGGACGGGAATGACGAGTCCACAGCGCAGTTCCGGCTTGCCATAACTCGTGCTTGGTGTAATAACTTGCCGGAAAAGATTATGCACTACGGCTCCACCATCCTCGCGGCGTCCGCCGAAGGGGACGCACTTCACACGCCGCTGGCCGCATTGCGCAAACTAACACGCGCCACGCCAATCAACAGTGTAGCGCTGAGGCGTCAGGTGGCGACAATCGCACTCGAATCCGAGCGTTATCCACTGGGATAATATCAGCGCGATTGTATCGAACTACTGCCAGAACAAAAAAAGCGTGCTTGCTCCACATACTCATGGAAAGCAAGCACGCTTTACTGCAGTCATGCAGCCTCGCCTTAATCAGGCAAGAGGTAATGCCCTAAATCCGCATCGACATCCCGCGTATGCACATACTCCACGCCGACATAGTAATCGTCCGTGTGTTTGACGGTGACCGTCCGGCAAATTTCGGCACACTGGCCTTTGTCCAGGGTAAAACACACCTCCAGCATATCCCCCTCATGCAAATCATATTTCAGTTTGGTGCGAAAGCCGAGACCGGTCGCTGACACATTTTCCACGACCATGCTTCCGGCAATCTCAGAGCGCAGTTTGATAAATTTTCCGGGGAGCTGCGTCCCTTTGCGGTAGTACTTCCTCGTATCCACAATGATGACAAAAATGGCACCACACGGACATTTGATTTTCAGCGGGATATGGCGGTCTTTATGGGGGGCAAGATTGGCGTGTTTCGTGCGCTCACATGTCGGACAGGTGAGGGGCGCCTGGCCATACGTATCCAAGTAGACATTTTTGATGACGGCATCGTGCGCAAGCATAAGGCGAGCGTCTCCTTTCTTCAGCTCCCAGGCTGCTTGTGGACAGCTCTTGGGATCGACCTGGTCCTTTCCAACACCTAAAACCTTGCGGCATATACTCTCGTGTTGGTATCGGCTCAGAAAGGAGAAACCTTGAACCGTTAACTCGGCTGCGTCCCTGACAAAAAGAGCCCAATCTCAGAGGGTTGCATGCGGATACCGACAAAAAATTCGCCAAACTCGCCGTAGCGTGAACTGGCAGGATCGAAACGCATGTCGTAAATCAATTTCTTGAACACCACCGGATCATCGGCAAAGAGGCTGACGCCCCACTCCCAATCGTCGAAACCGACTGACCCACTGATAATTTGCTTCACCCGCCCGGCGTACTTGCGCCCGATCATACCATGTCCGCGCATGAGTTGGCGGCGCTCGTCCATGGGCAAAGCATACCAGTTATATGTTTCGCCACGGCGCTTGTTCATCGGATAAAAGCATTGGTAACGCCCATCAGGGATAGGGGGATAGAGTCGGTCGTGCAGTATTGTTTTTTGTTGCTCCAGCTCCCGCTGATAGGCCGCGTCGTACTCGGCAGTTCCGGTGTCAAGACCTGCAGCGGCAAGCTGCCGCTGGACAGCGCCAATGATTTCGTACATCCCAAGCTCAATGACGGATAAATAACTATAGGCCGGTTGCAGATAGGGAAACAGGCCGGTCTGCCGCAGACTCAGTTTGACCTGGTTCAACGCTTCCAGATTAGGGCGAAAATGGGTGCATAACACATCACCCTTGTGCCCCAGCACGCTAAAAAAAGCGCTGCTGCCCTCCTCTGGAGCGGCCTGCGCGTCCAGCCATGCCGCGCTCTCCTCGACGAGCGTATCACGTTGCGCTGGTGCTAATGCTCGCCACTGCGGCCACTGCACCGTATACACCTCGTGTTGCACATACCAACCTTCGATGGTTTCCGGGGCTTCCACCGTCGTCATAGCCTGCATCCCTTTCACGTTCACGTCTACGCTTGCAGCCATACTGCAACAGTTGTCACGCAAGACACCGGTACAGCCAAGCCCCGCGTGCCCGCGACGACTAAGATCGTACCATCCACACGCAGGTTTGCACAGGCGTTTTCCGAGCCAGGGTACATGACGTAACTGAACGGCTTATCACTTCGAGGCAGGCGCCGCGAGCGTGCGCAGATACGCGATCACATCACGTATTTGCGCTGGCGTCAACGTGCCTTTCCATCCCGGCATGAGTGGGGAGCGGTTCACGGCCGGCCCACCATCGGTCAGCACTCGCATCAGATGGTCGTCGCTGAGGGCATTCATATAGGCGCCATCAGTGTGATCGCGCGGCCGGGGCTTCATAGTAGCCGCCGCAGGGCCATTCCCCTTCCCCTGCGCCCCATGGCACACAGTGCAATATTGCTGATACAGGGGGCGCCCCTTCGCGGCCTCCGCAGCCATAACGGCAGAAGCTCCACCAAGCAGAAGCGCACAGAACACAACCACACATACGCGATACGAGTATGTCATCGACTTCACCCTTCTCAGAACCATAGCAGTCAGTGGACAAAAAAATGGCACGGAACCTTCCCACGCACCGACCGTACACGTGCTGCGGGGCATTCCGTGCCATTCATTCAGATTCTACAGCAAGACCTTACCACTTCTTCTTACCGCAGGGATTACACGGATTCATCTTCTTGGCGGCGCAGGGATTACATGGATTCATCTTGGCGCCGCAGGGATTGCACGGATTCATCTTCTTGGCGGCGCAGGGATTACATGGATTCATCTTGGCGCCGCAGGGATTGCACGGGTTCTTCGCCGCACAGGGGTTGCACGGATTCGCCGCCGCTTGCTTCAACAGGCACGGATTCTTTGCCACGGCGGTGATGAACTCTCTTTGCACCGCATGCGTATAGGCCGTAAGAGCCGCTAACTTGCGCGAATTCCACCCTAGCGGCTTCGCCGCCATGGGCACAACCATACAAAATTGCACCATTTCATCCGCATCAACTTTGTGAAGCCCCGCGCGCTGCTGCGGCATATCGACACGATGCGGATAGGGTTTCAAGAATGTCCGCTTGAGATTCCCGTGGTTCATGTGGCAGGTGCTGCACGCTAACCCACTGTTGCCCAAGCTGCGATCATTCCAGAGCTGCTTCCCTTCTTTGAGCAATTGGGCTTTGCTCGCACGAGCATAAAGTTGCGTCCCGTCAGGGCGCGTGATCAGTCGTGAATTGATCTTCCCGCCCCCACAAGGATTGCAGGGATTGCAGGGGTTTTTCGCCGCGCAGGGGTTGCACGGATTCATGCGCTTGGCGGCACAGGGGTTACACGGATTACACGGATTTTTCGCCGCACAGGGGTTGCACGGATTCATCTTCTTGTGCGCATGGCTCGCTGCCACCTGCATCATACTCTCAGGCTGCGGCTGCATCATGCTCGCCCCCGAGGCAACACTCAAAGATGCGAGCAAAAACGCGATACTCCCCACAACGCCGATACCAACCCACTTCCCTCGCCTCATAGATCGCATTCTCCACCTCCCATGGTACATCGTTCATGTTGTGTCTATGGCAATGCAGCTAACGTAAAACATCTCCTATCGCGTCTTATGCCTTACTACGCCTCTGCCAAAGCACCCTCGAAAGTACACTGTGAAACTGGCTCATGGCCTCCCGGTTCCACCCTGGGGAACGAAACGCAAGACATTTTATTCCAGCAGTGACGCCCACAGGATGTTCGTTATAACTCTCAACACTCTGTGGATATCCCCCCTATTCCTGCAACAAGTGCCGAATCAATTGCTTCGCCGTATCGCTGTCCCACGCACGCGGCCCCACCGTCCCAGCAATGATACGATTGTTGCGATCGATCAGAAACGTCGTCGGCGTCCCCCGAACCCTGTACCTCTGCGCCACCGTATACTGCGTGTCGAGCGCGATAGGAAAACGCAGACCTTCAGCCTTGGCAAACCGCTGCATCTCTTCAACCCCCATGCGGTCGACAGAGATACCCAAGAGCACAAAACCTTGCTCGTGAAGCGCGGCATACAATTTCTTTAGAGAGGACCTCTCTTTGGTGCAAAAGTGTCACCATGTCGCCCAGAAATTGAGCAAAACGACCTTTCCCTTGAGATCACTCAAACGCAGGGTTTCACCCGTAATCGTCGTCACTGTGAAATCCGGGGCAGGCACCTTCTGCTCAAATCGCGTCAGACCGAGCGTCGTCATATACTCCGCCTCGCTCTCAGCCGCAGCGTTGCTGCCGACAATGCCAAGCAGGAGCGTGACGCCGACGAGTCGCACGATCCATCGCGTACATACAACAGAGCCACATCGCATAATAGATATCTATCCCCCATCATGAAACGGACCGTCACCACCTCAACGGATCGCTGTACAACTACACTTCGATGGGTCTGAACGCATCTCTCACCGGAATATTCCCTCGCCCCAATGTCACGCGTGCATCGCGGTTCGGTTTTTCTACACATGAGAGGGTAATCACAGCGCCGTAGCGTGTCAGGAAGAAACGTTTAGGGAGGCAAGACAGAAAGAGGAAGCTCGCTGGACAAGCTTCCTCATAATTTTAACGACGCAACTTATACTCCTTATGCCACGTCGAATCGGCACCGCCACCCACCGTGGTTATCCGTACATCGAGGAGGTACGGCTCGCCAGCAGCGGTCACTTCCGCCCCACGCCGCAAGGCCTTTTCCAGGTCCTGCGGTTCCGTGACGCGCGCGCCATCCACACCTTGCGACTTTGCCAGCATGACAAAGTCAATATCCGGATCACCCAGATAGCATTCGGGATACTTGTTCTGCTTCACGAATTCCTCGCCATGCGCATGGAAATTCGTGCGCACGGTCTGGTAATTCCTATTGTTCCAGACAATCGTCAGAATCGGCAAGCTATAACGCGCCATGGTCCAGAAACCCGAGGAACCATACATCACGGCGCCATCTCCAAGACTACACACCACGGGACGATCCGGTGCACCGAGCTGTGTACCAATGGCCGCACCAACACCGTAGCCCAACGACCCGCCGAAGGTGCGCACGAGGCGCCATTGGCCTTTCTCAAAGCCGAACGGCATGTAATGGTCCGCCGCACGGAAGTTTTCCGACACGATAATCGTCTCTTCCGGCAGCACCTGGCTAGCAACATGCGCCAGATAGTTCGGATGAATCGGCGTCTCAGTCGCCAGGCTACGCGCCTCATCCTGCTGTTGTTTGGCGCGCCACGCACCCTGCTCGCGGATGTGCGAACCCCGGCGCTGGATTTGCGGCTGACTGGCATACTCGTCTTTCCACAAAGCATTGAGCGCCTGCAGACTGTGCCGCACATTCCCCCAGATCGCGATGTCGAGCGGGAAAGTATTCCCCAACAACGATGGGTCGTGGCCCAGGCCCATAATTGTCCCGGTGTTTTGGAAGCGCAAGTCGGTGGGATTCCCGCGCGAATTTTGCCGGTAGCCGACGCAAAGAACGACGTCGTACGGCTCTTCAGAGAGGTTCTCGACCTGGCCAATGTAGTTGGGATAATGCGGTGGAAAACTCCCATAATCAAAGAAACCCGTGACTACGGGCAAGGCCAAGCGCTCAGCCAACTCGAGAATGTCCCGCTCCGCACTGGCGGCCCGAATATCCGGCCCACACACAAGCAAAGGGTTGTCGGCATTGAGCAGGGCATCAAAAATTGTATGAATCACCCCCGCGTCCGGTACCTGCCCCATATGCGGTGCGGTCGCGGCCTGAATCGTCCCGGTGACGTCCGGTGTTTCGAGCGCGTCACTGGTATACGCCACATAGACCGGCCCGGTCGGGTAAGTCATCGCATCTTTAAAGGCGCGGCGCGTGACCGTTGGCACACCACGGGCATCCCACACTTCCCAGCGTTTTTTGGTAATGCCTTCGACGGTTTCGATCTGCGAAAACCCTGCGGACGCGCCCAAGGTATTGTGATCGCCGAACGAGCCGGGATCGCGCATCGCTGCCGTCACCACCATCGGCGTCCCGTCAAAATACGCGTTTTGCAATTGTCCCGAGCCCTGGCGTGTCCCAGCGGCAAGATGGACATTCACAAACGCCGGCTGATTCGTGATTTTGCCGTAGCCGTCGGCCGCCGCTAACACGAGGGGCTCGGCTAACAGAAGAATCGGCTGCACCCCCGGCACCGTGAGCAATGCGTTGAAAAAACCCGCCTCCGCACTCCCGGTATTGGTAAAAGCATACTCGACACCCTGCGCGAGTAACTGATGAACCAGAAGTTCCCCTCCAGTTCCGACGACTTCGTTCCGTTCCATACGCACTATCCTCGCTTTCGCTTGGCTCTTTGCCAGACGGTTGTCTCACTGCTGGTGAACCACCCATGATGGCTCTACTGTATCGCTCTTTCGCTACGGGGTCAACGACGCCCGTCTTGAGCCGCAAATAGCCGAGATAACAGCTATGCAAAGGCCCGAGGGTCTGATAGACTCTTGCGAAACACTACGGAATGCGTCGGGCGTAGGCCCGGCGCGCTCTGGCCTCAGCGCAGAATCACACATGATCAGCAAGCAGGGACCTTTCGTTATGCAAGCACAACTCGCCCAGCGATTGTCAGCCGTCATCCAGCAGATGGCAGACGCCAAGGTCGATGCCTATCTTGTCCCCTCGTCCGATGCCCATCTCAATGAGTATGTACCCGCCTATCAGCGACGCCGGGCGGCAATCAGTGGCTTTGCCGGTTCCGCCGGCGATGTCTTGATCTGTCCCACTGAAAGCCACATCTTTGTCGATTCCCGCTATCACCTCCAAGCCGAGCAGGCCGTCGACACCGCACATTTTCGCGTCCATAAAGTCGGCCTCGCCGACGCTTACACGCTGACGAGTTGGCTCACGGAAATGGAACGCCAACAGGGAGCAATACGCGTCGGCTTTGATCCGTTCGTCCTCTCCATGGACGCGCATGCCTCGGTTGTGCGCGCGCTGCATCATCCCGACTCGACCTTGGTACCCCTCTCCTCGAACCTGATCGATGCCGTGTGGGATGATCAACCGCCTCCCCCGGCGCAGCCGATTTACGCTCTTCCCGAGAGCGTCACAGGGCGCGTGGTGGCCGACAAGCTCAGCGACGTGCGGCAAGCGATGGAGCAGGCAGGCGCGGATGCCCTGATTCTGACCAAACTGGACGAGATCGCCTGGCTCACCAATCTGCGCGGGAGTGACATCTCCTACAATCCGGTGTTTGAATCCTACGTCGTGCTCGATCAGCAGCACGCGACGTGCTTCACACGTGTCACCCCACCGCTCGAGGTGCAGCAGGCCTGTGCGGCGCACATGACGTTTCAAGCCTACGAGACCTATGCCGACGCAGTACAGCAGCTCGGCGCACAACCGAATATCACCGTGTGGCTCGATGCCTCCGGTACCACGATGGGCACGCGACTGTTGTTGCCGGAGAATTGCCGTATTCTCACCACGCGCAACCCGATCGTGCTGGCGAAAGCGACGAAAAACGATGTCGAGATCGCTAGTAGCCGTAATGCCCACCTCTGTGCCGCAGCGGCAAAAATCCGCAGTTTCGCCCGCCTCGATCGCATGCTGGCTGCAGGCCAATCGGTGAGCGAACGCGCCTATGCGGACATGTTACACGAAGAGTATTCGAGCGAAGACGGCTTCAGCGATCTGAGCTTTACGACCATTGCCGCCGTCGGCGCGAACGGCGCGATCGTGCACTACAGCGAAGCGAGCCCGGACGTGGCCCTGCAAGACGGCGAACTCTTCCTGGTCGATTCCGGTGCGCAAGTCATCGGTGGCACCACGGACGATACCCGGACCGTCAGCATCGGCACGCCGACTGCGCGGCAGAAACAACTGTATACCCTCGTGCTACGCTGTCACATCCGCCTGGCCCTGCAAAAATTCCCCGAAGGCACCAGCGGCCTGGTCCTGGACGCGATGACACGCTCCCTCATGTGGAATGCCGGTCTGGATTACGGCCACGGCACAGGGCACGGCGTGGGTGCCTTTCTGAATGTCCACGAGGGTCCCCAACGCCTTGCCACACGTGGCAGTGATGAACCCTTACAACCGGGTATGATCGTGTCGAATGAGCCAGGGTATTACGAAGAAGGTTGGGGTGGTATCCGGATTGAAAATCTGTACGTCGTCGCGCCGGATGATGACATGCCGCCGCATCCGAGTGGCAAACGCTGGCTGCGGCTGGAACCGCTGACCTTGATCCCATTTGACACACACCTGATCGACTGGCAGCAGCTCACGGCGGATGAACGGCACTGGCTGGAGACCTATCACCAACATGTACACGACACTGTTGCCCCGCTCCTCAGCGGGGAAGACAGGGCGTGGCTGGAAACAGCCTGTACCCTGACCGACTGACGACACAGCATCCATAGCAGGAGACACACCATGAAAATACGTATCGGCGTGGGCTTTTCGGGCTGGCCATTCGAGCGTACCCAGGATTTTTGGGATTTTGTCGACCTGGTCGAAGAGAGCGGCCTGGATTCCATCTGGCTCAACGACCGCATCCGCAATCCTACCCCTGCGCTCGAACCGATTACGGGCCTGGCCATGATCGCCGGACGCACGCAGCGGATTAAGTTTGGTATGAGTGTCGCCGTGCTCCCGGTACGCGATCCCATCGTGTTTGCCAAAGAACTGGCTACAATCGATTTTCTCAGCAACGGCCGCATGCTCCCGGCCTTCGGGTTGGGTGTACCGAAAGAAGAAGAATGGCTGGCAGTGGGCAAAACCCCGAAACAGCGCGGCGCCAAAACGGACGAAGCCGTGCGACTCATGCGCCAGCTGTGGAGCGAGGATGCCGTCACGCACGATGGCGAGTTTTACACTACGCATGAATTGACCATTCAGCCCAAGCCGGTGCAGCAGCCCCTCCCCGTCTGGTTCGGCGGCCGCTCCCCTGCAGCCTACAAACGTGTTGCCCGCCTCGGCGACGGCTTTTTGGGCTCCTATCAGCCCCCGGCCGAAGCCGGGAAAGCCGTCTGCGCCATTCGCCAGGCCGCGGAGGAGTGCCACCGCACGGTCCCTGAAGACCACTACGGCACTATTGTTCCCTTCCACTTCGGCGACGAAGACGTCAGCGGGGAGATTCAAACATTGATACGCCGCATCGATCCCAAGACGCCATTCGAATCCTATGCCGCCTGGCGCACACCCGATGACGTGCTACGCCGCATCGACGAATATGTGGCTGTCGGTGTGACCAAATTCGTGCTGCGCCCGATGGTCACCGGCCCCGCACTCTACGACCAGTTCGCGCAGCTGGCCAAGGTGACGGTACCGCAGTATCACACGTAGCACACACGATTCTCCACCTCCTCACGCATGGACGGGTCAAAGTCTTCCCAGTCCATACGCCCTGCGGCATAGGCGCGTGCAAAACGCGCCAGCTCGCCCGCAAGCAATGGCGCAGAGCGAAGCGGCGCGCTATGCCTTGTCGGGTGCAGCCGATGGTTCGGCAGTCTTGCGTGCCACAATCATGATTTCCATCTCATCGAGATCGATGATCCTTCTCCCCCAGTTCCCCGCGGTTCCTCCCCACATGTTGAGCACGGATATCCCGGCGAGCCGGAAGAGCAGCGAAAGCTCTGTTGGGAGAAACGCGCGTTCTCGAACCCGCATCGTGGCAAGCCCTTCTCTTGGCGCGTAGTCTGACACTTCAACCATTGTCAGCAGATCAAAGCGACCCTCTTCGACATCTTGCTGCTGGTACTTTCGGATCATGGCAGCTCCGTTGAGCACGGTGAACACCGCTTTAGCCTGTGGTTTCAGACTGTTGCACATGTTGCGCAAGATGGCCAATGGATGCGCAATCGGATCATCACCGCTGCCCAGGAGTCCGAAAGCTCCCTCGCATAGACAAATGGCCCCATCATACTGCTTATCAAGGGAGAACCGGGTGGCGTCCGCATGGACCCATTCCACAGATACCCCTGAGGCCTTGGCTGTCTCTGCTGCCTTGGCAAGCATTTGTGCAGACAGGTCTAGGCCCGTTACGGTGTAGCCGCGCTTGGCAAGCTCAATGGCATGGCGCCCTGTCCCGCACCCAACATCCAGAACCGACGTGCCAGGGAGGAGCGCCAACTCCTGGAGCAGGAAGTCGACCTCTCGGACGGTGTTCTGTGTGAATGCGTTGTGGTCGTAGATGGGTGCATGCGCGTCAAAGAACTCTTCCCATGTGCTCTTCTGGTGCATAGGCAAGCTCCCGTTCTCACTGCCAAATGTGGCGTTTAGCGGCACGGCGACGCGACGTTCGACAATCGTCCATTGGTCAGCCCGTTGATGCGTCGCGTTGCATGATTCCGAAGGTGTTTCCTTCGGTGTCCCGGCGCATAACAAGAGAACCGACCCCGGGAATGGCTTTGTTAGGCGCTACGCCCATTGGATACATCCCTCTCTACGTTTTCTTTCATGTTTGGAGATTGCTGAGCCCAACAGTCATAAAGGCGGTCGATGCGACGCCGACGTATGTTCGAATGTGATTCCAGCGTTGCCAGCGGCTTTGATACCTCGGCCATATGTCGTCGGCCTGGGTGCAATCACTTCGAGCCAACAGATTGTTCAGCGGAACGTTGAAAAGCATGGTAATTCCGAGGGGGCCAATGAGGTACGCAATAGATCCTATCAATAGGTAGAGCCTTCCGGGCTCATTCAACACCGTTGCTGATTGAACCGCTACGACCGCGCACAGTACCGGGGTCCCAAGAAAAAGCCCCAGAAATATTGGATTTATTATCGTCTCGTTTATCCGTTGCATGGCGAACATGCCTTGCTCGTTTGGCAACTGAGCCAATGCCCGCATTACGAAGTTAGAGAATGCGAACAGCAGTCCGGTCACCAATCCCCCACCGACGATCGATGCGACAACGGTGATGATGATGAGCTTACCCATACGAGTACCTTACATCGAGGTTCGAAGTCGTTGGTGCCTAACGTGATCGTCAGGCGCGGCTGTAAGCCGTCGCGCCTGCACGCCGTTGTTCGGCCAAGCTCCTGACGCACGATTCAAGACTTGACCCCATGTCACTTCTTCCGGCGACCAACTGAATGCAAGGAACGCCTTCTCGAAGTCTGGCAATGATCCAAGGGGAATTGAGGCGACCCTCGTACCAGTACCAGGAGATGAATGAAAGAAGCGGAGCACGCGCTCAGACGTGCGATCAACGCGGAAAAAGTGCCCGTTAGCTGGAATCTCGACCAAGACGCCGGCGAGAGAGTTCATTTTGAATGCTTCGGTCGATGAGTACTCGAACGTTACGGTGCCTACGGGTACACAGATTGCCTCGCCGATTTGGTGCTCAAGTTCAGATGGAAGGGGCATATGGTCTCCTAACAGCCCAACATGAAATAGACACATGAACATGTGTCTTATTCCACACAGATTCGTGCAGTCAATGCCTATTCCTTTTTCTATATCAGACACTTATAAATGTGTCAAACACAGGTTCGATGAGGGAAATATACACACCTGACTGACATGATGTTGACAGTCTCCTGTCTGTATAATAATGCGCAGTCGATCGGTACGGGATCGATAAAGGATCGCCATAGAATAGTTTGATGTGACATTGCTGTAATGACTCGACGGAATATACGCACTAAGTCTGCAAGGTCTCCCACGCAGAAATGCTCGATCAGGTCCGTGATGCCTTGCGCCGGAAGCATGATCGTATCCGCACTGAGCAGGCCTGTCTAGGTGGACTCGCCGTTTCCTCTTCTATATCCTGCCAAGAGGAAAGCGCCGGCCTATGTTCGCCTCTCTTACGTCCCCGTGCGCAAATCCTGCAAGAGTGTCTCATACTCCGCCGCCCCACCCTTTTCCCAGGCTGCGAGAAGGGCCGTGCCGATAATGCCGATGTCGACCAGCCCCTGAATACGCCGGAGGTCGGCGCCGGTGCGCAGGCCGAAGCCCAGGGCCAAGGGGAGAGACGTCACTTGCCGACAACGTGCAATGAAGGCTTCGAGGCTTTGGTCCATATCAGTCCGGTAGCCGGTAACGCCGCGGCGAGCGACGCAGTAGACGAAACCGCGTGCATTGCTGGCGATGTATTGTAAGCGTTCTAATGAATTGGTGGGGGTCATCAACGTAATGGGTGCCAGCTGCATGGCATCGGCATGCGTGAACAGCTCGCCGGCTTCTTCAGGGGGCAAGTCGGCCACGATGAAGCCGCTGCCGCCGTGCTCGGCGAGGCAGGCGCAGAACGTTTCATGGCCCATCTGCAAGACGCTGTTGTAATAGCCCATCATGAGGATTTTGAAGTCAAACGCTCCGGTGGCACGTTGCATGAACGCAAAATACTGCTCCCACGTCACCCCGGCAGCGAGGGCTTCCTGATTGGCCCGCACGAAGACCGGGCCATCGGCAATCGGTTCGCTGAAGGGCAGTTGCAGCTCAACCAGGTCGGCATCGGCGCGTTGCATGGCTTCCAGCATACGCATGTTGGCATCGAAGGAGGGATAGCCGACAACGGCGTGGGTCATGAGCAAGAGCTTTTTGCGTTGCAAACGCTGCCGAATATACGCCTCGAGGGGATGGGTTTCGGTGCGATCTGCGCTCATGTCCGCTCCTCCCACGAGGCCACTTTACTCCGTAAAAACTCGAGCCAGCGGCTGTCGCCGAGGGCATCGGCTATGGTAAAAATGTCTTTGTCGCCCCGCCCGGATTGATTGATCAACACGATGTCATCCGAGGACAAGTGTGCGGATTCCTGTAAAGCCGTGACAAAGGCATGCGCGCTCTCCAAAGCCGGGATGATGCCCTCACGCCGGATCACTCGTTGCATCGCGGCAAGAACCTCGTCATCCGTGGCAGCCTCGAAGCGCACGCGGCCAACCTCCTGCAGATAGGCGAGGATAGGGCCGACACCGACATAATCCAAACCCGCCGAGACCGAATGGGTATCGAGCATCTGGCCCTCGGGATTCTGCAAAAATTTGGTTTTGTAACCCTGGGTCACGCCGACCGTCCCGGCATTCCCGGCCAAGCGCGCCGCGTGTTCGCCGGTCTCCAACCCATGGCCACCGGCTTCGACGCCTACCAGCTCCACTTCGGCATCGTCGAGAAAACCTGCGAAGATGCCCGAGGCGTTGGAGCCGCCGCCGACACAGGCATACACCCGTGTAGGAAGTGCGCCGGTGGCTTCGAGGATTTGTGCGCGCGCTTCACGCCCAATGAGCGATTGAAAATACGTGACCATCTGCGGAAAGGGATGCGGACCGCAGACCGTACCCAACACATAGTGCGTGGTCTCCATCGACGCCGCCCAGTCGCGCAAGGCCGCATTAATAGCGTCTTTCAACGTGCGGGTACCGTCCTCGACCGAGACGACTTCGGCGCCGAGCTGCTCCATCCAGAAGACGTTCGGACGCTGGCGCTCGACGTCTTCCGCGCCCATGTATATGGTGCACTCGAAGCCCATACGCGCCGCCATGGTCGCGGTTGCGACGCCGTGTTGCCCGGCGCCGGTTTCGGCGATGACACGGCTCTTGCCCATGCGCTGCACCAACAACCCTTGGCCCATGACGTTATTCGCCTTATGGGCGCCGGTGTGATTGAGATCTTCGCGCTTGGCGTATATGCGGGCGCCGCCGATATCGGCCGTCAGGTTTTCGAGATACGTTACAGGCGTCGGGCGTCCGGAGTAGTGCGTCATCAAGGTGACATAGGCATCCCAAAACGTCGGGTCTGCTTGGACCTCATGAAACGCGGCAGTAAGCTCCGCGATTGTCTCGTGCAAAATCTCGGGAATGAACGCCCCGCCAAATTCGCCGTAATAGCCTTCACGGCCGGGCGGGAATTGAAATAATTCGTCGTACATCGTGCACTCGTCCTCGTTGCATGAAAAGGAACAGCCTCAGAGGCGTCTCAGAAGCAATTTGCCATCGTATGCGCTTATGGTAGCATGGATGCCCACAGACCACATGCTCTTCCACGCGACACATGCAGAGACAGCACACTGCCCAGAAAGGAGCGCAGCGCATGCAGACATTGAAAGACCAGGCGTGCATCGTCGGGGTCGGCGAAACGGCATATACCCGTGGCTCGGGGAAATCGGTCTTACGTCTCGTCCTCGAAGCCTCGCGCCATGCCATCGCCGATGCCGGCTTAACCGTACAGGATATCGATGGGTTCGTCCTCTCCGGTTCGTTTCTCTTTCAGGAAGCCCTTGCAGCTAACCTCGGCATCAACGACCTGCGCTATTCCACCTATGTGCAAATGGGCGGTGCGAGCCCGGTCACGGCGTTACAAAGCGCGGCTATGGCCGTCTCCATGGGTATCGCCACCAACGTCCTCGTGCCCTTCGGCTGGAATGGCTATTCGGAAGCACGCGTGAGCCGCCGCGAACGACCGGATTCCCCGCAGGTGCAACGGCCGGATAATGCCATGAGCCAGGCCGTACGCAATTTTTACGCGCCGTACGGCGCCCTGGCGCCGGTGCAGTATTACGCCTGGTTGGCCACCCGGCATCGGGAATTGTACGGCACCACGGATGAAGACATGGCGCAGGTGGCCCTCACTTGCCGGGAGCATGCACAGCATAATCCGCGTGCGTACATGTATGATCGCCCACTGACGCTGGAGCAGTACCTGGAATCGCCCGTCATGGCGACGCCGTTCCGCATTCTCGATTGCTGCCTGGAAACGGACGGGGCCTGCGCGGTGATCGTCACGGCTGCCAATCGCGCCCGGGATTTGCCGCATGATCCGGTCTACATCATGGGCGTCTCGGAAGGCCACCCCTACCCGGCTGACGATATTCCGAACCGGCCGGATTTTTTCAAAATCGGCCTGAGTTTCGCGGCGCCACGCGCGTTTGAAATGGCCGGGGTCACGCCGCAGGATATGGACTTCGCGGAAGTCTACGACTGCTTTACCTATGTGGTCATGCTGCAACTGGAGGCGGTCGGCTTCTGTCAGCCGGGTGAAGCGCGCTATTTTGTGCAAGATGGCCGCTTGCGTGTCGGTGGTGCCCTGCCAATCAACACCCACGGTGGCCTGCATTCCGAGGCGCACGTGTGGGGGCTCAATCATGTCGTCGAAGCGACGCGTCAACTCCGCCACGAAGCGGGCTTACAAGTGGAAGATTGTGAACTCGGGCTGGTGACCGGCTGGGGCGATTTCGGCGATGGGAGCGTGGCGATTCTGCGGCGGTAATTTCGCGTCTACACGTAATCAAGAGAATGGTTCAAGACATGAGTGAGTATACAAAACCCTTGCCGCGTGGCGAGGGGTACAATGGCGAGTTTTATCAATTTTGCAAGCAACACACCCTACATTTTCAGCGCTGTGCGGATTGCGGCGCCTTTCGGCACATGCCACGGGAAAGTTGCAATCAGTGTGGTTCGTTCGAGTGGTCGTGGGAACCGTCCAGCGGTCGTGGCACAATTTTTAGCTGGACGGTGATCCACCGGGCGCTGCATCCGGGATTCAACGACGACCTCCCCTATGCCGCAGTGGTCGTTGAGCTCGATGAGGGTGTACGCGTGGTGTCACATGTGGTGGATCTGCCCATTGAGGATTTACGGGTTGGCTTACCGGTGGAAGTCGTCTACGACGACGTGACGCCTGATGTAACCTTGCCGAAATTTCGTCCGGTGTAATACGATGGTCGTGCCGAGGAGGCATAACGCTTCTCGGCACGGCTCAGGGCTTGCCACAACGTGTCGTATGCTTCCGGCCCCCTTTACAGACCCGTCAAAAACTCCAAAATCCCCTTGCTAAATGCGTCATTCTGATCGCCGGCGACCATATGCCCTGCACCCGACACATCCACGTGTTTGGCATGCGGCACGGCTTCCAGGAACTCGGTCTGCGTGGCGTCGCTAACGACATCGCTCAGCTTGCCCCGCACCAGGAGAGTCGGCACGGTCAGCGCCCGGGCCGCGTCCAGAAGACGATCGGCATCACGCCGGCGGTTATTGTCTTCCATCAGTTGCGGGTCCCAGTGCCAGTAGTAGCGACCGTTGTCGCGCAGACGCAGGTTTTTCGCCAGACCATTAAGATTTTTCGGGCGGGGCCGATGCGGTATATACGCCGCGACGGCATCGGCAGCTTCGTCCAAACTGGTAAAGCCGTCCGGACGTGAGGTCATGAAATCGCGGATGCGTTTGACGCCTTCCGGCTCGGCACGCGGGGTGATATCGACCAACACCAGCCCGGCGCACACCGACTCCGGAGCTTCCCCCTCTGTTAACAACGACGTAATGCCGCCCAGCGAGGCGCCGACGAGTACGGGGCGCTGTGTGAAATGACGCAGCACGCTGTGCAAATCCGCCACAAAGCCGTCAATGTAGTAATCGCCATCCGCAGCCCAATCGCTATGGCCATGCCCACGCATATCCAGGGCCACGGCATACCGACCTTGGGCAGCAAGCATCTGCGCCGTGCCACCCCAGGCGTGGCGTGTCTGGCCGCCACCATGTAACAACAGCACCGGCGGGGCGTCCGGCGTTCCCCAGGCATCGGCAACAAGATTGAGTCCGGCGTCGGTCTTATACGTTATGTTCTGCGGTGCATCAGCAGGCGTCGCAGGGTTCGTCATGTCTCACTCCTTGTCTCTCACATCGCACGAGCTGTCTTCGGTGATTTCGTCTCTTTAAACCGGTCCATACACGATTGGCACACATCGATGAGCTCGCAAGCTCGCGTCCCGGCATGTTCCGGGAGTCGAGTGTCCGCATCTCATGCGGGTTGGTTTAGCACGAATCATAGCACAAACGGCTACGCACCCGTCTGCAGATGTTCCACAGCAGCCCGATGGCTCGCAAGCAAACCCGGAACCCGCTGGGGATCAGTACGCCCCCAACCACACTCTGCGGCGACCCCAAAGTCCGTCACGTATGCCTGGGCGGCGCGCATGCGGGCGAGGTCTCCGGCGCGATCATCATAATGAATCAGGCCCAGATACAGTTCGGTGTCACCGATACACGCCAGATTTGCGAGCGGCTGAAAATACGCTGCATCGCTGCGGTCTTTAGGCACAGGCATGTGGAGGAAATGCATACGCCGTGTCAGAGTGTCCGTCACACCGTTGGCCATCTCGACCATCACGGCCATGTCCTGCGGCATGACCAAATGCTCGTCAGCGGGCGAACCGTAGCAGAGGTGATATCCCATGTCGACTTCCGCCGGTACCGCGTTCCCAAGCCGAGCAAGCTCGGCAGTAATCTGGTGTTTGTAATCCGACGGACGCTCGGGAAAATAGTCTTCGTACACCAACACTTCCTGGCATACATCCCACTGGATGGCGAGCGCGGTGGCGGGGATGTGCTCCAGTATGGCGTCTACGGCCTGCATCAGGGAGCGCTCGTATGCCGGAATGTAGGCATCATGGGCCTTGTGGCTGACGTACATATAGGCACTGGCCATCGGCGTCGGCAAGCACACTTGGAACTTGATATGTGGAGGAATCACGCCCTCATGCTGCAAACGCTGAAAGACCGCATAGGACGCCTGGGCAGCCGGAGCATAGCCGGTGTCAAACACCACGCGGGTCGGATCAACGTCGTCACGGAAACGTAGGAGCTCCATAGTACGAAGCAGGGTGCCATCCCACTGGTGCAGCGTCAAAGGCGGAATCGTTGGGTCAACCTCCATCGCTGCATGGTTTTCCAGCATCGTGCGCTGAAAATAGATCCACCGCGTGCGCTCGCCCGTTTCGCCATCCGGCACGCGACGCAGCAAGGGACCGAGTGCGCCTGCAACGGTGCGAAAGACTGTTTCCGCATCCGTCAGCGGTACACTGCCAATGAGATGGGCACCACCGCTACTCCTATTGTACACAGGCATATCATCCCCTTTCCTCAGAGCCCATGGCCTCGCACGACTTCCCAACCACGTCTGGGAATTCTCCTCAAGTCTCTTTGCCATTGTGTCGATCTGTCACTAAAGAAAAGCCACACGAGACGCCTGTTCACAGAGAGAGACGAATAATGCCACCGTGTGACCCCGACACGCCGACAACCAGCCTCCCGGAACACCTCCAGCATCTTATCGAAGATCGTCTGGTCCGCGGCGTGATCGAGTTACCCATGCTCCCGCAAGTGACATGGCAACTCATGCAGATGGGTGCATCGGACGAGATTGATAGTGCCGCCCTCACCACGCTTATCAGCCAAGACCAAGCACTGGCAGGCCACGTCCTTCGGGTGGCTAATTCACCAATGTACAAAGGGTATATGCCTATCGTCACCCTCCCGCAAGCTCTCAGTCGCTTGGGCATTGACCTGATCTATGAAATAGCACTGACCGTCTCACTGCAAACGCGCCTGTTTTCCGTACCGGGTCACAGCACACTCGTGCGCGCCTTATGGCAGCATGCGCTCGGAACAGCGCTCTATGCCCATAAAATTGCTCACATACTACGACAATGCACAGACAGCGCCTTCCTCTGCGGCTTGCTCCACGATATCGGCAAACCACTGCTCCTCCAGATGCTGGTTGATCTCCAACGCACCAGTAAAGACAGGCTCTCCCCGGAACTTATCATCACCGCAATGGAGAGGTATCACACTCAGGCTGGGACACTGTTGGCAGCGCAATGGAACTTGCCATCCCTTATCAGCACCAGCATCAGTTACCATCACGATTACACCGCCGCCCCAGAACACACCGACCTGGTGCTACTCGTCCATCTGGCAGACCTCATGGCGTACTTCATGCTCTCGCCCAACACGACGCAGAAGGATCAGCTTACCAACCCGGCACTGTGGGCAGCTCTGGGCTGCACGGAAGCAGATGTGACAATGCTACTACTCAAACGCCCGGAAATCATGCAGGTGATTGCAGCAATGGCGGTGTAGCCCAAGCGACCATGATGCAGCTTACAGGCGATGGGTGGACGGCTAGGAAAGCGGCATTACACCACCGGCCAGCGTGGCGCAAAGTGAATGCCGGTGCGGTCGAGGAGATTTTCGCCCAGGGCTTGGACGTTGGCCATGAGCTCCCATTCGTCAACGAAGCATGGCGAGCCATTCTCTACCACTACACGGCCGTCGACGATAACCGTGTGCACACTGCGACCGTCGGCATTGTAGACAAGTGAATTGACGGGATTGAAGAGGGTGCGCCACTCCGGACGCCGTGTATCGAACAATACCATATCGGCTTTTTTGCCGACTTCCAGCGAGCCGATGTCGTGCTCCAACCCTAAAGCTCTCGCACCATGTAACGTCGCCAACTCGATGGCCATTTCAGCCGGTACGACGTCCGTGGTGCCACGCGCATCTTTGTAGAGCACCGTGACCAGATACATCGAACGCAGCGTTTCGAGCAGGTTGGAGTTATTCCCTGCATCCGTTCCAAGACTGACGCAAATCCCCCGCTCCACCATTTCCGGCAGGCGGCCGGTTGTAGTCATACGGCCACCCATTTTCAGCGCGGCTGTCGGGCACATGACGGTTTTGGTATCGGTGCGGGCAATGGCATCGATCTCCCGATCATCGAGATCAATCACGTGCGCCAGCAGCAGATTCGGCCCGAGAATGCCAAGGTCGTCCAGGTACTCCACCGGCCGCTTGCCATAGGTCTCCTGGTACCACTGCACCGTTCCCGGGCGATTCGCTTGGTGCAACGTCATACCGGTCCCATGGGTATCGGCTAAATCCTTGGCGGCACGGAGCAGCTCGTCCGAGCAGAAAGCCGCATCGAACGGCATGGTCCAGGCACGCATCCGATCATCGAGGCGATGATCGTACTGCTGAATGGTCTCTTCCATAATCCGCACAGCTTCGTCCACCTCGTACACCGGTAAACGCAGCGGATTCGGCTTGTCCACCACTTGCTGCCCCACCACGAGCCGGACGCCGGATTCCTCGTAAGCTTGCATGCAGGTATCGAGGAATTTCGTACTCCCCGGATCGAAAAAACACGTCGTGCCGTACTTCAAAAGCTCCGTGATGCCCAGCAAAGACGTCGCGTATTCGTCCTCTTCGCTCATCGCTCCCTGCAAGGAGAAGACATGCCCCAGGTAGATCATGGGATCGAGATTGTCGGGAAAAATACCACGCGTCGCATGCGCGTAGCTAATATGCATGTGATTGTTGCAAAATCCCGGGGTGACCACCATTTCACGCGCATCAATGACACGGTCTGCCGTCACGTCTTGCAATTCCGCCGCCTTGCCAATGCGGGTGATGCGCTGATCTTCAACCAGAAGCGCGCCATCCTGGATAATGTGCCGTTCCGGGTCGACCGTGATGATGAAGCGGGCGTGATCAATCTTTAACGTGGCCATGGGATCCCCTCATAACAGGTACTTCACTTCAGGACAAAATAATATCGTGAAACGTTTTGCCTGGCGGCATAATCGGCAAGCATTCCTCATACGGCGTCATCAGCTCGATGAAATGCGGCTGCGTATGCGACAGAGCACGCTGCAACGCTGCCTCAAGGTCCTCCGGAGCGGTGATGCGCTCCGCCCGGTCTTCGGTAAAGCCGTTGCTCTGCGCCAGCAGCGTCCAATTCTTGCCGCGCTTGACCACACCGGTCTCACGACCATCGTAAAAACGGTGATTCCACATGCGCACGATGCCATAGCCATGGTTGTTGATCACCAGGGTTTTGACTGGCAGCTGGTATTCCCAAATCGTCTCCAGCTCCGCTTCGGAGAAGCGCATACTACCGTCACCCGCGACGCAAATCACCAAGGCGTCAGGCGAAGCCATTTGCGCGCCAATGGCCATCGGCAATCCCGACCCCATGGCGCCCTGGCCGCTCGAGGTGATAAAGTGCCATCCCGCCTGCATTGCCAGATACTGGCTCGCCCACATCTGATGATCGCCCACCTCGGTGGTGTAGAGCACCTGCTGGCCTGACTGCGCCACGCGTTGCTGCACAGCCTCGTTCAGGGATTCCAGCGCAAATTGCGTCTGTAATAATTCCGGGCGTCGGGCGTACGTGGACGGATGCTGCTTCGCTACCGTGGCGATTTCTCCATGCCAGACGGCAAAATCGAGCGGTGTGTTGTCCACACGTTCATACAAGGCCGGCAACGTCGCGCGTAAGTCACCCACCACGCCCAGCTTGCGTTGCGGGAGCACTTTGTCAACTTGCCCGGCATCGATATCAAAGTGCACCAGCCGCTCGGCATGCGGCGCAAATTGGTGCATGTCGCCGGTAATACGGTCATCAAAGCGCGATCCGAGCGAAATGATCATATCGGCATGATGCACCAACCAATTGGCCACATAAAACCCGTGCATGCCCAGCATGCCATAATTGCAGGGATGCGCACTCGGCAACGCCGCCTTGCCAGGCAACGTATGCACCACCGGACACGGAGCGACCTCCAGCAACCGTTTGAGTGCATCTTGCGCCTCGGCCAATACCACGCCATAGCCCACGATGAGTGCCGGGCGCTTTGCCTGTTGCAAACACTGCACGACCTCATCAAGCGCAGTGTCAACGGAGCCGTTGGATGGCATGGGGTCACTCGCCGGTTGCATCCGCAACACCGGCGACCGATAGGCCTCCAGATTCACCACGGCCTGCTGCGCATCTTTGGTGAAATCGATCAACACGGGTCCCGGCCGCCCTGCTTGGGCGATGCAAAACGCTTCGGCCAAGACTGTCGGCAACTCGTCCGGCGTACCGACGTAATACACTTTCTTCGCCGTCGGCGCTGCAATGTCCGTGATGTTGGTCTCTTGGAAGGCGTCGGTATTACGCGCAAACGTCGGCACCTGGCCGGTAATAACGACCAGCGGCACATTGTCACGATGGGCATCGGCAATCGCCGTAATAGTATTGGTCGCCGCCGGTCCCGAGGTGACGACGCAGACCCCCACCTTCCCGGTGGCACGTGCGTAACCCATAGCGGCCCACGCCGCGCCAGGTTCGGTCTGGAAAATACGCATGGCAAGCTGCTCATCCGCCTGCAGGGCGTCCATCCCCTCCATAATCGCGCCGCCGGTAAGTGCCATGACCTGCTCGACGCCGTGTGCCCGGAGCAATTCGGCTAAAAGGTCGGCCCCTCGGTCTCTTGCGCGTGGTTTTGCTTGCTCACTTTCCATGGCGTGTTACAGCCTCCAATCCTCTCTATCTTCTGGTTGGTGTGTGTCCCCTAGCGTCCCTATTGGATACGCCGGGACTGTGTGTGACGGGCATCAGCGTTGATGCGGCCGTCAGCAGTAACATCATTGGACTGTTTTGCAGAGCACTACCATAGTAGAGTTCTGCCGAAATGGCAACAGAGTCTCGATGACAGCGCCTTAATGAGCCCACATGAGATGCGTACACCAGCCTCCCGGCATATGCCGGGACGCGCGCTGGCGCGCTGACGCCTGCGTGCCAATCGCGTATGGACCATCTTAAAAAATTGTCCGCGATAGGTAACAAGGCTCCGGCATATGCCGGGACGCGCGCTTGCGCGCTGACGCCTGCGTGTCAATCGCGTATGGACCATCTTAAAAAATTGTCCGCGATAGGTAACAAGGCTCCGGCATATGCCGGGACGCGCGCTTGCGC
>CAJIAL010000110.1_pt1 | contig 46181 bp, 36 predicted proteins | sample 9199091 | NCBI WGS metagenome assembly CAJIAL01 (sample SAMEA7708270, study PRJEB35096) | sediment metagenome | biome: marine neritic benthic zone biome [ENVO:01000025]; feature: sediment [ENVO:00002007]; material: shallow marine sediment [ENVO:03000034] sea grass bed [ENVO_01000059] ... | reverse complement strand
TGTAACGGCTCGGTAAGCTACGCGCGCGGGCCCGATAAAAAACGAAGAGCGTCTTATTCGTCGTGCGGGAAGACGCGCCCCATCTCTGGGCTTGTTGATTTGGTCGCATGACGGATAAGGCGTGTTGGACGGAGCCGCGTCGCCAGGTGGCGCTGCGTGTATCTATGGGGATTGAATCGACGGCCTCAGGGGGGCAGTGAGCCTCTGGGCGGGGTGCTCTTTTCCCGGCTCGCTCCACGATGCGTCGCTCACAGAGCTCCACGTGGCCACTGGATGCGACTCTTATTCGATGACGAGCCGGAGTTGGCCCGCACCATGGCTGCCTCCGTCACGCAGCCCATTGCTTTTTGGGAGCGAGCCGGACAACAGGTACGACGTCTTAGGCCAGGTTGTGGCTATGAAGGCGAGCGCCCAGCACTCCGTGGCGTTGGGCCAAGCTGCTTCAGCGCGTCTTTGCTCTCGACAGGGCACGCGGTCCCCGGTGCCTCACAGGCTGGCGGCGCCTCGTTGCGCCAGGTCTAGGCCATTGACACATAATCGAGCCCCATAACGTACTTGGAACTGCGCGTCATTCGGAACGGGAAGCGACGCGTTATTTGGTGTGCAAAGTGGTCATCCGGCGCATCATACTTGAGTTCGACGATAGTGTGGGCGAAGTCGGTAAACCGTTGAAAAAAATTGTTCTTATGCTGGCTCAGAGCGTAGTAGCACAGGTCCCAATCCAGCGTGACACGGAATCGGCCATCCGCGGATAGTGCATACATACGCAGGTATGAATTCAGCAAGTGCAGCTCTTGCAACGCGAGTTCAGTTCGCAGAACATCTGGCAACTGCGACGCTGCCAACACGTCCTGCACGTCGGATAGCGAGAAGCCTTTGCGGACATTAAAGTCGACAAGCGGGTACGAGAGTTTTTTCCCGAGGTGTCCCTTTTTAATCTTGATCTCCAGAACGGGATTATGAGCTCGACCAAATAAATCTCCATACCAGCGTATTCGAATTTTCTTCCGTTGCGCTGCACCGTCGACATTCTCAAAGTAGTTGGTGTGTTGTGTGTCGTCGAGGTAGAAATTGTTGATACGGCGGGGCCGGAAGATTTTGCGGAACATTGCCGGATGATGGTAGATAAGATGTTCCATGTCTCGATACCCGAGCGATGTCATGAATTTTCGTTCATACCGAAGCTCTTGGATCATCCTCTTCGTCCTTTCTGTTTTTCGCCCGACAATCGCCACGGCGATCAATCCTAGTGGCTTTTTTTGCCGTACTCCACCCCATAGAGAATGCGTTCAACTTTTTGCATGGCCGGCGGGACGTTGTGTCCTTCGACGACAATCCTCGATCCTTGCTCCAATAGAAACGGCCTTTCTATATCATCCAAGGTTAATGCATGAGCAAGGATATCCGCCGGACCGAATTCCGGCTTCTTTTGGTACGCCACGAGGCCGATTTTGGAATTCTGGATCTTCGATTTCGTTAGTTCAATTTCGGACAGATCTTTACTCGCCACGGCGATTTCTGTATCCGAGATCTCAACACGGCTGACCCTCATATGGCTTTTTTCGCCCGCGCTGAGTCCTTTGTCACCCGCCGCCAGGATCCGTACCTGATCAATCTGAAGCGTCGATCCAGAAACATCGATCGCATCATTCCCCACCTCGACAAACTCAGATCCGGACACTTTACCATTTGCAAAATCTGCATCCAGTGCATCTGACTGGGTGCGATAGAAACGGCAATTGTCCAACTGAAAGGTGCCTCGTATGATGTTTAATGCGTCCTCCGACCGATTCTGAATAAACACACAACCCTGTAACAAGACCGGTGACTCGTAAAACGTAACCGCCCCGGTCAAGGCCCAGTCGTTGTCTTGGGGATTGGACAGGTTCTCGAAAATTACATGCTCCAATATGGAGGGTGTCTTTGCACTGATGACGGCCAGCCCCTGTCCAAATCCGCTCGTCGAACGAACCACAATTGGCCGTTCTTTTTCACCGTGCCACATCAGAGCAGACCGTGAAATGATCTTGACATCCTTTGCAAGGTCGAGCGAGGTTCCCGGTCTAATCCTGACGTGAAAACCAGATGGAAATACCATATCACGATCGATATGCCAGTTTCCTGGCATGATATCGATAACCCGCTCACGTTCATTGACGTGTACGAAGTCGAATTTCTGCACGTTTGGGGGTCTACGTAAAATGTCGGCTCGCAATGTCTCGGATACACGGGGGACCCACGGAAAGATCTCCGCCCGCATCACCTTTTCAAGCCCCAAAATGCGGAAGCGTAAGGTTGGCGTACCGTTCGACGGAGCTGCTCTCGTGTGGCGCGGTAGGCGGGCCTCGAGGAAGTCCATCGGACGAGATGGGATCTTGCGTGGTAGAATGATGGGTGATTCTAGGTCAACGAGATTCGTGTCATTCCAGGCGATTCCTACCACTTCGACTGTAAGCCCACAGATATTAGCCACTCTCAAGACGATATCCGAAACACCATCGGTTTCTACATCTTCCATCCACGCTTGAATCGCTTTGGGTGGATTGAGAGTGCTTCGAATCTTCTCTTGGTTGGTATCGAGATATTCCGTCGAGAACACCGCTCCTGGGAACTCACTGTACAGGATGTCTAGGTTTCGATTTAGGTCTTGTTTAACAGCTGCAATCAATTGTTTCAAGTATTCTCGTTGGGAGATCCTCACTAGCACTCGATGATACGTCGACACAAATTCTTTGTCTGCGAACAACCTACGGCCAAAGTCATGGATTGATCTCTGATCCGCAGTCTCACTTTCTTCGAGGATACGTCGAAGCAATCTAGCTGCTTGTGCATCAAACCCAATAGGCTCCAGCCGCGACGTGATCGGATTGTAGTAGAATCGAAGGTTGTGGTAGTTCATGTTGTGTTCGGCGCCAAATAGATCAGACAGTGCGTAATAGCGAGCCAGGAGATCGATGTCAAAGACGTCGCTCACCTCAAGATCACGGCGACGAAACGCGGTTAGCAGTGATACCGCTTTAATCACCATCGGCCGAAGAGTGTCTTCCGCTAGGGCCCGATCCATATTAAAGGCATCCACCTCGCTCGCATAGTACACATCGGAACCATAGCCGCCCCAAAACAAATCTTCGTTAAAGCGGACAATTGGCCCTTCGCGTCGTCTATTATGCTCGATCAAGCGCTTTTCGAAATGCTCCTCTAGCGCATAGACCCCAAGGTCCTGGCCGTTGACCGTCAGGTTGACAAACTTGTAGCGTAACCCAATTACGCCTTCTCGCTTCAAGGCCTGATGGAATAACCACTCGCCGGCATAGTTTCGAGTCGCTGGGTGTTGTAGCGAGAAACGCTTCATCCCCAGGAACGTTTCGTCCCCTTTGACCTTAATCCGATATGACCATTTGTTTCCCGCAAGGTGGTCGTTCCAATCGCCCTTAAGCCGGAGTTTGACCCTGACTGATTCGTGGTCTGCGGAAAGCGTCCCCGGCACATAATCATCCGGTGACGTTAAGAGTTTGCCCAGAGCGAGTGCCTCTGATCGTTTTTTGATTAGCTTCTCAAAGTGCTTATGTTTGACGTCAAGGATGAGCTCAAGAGGTTTCGCCCGCCACGAAGCCTCGGCCCATCGTATCGGGTTCCCGACCTTATTTATGAGGCGGCTGACCCAAATCCGTACAGGATGATGAGCATGCGTCAGTACGTGATGATTCAGTGCCCCGGCAACAAACATTCCGGCTAGCAGTATGACAATCAACAAGACTGCCATGAGCCATCTGTTGAGCATTCCCGGCAAGACTTGTCGCCGGACGCCATCACTAGTCGTTGGTATTTCCACTACGAAAAGTCCCGGCTATCCATGTAGCTGATCGAAAGGTCCTTGTGGAGGTCTAGCAGTTCGGCGCGGTTCTTTTTGAAGTTCTCGATTCTGTCAAATTCGACCAGGAACGATGCTTCGAAATCACCATTGCTCTGGTCAAACCGACGCAATCGCAATGAACGGCAGTGATTCTTTAACACGCCCTCTATTTGCTCGAGTGTGACCCCAAGCTCCTTAGGTGCCGAGATTAGAAGATTCAGGTTTCGTTTGTCCTCATCGCGTAGAAAAAAACTGTGGATTATGATCACCACAGTAATCGTTGCGATTGCGGCGATGGTGATCTGGCCCTGGTGTGACCCATAGCCTAGACCAATCGCAATTGCGACAAAAAGATACGCGAGTTCCTCGGGCTCCTTGATGGCGGTTCGAAAACGTACAATCGACAATGCACCGACCAAGCCCAGCGATAATGCCAACGAGGCCTTGACGAGCGTGATCACAAGCATTGTCGTCATCGCGATCAACACGAAGTGGGTGGCAAATTGACGGCGGTTTGACAGCGATCGTCCAAAACGGACATAAAGGATGCCTAGTAAACATGACAGCAAGACAGTCCAGAACATATCCGCGAGAAATGACGACAGTTCGATGCTCTCGCTACGTAGTAAGCTCGCCTTGATCGCACGTAAAGAGTCGAGAAGGTCCTGTGTGACGGGGAGCTGAACGGACGGCGTTTCTATGATTTTTAAGAAGTTAAAGTTGAGTAAGAATGTCATGTAAGCAGTTATCCTCCAACTAAATCTAGTCTAGGTAGATTCTTCTTGCCATTCGCTCAATCAATGTCGAGTATTGAGAATGTCAATCTATTGGTCGAGAAGCCTCTAGCCCCAGCCGTTGCAAGATATTCTGTTGCACCACCAACAGAGTTGCGAGTCAACGTCGTGTTCATCATATTGGATAGGTATTTCCCTCGGTTCGGTCATTTCTGTAAGCGATTTGAAATCAATGAGCTGCAAAGGGTATGCAACTGATTTTGCAAAGCCCCTATCTAATGATTTCAATAGGTTAGGGGGAAAATGAGCGAACCGTCGGTATTTGTCATCCAAAAATACATTTTGTTTACTTCCCTGCTCTATATCAGTGATATAGTTTATAGTATAAATAGTGTATGGTTGATTTTATATAGCCTCATTGATGTTATATTCGTTTTTTATCTGTTCTTAATGTTTAATGAATATTGAATGGAATCTTTCATGGAGCTAATGCAAGGCCGCTCAAACACCGTGCCGCTCGCATGCTGTCTTGCACCGCACGACAGAAGTCTTCAATTTGGTGTGGCGGGGGCCTGCGTCATATTCGGTTTTCCGAGGTAAATCCGTCTTGCAGTGTTTTGACACCAATACACCATTTGAAAGGATGAGACATGACGCGCCAGACCGTCTTATGTTTCGCCGCCCTGATTGGTCTCATCGCTCAAATTGTAGCGGGGCCAGCTTGGGGTGTGTCTCGTGATCATGCGCCTCAGACCGGCATGCTGCCCGATATCCAGGTGACCGACTACGGGAAGGTCAGCCGTCATCAATTTCCCGTGACAGGCGGTCTTCCGCTGCCGCAGGGATTATTGGCTGACAAGCATCTAGGCCGTCTCGCGCTGTTTGCAGATCACTCGACACCTATCCCGGCGCAATTTACGATTACCGGCCGGTGGCCTGATGGCAGTATCAAGTGGTTGCTTTTAGATTTTCAAAGTACGCAGGAGGCTGGTGGTACGGCCCGTTTTACGCTGCAGCATTCCGATGTGATTGTCACCCCTCTCCCCGGGTTGGCGCGTCACACGCCCCATGGCATTGAGGTCAATACCGGCGCTCTGAAGGCCGTCTTCGGCAAGCAGACCGTCACTATCCGTATCCGTCGCCAAGAGAGTTGGCAGACCGTCGTCGATGGACCTCTCGTCTCCCGCATTGACCTCCGGCGGCGCGGTGCCGATACTGTCAGGCCCTACACCTTGCCACTTGCCAACGTGGCCATTGAGACCAACGGTCCATTGCGAACCGTGCTCAAGGTCGAGGGATGGCATCGGGCCGCCTTTGGCCGCCGTTTTTCACCATCGGTCGTGCGCTTGACCTTCTACCGCGATCAGACCTTCGTGCGCCTGCACCATACGTTTGTCAACAGTCAAAACCCGGATACGCATCTCATTTCCGACATTGCCATTGACATGCCACTCACCGAGGCGATGGCCGAGGCAGTGTACGCGAGAGATCAGCAGCCTCAAATTGTCTCTATCGGCGACCAACCCGTAGTGATTTTCCAAGAGAACATAGCCAAACCCACTTATCCACCTTCGCGCGAGTTTGACGGAAGATTTCGCGTGATCTCAGGCGACGTGCCACTTGCCACCGGAAAGCGATATCCTGGCTCTCTTGTCGTCCGCAACAGCCGGTTGGCGGCGGGCGTCTTCGTGAAGAACATGTGGCAGATGAGTCCCAAAACCCTCGCTTACCATCCCGCTCGCAAGGCACTGCGGGTCGGCATCTGGCCGGGGGCGCAAGTCGGTGATTTAGATCTGATACGCACAGAGATAAAGCGGCCAGAGCATTACCGGGCATTTGCCAAGACCGATCCGTTATACCGCCATAAAAAGTATCGTCCGACCTATGTCCCGCATGACTTGCGCCACTCGGCCATGGGGCTGTCACGTACCCATGAGGTCGTCTTCTGGTTCGAAACCGAGGCCCGCCAACTCGACCCGGTGGACCTCGCCAAGCGTTTCACCATGCCGTTTGTACCATTTGTCTCCGGCGCCTGGAACGTCAGCACGGGCGTCATGGGGCTACAAGTTGCACCGGGCCGCTATCGCCAAGAGATTGAAGCGGGTAACCGCGCCATGATGGCTGAGCTTCGGCGTCAGATCGAGCAGTCGGGCTGGTACGGTATGTTGCCGTACGGCAACATGCGCTATTCGTATGACAAAAAGACCATGAATTGGCTCCACTACCATCCCAAATACGCCTGGTATAACAGCGGTCACATGATGGGCGGGGGCACGATGCTGCAGGCGTTGTGGTATCAGTATCTGCGGAGTGGAGAGCCGCTGGATTATCTGGTGGCCGAAGCACGCGGCTTGAACAAAATGGACGTTTCCACGGTCCATTACCACCAGGATGAACGTCTCATTGGGAACATGATCCGCCATGGCGGCTTCGACCCGTGGTCGGGTGCGAGACATTCGCACGGTGGACACGCGCCGCTCTGCGGCATCCCCATCCACTACTACATCACCGGAAGTGGACGTGCCCACGATGTCGCCCACCTGATCGGTCAAACGAACTTCAAGAGCCGCCACTTTGAGCACGGTCGCAACATGGATACGGACATCAATACGATGGCCCTGTACTATGAATATACGCGGGACAAAAAATACTACGATAGAGCTGTAAAATATGTGGATTATTACCACCGGACGCTCGACCAAGCTCAAACCGAACTGACGTTCTTCGAGTACCGGACCTCCGCGTTGCGGCACTTTTATGCCATGTGCGAAGATGAGGCCGTACGCGAAAAAATCAAAGCGGTCTTTCTGGCTAGCTACGAGGCGTATCGGCAAGAGAGACGCTATGCGGGAAATGTCGAGATGGCCGCGTTTGCCTACGAGGTCGCCCCTGGGCGAGAAGCGGCCCAACGACTCGAGCAGGTCATGGCGTCTTGGGCCCGACGGCTCTCTGGTCAACTGGGCTGGTTGGACAACATGGTGCTGCAAAACATGAACCGCTTCGCGACCATGAACGCGATTAACTACGGGCTATACTGGTTGCAGGAGATCAATTCGGATTGGGTTGAACCCGTCCGCATTCAGCCGGATGGCGGAACGTTTGCCAAGCCCATAGCGGTGACGCTCAAGAGTGAAACGCCGGAGGCGACAATTCGCTATACGCTTGATGGCCGTGAACCCAATGAGACGTCGCCGATCTATTTTAACCCCTTGTTGATCCGACAGACCCGGCGCCTTAAGGCAAGGGCGTTTTTGCCAGGTCGGTTGCTTCGGCCCGCGTCCACTGCCATGTTTGAGATACGTCACCCCACTTTTGCCCGTGAACACCTTGGACTGTGGCTCCGAGCAGATGCCGGTGTAAGCCGCAAAGGGTCGGTAGTGGTGGGTTGGCGGGATCAATCTGGATACGGCAGACATGCCGAACTCAGCGGCAAGCGTGCTCCTGAGTTTGTCGCCGAGCGGCTCAATGGCCATCCGGTGATCCGTGGTGGGCATCGGAAAGCGATGCGCTTAGCCCGGCTGTTGCCGCTTTCGGGTGACGCCACGTTGATGTTCGTCAGTGCGCATAGTGGAGGCGGCGACACATCCGTAGTCGGCGATGGTGACGACGGCCGCATTGGCCTCGGACCTCGGGAGTTTACTTTTCGGTTCTCAGCCGGAGAGGAGGGACGCCACGCCAAGCTCCGTGAGCCGTACGAGGCGGGTCAATTCGCACTCTGGGCGCTCACGCGAGCGGCTAATCGCGTCAGCATTTATCGCAATGGTCAACCCGCGACGAAGCGCGCCTTTTATACCGTCGAAATCACCCCGATGAATCTTGGCATTTTGATGGGGATGCGGCCGTTGAGCGGCAGTTTTGCCGGCGAGTTGGCCGAGCTGCTGGTTTTTAATCAGGCGCTTTCCGAGGCAGAGCGGCAGCAGATAGAGACGTATTTAATGGACAAATACGGCTTATCCGACAAACACGCCAACGTAAGTCAATAACAATACTGAGCTCAGACCGTTGAAAGTGCTTATGGCATTATGTTGATTTCCGAACACGATGTTACTGTATTAGAGTGATAAGGTAACGACAACCAAGTCCTTCGACGGAATCATGAAGATACACTGTCCTTCATAGCCTGCCGCAAAGTAATTCGAGGGGACGCATGTGCGTCGTCTTCCGGAGGATGACAGACAACAGATAGGACAGCCATTGCATTACTCGAATCGGTCTCCGGGCGCTTCAGCCATGGGAAGATCAAGCACATATTGCGCCCAGTCCGAACTCTGCCACATCTGACCCAATCCGACCCAGTTGCAGCTATACGAACCCGGCACTGCAGACCCGAGGCTATGGGTCCAGTACGGTCCGTGGAGATGTGCGTAGCATGGCAACCTGACTTTTTGTCACGTTATGCCTCATTCCCGGCATAGCCAAGTTAGAAAAAGTGTCTTACCAATAAATAAGGAGTCCAACGACGAGGAGCCAGAGGACCAGATTGAGGATCACCTGAGAGTCGGTGAGAAGGGTCTGCGTGGGGTCGCCCCCTCTCTGTTTGTGGTAGATGAGGTAAAGGCAGCGGAAGATGCCGAAGATGACAAAGGGTAGCGTGAAGAGTAGCCCTTGGGTATTGAACCGTTGTACCGTTGTCTCGCTCACCGAGTAGAGCGCATAACTTATGACCGTGCAGGCTGTCACCACGGCAATCATCATGTCGAGAAATCGGACGTCATACTCGCCAAGCACTTTGCGGTGTTGAGACGCTTGGTCGCCCAACAACACCAGCTCGTGACGGCGTTTAGCAAATCCCAGAAAGAGAGCCAGGAGTAGCGTACAGAGGAGCAGCCAGTGACTCATGGCCACATTGATGGCAATCGCGCCGCCAGCGACTCGGAGGACAAACCCGGAAGCTAAAGCAAAGACATCGAGTATAACCTGGTGTTTGAGACCATTGGAATAGAGAACGTTGATCAACCAATACGTCAACACGATCAGGAAAGCTTGGAAGCTGAGCGCGATCGCGCCCCCGAGTCCGATCGACAGCAACAGAACCATGACCGCGGTGGCAGAGGACACACTGACATCGCCAGCGGCGATCGGGCGGTGCCGTTTGTCCGGGTGTAACCGGTCCTGCTCGCGATCTTTAATATCATTCAGGAGATAGACGGCACTGCTCATGAGACAGAACACAGCAAACATGGCACAGGCCCGGCCCAGAGCCACCAGGTCAAAGAGATTCAGAGAGAAGATGAGAGGCGCGAGTACAAGACCATTCTTGATCCATTGTATCGGCCGGCACTCGACCGCCATGCTTTGAGCCCATGGCCCCCAGCCCAGCAGAACGTGTTCTCTGACTTGATCGGATACCACTCTCATGGCAAATACCTCTACTTGCACAGGCCTGATCGGACCCCATGCGTGCAACTGGCTAATCCCGCAGGACGGCATGCAAGGTTGTGCACACCTGATCGACCTCAGACTCTTGCATTACACCCGAAAAAGGCAAGGCGAGTGACACCTCGCCCAGGTACTCTGTAACGGGGAAAGCGCCGGGTTGATAACCAAACTGCTTGCCATAAAAAGGCTGCAAGTGGATGGGGGTAAAATAAGGCCGACTGGGAATGCCGACCGCGGCGAGTTGGCGCATCACCTCATTGCGATTTGCCGGCGGCAGGATGCGTACCACATAAACGAACCATGAGTTTCGCGTCGTCGTGGGAACAATGTGTGGGCATTCGATGAGCTCAATATGGGCCAAACGCTCGTTATACCAGGCCGCGACCTGCTCGCGTTTGGCCAGCAAATCATCGATCCGGCGCATCTGCGCCAGACCGAGAGCCGCACTCAGTTCGTCCAGGCGGTAGTTATACCCGAGGCGGGTATGACAAAGCCAGCTATCGAAGATATCACGGCCTTGATTTCTGAGGGAGCGAAAGAGCTGTGCCCACTCCGCCTTAGCAGTGACAATCATACCCCCTTCGCCCGTAGTGACTTGTTTGTTGGGATAGAAAGCAAAGACAGCGGCATCGCCCAAACTCCCCGCTTTGCGCCCCTTGTATTCGGCGCCAATCGCCTCACAGGCGTCCTCGATGACCGCTAGCTGAGCGTCCTGGGCGATGTCTAGAATCGGATCCATGTCGGCCGGCTGGCCAAAGGCGTGTACCGGCAAGATGGCTCGCAACCGGCCTCGGTGCTGAGACGGTTGCCGCCCCCGAAGGGCCGGTGGCAACCAGTGTTCAGCCGTGGATGTGTGCCGCTTGAGGGCCCAGACGGCTTCTGCCACGAGTTGGGGATCTATATTCCCGGTGATAGGATCGACGTCGACAAAGATGGGAATGGCCCGTTCATAGAGAATACAGTTGGCCGAAGCGATAAATGAAAACGGCGTGGTGACGACCAGATCGGCCGCCTCGGTACCGCAGGCGATAACGCTTAGATGTAAACCACTGCTCCCCGAACTGACCCCCACGGCGTGGGGGGTACCGATGCAAGCGGCGACAGCCCGCTCAAATGCCTTGAGCTGAGGCCCGAGGCTGAGAGTTGGCGTCTGCAGCACTTGGCTGACGGTCTGACACTCAGCTGGTGTCAGGTCGGGTGACGACATGGATACCGGAGCGGTTGGCCGTTTTGTCGTTGCGGTGCCGAGACCGCTGGGGGCCGGACGCGAGACAGCAAGCCCACCTTGCTGCCGCAACTGAGTATCGGGTGTTGACATTTCTGGAACTCCTTGTGAGCGGATCCACTGGTGCATAATCATTGAGGGCGGTGTGCAGGCTCTACGTAGTGGGTGTCGACCGGTAGCTGGGAAAATAATCCGTCGCCATGGTTCGGCCGGCGTAATAATCCGACCAGGCGCCACAAAGGGCCGCATAGGGCTCGGCGAGGTGAACATGTTTGTAGAGATAAAACTTGTCGCGCAGCGGGGAAAAGCTCGTCTTGAAGCGAAAAATCGTGTCATTTGGCCGGTATCCACCGCCTAAGATGAGCCGTTTCTTACCCTGCTGCTGGGCCCACGAAATCGTGTCGTACACCACGGCATTGGTTGGCCGGACGTGTTGATAGGCATGATCGGCTCCCCCAAGGAAAGAGTAGACTTCATCGTCATCGTAAAGATACAGAGTGCCCGCGATGATTTGGTCGTTGTATGCGGCTAACACAAACCGGGCGTTTCCGGGCATCTGTTCAAAGAAGTCGACAAAATAGTCCAAGGGGAAATGGTATTTTGCTAGTGCTTGATGGCGCTCCATCGTTTGGCAGTAGACGCGATGGAACGCCGTGATGTCGCCCAGTGTCTCGGCGGCAAAAACGCGGATGTTTTCCTTCTGCGCTCGCTTAATATTCTTACGGCAGGCGTGGGTGAACGAGTGGCGCCACAGCTGATCGTGGGAGAGTGATAGATCGACATAAACGATCTCACGATCCAACCCCACATCGTCTACTGCTAAGGCGGTAGGCGAACAGCGGTGGGGATGGAGATGGGCGAACTCTGCAATGATCTGCTCTTGCTGGCAATAGGCGTGGAACTGTGCCAGAAAGTTGCTCGCAGTCGAGGCGCTCACCGGCCCTAGGGCCAGAGGTCCGGTGTAATCGGGCGACACGCTATCCCAGCTTTTGACGCGGGCGCGTGCCGCAAAAGGCAGATCGGTAAACGACCGTAACAAGAATGGATAAACAATCGTCTCGCCACCGTTGGTAAAGAGAAATAGATGCCCTCTGTAGCCCGTGTGGCGTTCTAGGATCGAGACAAATTGCGAACTTCCGAATACGCTGCGACTCGCGGGCAAGGCCGCATGCCATAGGGCTTGATCGTCAGTCGATAAGATCTGTGTTGCGGATTGATTTTGGGCTGTCTTTGACATGGTGTTCGGTCTCAAGTTGAGGTGATGGAAGGGGAAACCCTTTTTCCTGCAGCAATCGAATATATTCGGCTTTGACGGTGGCAAAAATGCGTCTTTCATCAAATCGCTCTCTGGCAATACGCCGTCCTATCTCCCCCATATGGTGGGCTTCTAGAGGACGTTGCAGTACGCGAAGCACGGCCTGGGCTAAGGCGTCTATATCTCCCAAGGGCACGAGCCAGCCGTTCCGACCATGTTCAATGACTTCGCGGCAACCGCGGATATCGGAGACCACACTCGGTATTCCCATGAACGAGGCTTCCATGGGCGTGCGCGGAAAGCCCTCGCGGTGCGACGGCAATACCAGAACGTTCATCAGTGCATAGAGTTCGGGCATATCCTGGCGCCGTCCAGTAAAGATACAGGCATCGCTCAAACCATACTGCGACACAATTGCAGGCGTTAATGCATCCGGCTTTTCGTCATCTACTGGTCCTACAAACAGGAATTTGACCTGTGGGATCCGCTGTGTGATGAGTCGAGCCGCCTGCAGGAGTTCCAAAATACCTTTTTCCGCCACGAGGCGTCCCACAAACCCAACAACCGGTACATCCGGCGCCAGAGACAGCTCTCGACGTTTTTGCTCAAGATGCGAGTCGTTGAGACAGGCTCGATCGAATCGGTCCAGTTCAAAACCATTTCCTAGATACTTGATTCTGTCGGGCTGACAAATACCTTCTTGGATGGCGGTTTGGATGTCTTCGCTGTTTTGGGACAAGATGACGTCCGTAAACCAGGCTGCGATCTTCTCTGCGGTGATATAAAAGCGTCTCCAAAAGGGCGCCATATGCTCGTGAAAATAGAACCCGTGGATGGTGTTAATCACGATGGGAACGCCCGCCATGCGGGCAGCCAGTTGGCCGAGCAAACCCGGTTTGGGAGTATGGGTATGGACGATTGTGAAGCGTTCACGTTTCAATATCCGGTAGAGACGCCAAAGCGCACCGAGGTCGGCCAAGGGAGTGAAAGTGCGGGTCATCGCGACCGGAAGATAGCGGATACCAGCTGCTTCAATGACAGGACGTTCAGGGCCGGGGGCGGAAATTCCATAGACGCTATACCCCGCCTCCTGGAGGCTTTGTAACTGAGTGAGTAGCATGTAACGCAGGGACATATCCACTGTGGCGATATGGGCAATTTTGATCCGACTCAACTTTACACCTAGTCCTGCATATCGTAACTCAGCGAGCGGTTAGCTGTTTTGATCGGGTCGAAGTCGATACCGCGATAAGCAACTCGTCTCATTGCATAGTCTCGGCCGCGATCTTCATGGGATATCGTGCTCTCAGTTCTTGACCTAACATCAGACCTTTCATGAGACACCGATCTGAATTGATGTATTCCCACTCGCCAAATCGCCCCACGGTATAAATATCATAGGCGGCCAACCACTCTTTAATGATCTGTACCTGGGTGAGGCGCTGGTGGGTGTAAACGGGATAGGCGTACTTGACATCGACATGGTCCGTCCACATAACATCATCTGGAGACTCTAAAATGCCCAACTCACATAAGAGCGCAATCGTTTTGGGGGCAATTTGATCCACTTCAACCGGCTTTTCCTCGGAGATGGAGACCTCGGCCATGATGGCATGCCGGGGCTGCTGCCGTAGGAATGCGGACGAGTTGTGATTCAGGGCTATCTTGTGGGGAGGGATAGCGGGATCTGCGACGTAAATGCGTTGAATGGGTGTCCCAAGCTGACGTCCTACCAAAATCAGCTCGACCCTCAACGACATATATTCCAGTTGGTCGGCTAAGGCCTGGATCTCTGCCGGGATCGTCTCAATCATGCGCAGCAAAATGGGCAATGGCATGGTGGAGACCAGGTATTCCCACTTGTAGTGCCGGCCATCACTGGTCGTCGCCATTTGAGAAACGGGATCAATCCGAACGACTTGGCTATTGAGTTCCACGGCGGGTACATGTTGCACAAAGTGTTTGAAGAGTTCTTCAAAACCACCAGTGCGAGCGTAGCCGACTCGTGTGTCCGACTGTAATGGCTTGCGTTCGCCTCCATGGGTATCAAAGCGTTCTTTCTCGCCGATGGGAGCCGCAATGCGCTGCGATGTCCAATCGCAGGATAGGTGTTTAATATCTCGTGCCCAGAGTTTGCGGTTGTACGGCAACATGAAATGCTCTGCAATCCCCCGGCCAAATTTCCGCACAATATAGTCCTCGAAATTTTCTGCAGCATCGGCATTACCGACCGCAGTCCGCAGACCGTCCTCACAGGCGCGCTGTATGTCCGTGTCGGGAATGCGATCAAAAAACTTTTGAAAGGGGTACGGAATCAGCGTGTTGTGCGTATAAACGCGTGCATCGCGCTGTTGCTGGTATAATCCGTCTTCTAACAGGTCCTGAACCAGTTCGTATATCTCAGGATGCGGCGTGTGAAACGAGTGGCCGCCAATGTCGAACACCCCGCCATCGCGATAGATAGACCGACACAATCCACCGACTGCGTCCGCCTTTTCCAACACCAGCGTATCGCCTTGCAAGCGATAGGCAACCGCCAAGCCTGACGGTCCGCCGCCAATCACGAGTGTTTGGACCTCTCTCATATGCTCGTATTCCTTCTTCTGTTAATATTCTTTTTCTCAATCCATGCATACGAGAGTCGGACACACGACACTCGTGAGCGGTGGAGCGGACGTTTGTGACTTAGCGTCCGGTTACCGTTTTAGAGGGGCAATCTCGGCTGGATCAGTTGAGGCGATTAAGAAGGGTAGGTTTGGGGATAACCGTAACCGTACTGCATCTTCTGAAGTTCCAGGTCATTCACCACGAGGCCAGAGATCCGCGCACCAACACTCATCAACAGCTGTTTTGACTTGTGCAGGGCGTCTTGGGGGGTTTTCCCCGCTCTAACCAATAGCAACACCCCGTCCACATGGGTTGCGATCACGGTGGCATCCGACACTGATAGAAGGGGTGAGCTGTCAATAATGACGTACTGAAAGTGATGCGAGAGGGTTTCTAGAGCCGATTCCAGCCGATTAGAACCGAGCAACTCGGGTGGGTTGGGCTGGGCAGGACCCGACGGTATGACGGCCAAATTCGGAATCCCGGTTTCCGAGATCTGATCCATTAGTTCACCATTGCCTAGCAGGTAACGGTTGATGCACAGGTTCGGATCGAGGTTAAATCGATTCGCTAGATCGGGTTTGTAGAGATCCAGTTCGAGGATCAACGTTTGAGCGCCCGTCTGAGCGAAAGAGATACCGAGATTGAGACAGGTAGAAGTCTTGCCTTCCCCGGGTAAACTAGAGGTGACGAGGATAGTTTGAGGCGATGTGTCGGCCGACAATAGAAGCGATGTGCGAAGCCATCGATAGCTCTGCCTAGCTTCTGAAGATATCGAATTCAGATAGAGGTCCAGCCGCTGGGCGTGAGTTTTCCTCCTCCGTTGCGTCAGCAAGCGAGCACTGGCTCGCCTCCAGGATCGACCTAACGACGGAATGACCACAGGAGCAGGCAGGCCCAAGATATCTTCTACTTGCTCAGGTGTGCGCAGCGTCTTGTCTGCATACTCGCTGACAAAAGCCAGCATGACACCCAAGAGGAGACCGGTTGCCAAACCGATGGACAAATTCATAAATTCATTCGGGGAATAGGGCTTGGTTGGTACCACGCCTCTATCAATGACGCGAATATTAGCGGACTTCATATCTGCCGAAACCCCTGCCTGCCTCAGACGTTCCAGCAACCCTTTATAGAGCTGTTGGTCGATTTCCACCTCGCGCTTGAGGATGTTGTAACGAATGGAGTCTTCGCTGAGCTGGCTGGCAGCTTGCCGCTGCTTCTCGTGTGCCGACTTGAGACGGCGATAATGCCTGCGTGCCAGGTCGTATTCGATGCGGGTTTGCTCGATGATTTTTTGGGTCTCATTGACTAGGTTCTGTTTCGTATCCGTGATCTCTTTTTGGACTTTTTTGATCTCCGGGTGTGCCTGAAGAAACCGGGTCGATAAACTGACCTGCGTCTGTTGCAGCGTGGAAAGATGGCTCTCCAGCCTTTTCATGGAAGCGGTTTTCAGACTCTCCGGAAATGTCTCTGGCGTGGCGTTTCGAATGTCTCTGTAGCGGTTGGCCAGCATATTGAATTCGGCCTTCTTCATCTCCTCGTCCAACCCATCGAGCTTGGTCAGCGTGGTGTTGCCCTGTTCAGAGACTTTCTTGTCATGTGCATAGGTAATCAATTCTGCTTCTGACCGTTCGAGTTTATTTTTGAGCGCCGATAATTCATCGTGAAGAAAATTCTTCATCGAATTGATAGACTCATATCGACTCTCGAAATTGTGGTTGATGTATGCATCTGCCCACGTGTTTACGACCTCGGCTGCAAACTCCGGGTCTTCCGAGCTGTAACTGACGTTGACGACTTCGGTCGTGACCACCGGCTGGACGTTGAGGTTGCTCAACAGCCACTTTGACCGCTCCAACAGCTGGGAAGGCTCCGTGACAATGTCGAGCTGCTTGGCTACCCGCTGTGACAAGGTTAAGCTTGAGAGGATTTGCGTTTGTGTGGCGATCTTGTTTGGTGCATGGCTCGAAGTTGTCGGGTAAAGCTGCTGATAAGGCAGGACGTTAGCTTCCGGACCAATGTGGATCTTGACGGTTGATCGGTACAGCGGGGTCGCCGTATAGGTTTGATAGGCTGCAGCACCCACGACAGTCAGTATGACCAGTAGAACCAGCCACTTGCGTTTCCAAAGAGTCCGGAAGTAGGCGCCAAGGTCAGCTTCCTTGTTCTGGCCTCGTTCTAAGTACCAAATGTCGTTTGGGTTGGGGGGAACGGTCAGAGCTCTGGTCTGTTCACGCCTGACTATGTTCGACATTCTGCTCCTCCTGTGTGATAGTCATGTCGAAATCGAAGTTTACCTCTGTGCTTGACCCGGGCATACGGCTCGTACGCGCGGCGACATACCACAAATTTGCCTGCCGGTATGGAGGTGATAAACAAGGTATGGAGGTGATAAGCAAGAGGACTAATGATTTGTTGACGAGGTCATGAAGAGAATCTGTGAAAGTCTCTTCACGAGCTGCTCTGCAATGCGTTTTCTACCATGTTCTTTGAGATGCTCGTTGGGATACAAGTGATCATTCGGGTCGACCCCCCAAGTAAACCACTCAGTGTTGATATCAAACGAAAGATCGATGACATCTACACCTTCTCGTGTTAGGAGTGACCGAATGACATCGACATTTTGAGTGACTCTTTGATAAAACGACTTTCCGAGATATTCTTCTCCAGTTTGATAATCAATAGGTGTAATATAAAAAATTAACTCAATACCACTATCTCTTGCGAGCTTAACGATTTCCTTCATAGATGCGATTTTTCTATGACCTTTCGTGAGCACATACATGTAGTTAAAGATGAGTTTATTTCTTACATGCTGTTCTGAGTAATGTCTATAGCTAGGGTTGTCAAATTCTCGAACTTTACCAACATATTCGTGGCCATTAAAGACTAGAGTATTCTCGTAATCGTCCTGAGTTATAGGTCGAAGATTGGAAAATACAGCAAGAGGTCTATAAAATGCAAAAAAGAGATTATGACTCGACAGTTTTAAGAACAGTTTTTCTTTTTCAAATTGATACTCTGGTTTCATATCCCATTCTGGCGAGAAAGATCTCAAATTAATTGGGATAATAATAACTTTAGGAGAATATTCGTGATGAATTATATACTTAACTATTTCTAAAAAAAGACCCATATGATATGCCGCAGCAGATACTCTACCTATCGAGTAAGTTGGAAACATTTCTTGAATAAAATCTGAAATGGCATCCTGATTTGAATCTTTTTTACTATAGTGATGTATTGTACTATCACCTAGATAAATAATATCTGTATGATTAGATAAATAGAAATTTAGCTTTCTGATTTTTTGAGGTGTCTTTGGGACGAATATGGATGCCAACAAGACCTGTGTGGAGAAAAATAGTAGAAAAAAAGATACTGTTTTAATAAAGAAAAATTTCACAGATTTAAACTCTTAAAACTGAAAATAAATAAATTGTATTTCTTGTGGCATGCCAAGGTTCATGACTGCTAAAATTAAAACTAAATAGACAAACCATCTCATAAAAGTTGACTGATCAGCCAAAATCAATCTAAAAGGTTTTCGCATCTCTTCGAGCATATGAATAAATAAGAGGAATAAAATGGCTAGAGAAACAATAATCATTTCCGCTCTACCAATACCCGGAGCAATATTGATCCCCAGTTGAGATAAACTTAGGCTGGCTAAGTCAATGTGGAGCATATTTTGCATGATGAGGAAGGCATCAGGAATAGAGTTCGCCCTAAAAAAAATCCAACTGAATAGGACGAGATGAAAGGTTATCAGCATTCTAACGTACTGGTGAACGACTGGAAGCTGATCGAGATGAAAGAACTGAGACACGCGGGCTCGGATCGCTTGTGTCGTATGTGACAACACAAGATAAAACCCATGCAGGGCCCCCCATATCACAAAGGTCCAGTTTGCACCATGCCAGAGGCCGCTCACTAAGAAGACAACCAAGAGATTAAAGTGCCAGCGCCATTTGATCACTCTGTTACCGCCGAGCGGAATGTAGAGATAATCCTTGAACCAACCCGATAATGAGATGTGCCACCGCTTCCAAAATTCTGAAATCGATTGGGCTAAATACGGCCGTCTAAAGTTTTCCATCAGGTCGTACCCCATGATTTGAGCACAACCGATGGCGATGTCTGAATATCCGGAAAAATCGCAATAAATCTGAAAAGCGAAGAAGTAAGTTGCCAACACGACCGGAATACCCTGAAAGGTGTCCGGAGAGTTGTAAACCGCATTGACGTAAACCGCCAGCGTGTCCGCAATCACTACTTTTTTGAACAGTCCCCATAGAATTAATTGCAAGCCACTGACCACACGATAGACATCAAAATCATGTTTTTTATGGAACTGCGGCAGCAGGCGGGTTGATCGCTCGATAGGACCCGCGACCAGCTGGGGAAAGAACGCAACATACAAAGCAAAAATGTGCAGATGTGTTTCCGGCTCTTTGTGTCTACGATAGACATCAATTGTATAACTCAAGGTTTGAAACGTATAGAAAGAAATACCTACTGGGAGAATAGCTTCAAATGCAGGTATATCATAAAATATATTGAAACTATTAAAAACCTCCCTTGCTGTATTATTGAATAAATTAAAATATTTAAACGCAAATAGAATTCCAAGATTTGTACATAGGCTGAGAACGAGATAGGCTTTACGCTTTGAACCTGATGCTGTTTTTCCTATCTGGATGCCTGCATGATAATCAATCAAAGTAGAAATGATAATTAAGATGAGATACTCTGGCTTCCAGGACATGTAAAAGTAGTAACTGACTGCCAAAAGAAAGAAACGTCGGAGCCGATCAGAAAGCGCGAAGTAAATGCTGACGACAATGGGAAAAAAGATCAGGAATTCTAATGAATTAAATAACATATCTCAACAGCTCAGCGCGTCGTATCCCGATCTTGTCGCCTATCAAAGTTCGCGAGCCAATTGTCCATAGAGCTTTTGAAACTGGTCGGCTACTGAAGGTAAGTTCGCATAGCCGAGCACCAGTTGACGCCCGCACGATCCCATCTCTGCCCAGCGCTGCTGAAGGCCCCACATGGCGGTCATTTTCTCGGCACACTGAACGGCGTTTTCAGAGTCAAATAGCAGGCCGCTGGTGCCCTCTTCTACGACGTCCGGGGCGCCGCCAACGTTTGAAACGACAACCGGCAAGGCACAAGCCATGGCTTCGAGCAGGGTATTCGACAAGCCTTCGGTTTCGGATGCGAGAACAAAGATATCCGCCGACCAGTAGTAATCGCGGACGTTCGCTTGCATGCCGGCGTTTAGGACCGACGCCGAGATGCCCAGGGACGCTACCTGCCGACACAGGCGCTCTTGTTCAGGCCCGTCTCCAACCAGAACGAGCACCGCGTGGTGGCGGACATGTTGTGGCAAGAGGGCCCACGCGTTTAGCAAGATGTCGACACCTTTGAGTGGCGCCATGCGCCCGACATAGAGAAAGATCGTTTTGTCTTTGGGCAACGCCAACCGCTCACGCGTTGCCGCCTTCGCCTCCATCGAAGGCGGGTAGAACTGACACGTATCAATCGCATTTGGAATCCGCACCACCCGTGACATGGGGGCTCCCAACCGTTGTAGCATGTCTTCTAACTCGCGATTGACCACCACAACGCGATCGGCCAGACGGATTTGCGTGAGGAACTGCCACCGCGTGAGCCGGGAGGACAGATAGGGTTCATACCCCCGGCATCCGGTGCGCAGTTTGATCAGACATCGGCCGTGCAGGAGGTAGCGGGCCAAGACGGCCAGCCAACCGGCAGCGCTGATGTCATGGGCATGATAGATACCCCGGCGACCGTGACGCAGGAGATGCCACAGACCGGCTAGAACGTAAAAGAGCGAATCCGCTTTGCTCCCGCCGCGGCTATACACACGGATGACCGGTGTGCCGTCGACTTCAGCCCTAGCTGGCAACCCCTTGGGGTGCGCATAACTGTGCCGCCTAGCGAGTACCCGAACCAGCCATCCGTCTGCCACTAACGCCTTGGCTGCACGCTGAACCTGGCTTTGAGCACCGCCAATGACAGGATAAAAAGTCGGAATAATCATCCAGATCTGTGCTCGGTACAACCTCATCCCCCTCCGTCTCACTCGAAAGGATGACAGGTATTTCGAGGCTGTCCCGGGCCGTCGAAGCCAGCTAAATTTCTCTCGATACTTTCTGACCACAGGTCGAGTCTTAAGCCAAAAGTGATAGGGGGTATTATCCCCGTAAAGTCCGACACGTCTGAGCGCATAGCAATTCAGAGGCAGACCCGAAGACGGCAGCCGCAACGGCGATGGCGTCACCACGGCACATTGGTAGCCCGCCTGCTGCACCATGTGCATCGTGTCGGTGTTGAGATCGCCACGTGGATAGCAGAACGAGACTATCTCCTGTTCCAACTGACGGCTGAGGTCGGCGCGGGAGCGAGCGATCTCATCCCAACCCATCGCTGGCGTCACGCTGGTGAGCTCTGGATGGGTACAGGTGTGAGAGCCAAATTCAAACTGGCTTTGAGCCATTTCCCGCACCTGTTCCCAGTTCAGCAGCCGGTATGGCTCGCGATTACCGTTGGGAGGAATCTGCGGCCGATCCCAGGCGTAGATATGATCGGTGTTAACAAAGTCGGATACGAGGAAGATGGTCGCGACAAATCCATATTTTCGCAGGATGGGAAACGCCATGGTGAAGTTGTCTGCGTAGCCATCGTCGAATGTGATCATCACGATGCGTTCGCCTCTGCGTACCGGCTGGCTCATATACTGAGCCAACGTTATTGAGCGGTAACCGTGCCGAGACAGCCAACGCATTTGCTTCTCAAAGTCGCTGACGCGCACGGCGAGCCCGTCGTGCCGGCAATCGCTGACGCTGTGGTACGCTAAGATTAGAGGCCAATCGGACCAGACGCGTCTGCTGTCAGAGCGAGGGGTCGGTTGAGCCGGTTTCGCTATGTTCAAGTATTGGGGGTTTGATGGGATTCTCATGACGCCTCGATCCTAATGATGCCCAACTTTCCATCGATCAAAAGCTGATCGCCTTCATGGATGAGTTGGGTGACTCCTGAAACATTCATGACGGCCGGAACGCCGTATTCCCGCGCCAGCGTGGCGCCGTGGGAAAGCAAGCTACCCGTTTCAAAAACAACCCCTCCAGCCCTGGAAAAAACCGTGCTCCAAGCCGGGCGCATATCGCGACAAACGACGATGTCTCCGGGTTGCACGCACTGGAGTTCGCTCAGTCCGCTTAGGAGCCGTGCGGGTCCGATCGCAATACCGGCGCTACAGGGTTCGCCCACGAACTCCGAAGGACTCTCGTTGAGCGCGACGCTGGACTTGTCTGGAGGGAGGGGCTGTGCAGAGTCGATTGTCAGGCGCCTGTTGTGGTCATCCTGACGCTGCCGAGATTGGATGAGCTGCCTCAGTTCGGTTATCGCAGCTCTCTTGACCGCGACGCTTTGGATTTCCTCCCAGGTGAGGGAAAAAATATCGTTTTCCGCTCGCAGAAGCTTCTGTTCCCGCCATCGGCGCCCGAGCTCTAGGGCGTACTTGCGGATCACCATGACAGCGCGATAGACGTCGTGATTGCGATCCTCTTTATGGGGAAAGAGTCGCTCCGCCCGTGTCAAGACGAAGGAGAAAATCGACCAGCGCCACGGGAGCCAGGAGCCCGATGCGAGCTGCTGCTGAACGCTCTCAATTGCCTGCGCTCTCAACGCCTTTTTTTTCAGATGTCCTTGAGCCAATCCAGCCCCATGGGGCGACTGAGCGATATGGGTCAAAGCCGCCACACAAGCCTCTTGGTTGACCTCCCAGGCCGGATCCCGAGGGTATCTGTCCGCCCACACGTATCCGTAATCATCTAAAAAGGCTTGGAATGTGAGCCAGACGTCTCGTGCCGCATCGGGCGCTTGTTCTAACGCCGTGAGATCTTGGTAGTGCAGGTCGGCGAGTTCGTCGGGCGGCAGAATTCGCCCCAAAGCTTTGCCCAATTGATCAAGCGCCAGATCACGGCTGACCGTCCGATTGTCTAGACCCATCAGTAGGTCGGAAACACGCAGGTTATGCGACCTATCGAGCCAGAGGTGACACAGGCATTCCAGCAGGCTCACCGACGTCTTAGCCAGTTCCACGATGGGATAACTGGTATGCTGTAAGTCCAGATACATCGCAATCGATGCATGCAACGCTTGCACTAATTCTTCAGGGATAAGTCTGGAAATATTGCATGACTCTAGAGCGGTTATCTGCTGCGCGTACGCTGGCAAGACGCGGTGTTGATAGTGCTTCTCGATACTGTCAGCTCGAAGCCAGTTGAGGCATTGCCAGAGCCGCGTCCAAAGGCGAGTCAAGCCACCCGATGACCGCAAGGGGAGCTTATAATAAAACAATCCGTTAAGGGTTCGCGTTTCTGAGCTAAAAGTGGTCTTATAATAGGCATTGACGGCTCTTACCCAGTAGTGATGGCGCCTGATGGCCAGATCACATCCCAGCGGGGAAAACGGCTCGTCGTAGGCTCGCAGCCACCCGGCTGAAACAGGCGTGCGAGGGCCCACTGGCGTCTCCGGACCGCAGGTGATAGGCCGGGTCTGTAAAATCCAGATGTGAGCGTCCGTATCCACACACCACTCGATGTCCTGAGGACCACCCTGAAGGTGTTCAAGCTCTAATCCCAGAGCCAGCAGACGCGTCAACACCGTTTGGCCTAGAGGCGATTCCGCATGCGACATCTCCAGCAGCTCGCCGGTGGCTCGGCTGATCCGTATGCGGCTGCCCCTCACCTTGCCCTCAACCAGTGTCTCGGCTGTTCCCGGTACCATCTCAATGACCGAGGTGGGTGTAGCGCCAGCTAGCACGTCTCGAGTAAAAAGCACCCCTCCACACGTCGGCTGCAACATGGCTTGAACGATGACGGCCATGCCGTGAGCGGTATGCGGCAGACCCATTTGCTCACGGTAACACACGGCTGCCTCACTCCAGTAGGAGGCCCAACACTGGAGCGTCGCCTCGACCAGGGCCGACTCATCGGCCACGTTCAACACCGTATCATAGAGTCCCGCAAAGCTGGCGTGACCTAAATCCTCGGCGGTCGAGGACGATCGCACGGCGACCAACCCAGGGCTCAGAGCCATGAGGGCTTGGTAGTTGCGTCTGAGGTCATTGGCCAGAACCGGGTTGAGCCGCATCTGCTGGACGCCCCGGCGGATGTCTGCGAATTGACGCCGCTTGAGACAGCGCTGCAGATTGAACTGATCCGAGGCCGCAATATGTGCCGTATAGGCAGCCAAGGGGATACAAAAACCGGCAGGAACTGAAACGCCGGCAGCGAGAAGTTCGCCAAGCCTGGTGGCCTTTGTTCCGACGCGATCGCGGTCGCTCTGGTTGATCTCTGACAGCCAACGGATGCCCGCTGTCGCCCTGTTCCCGTTTCGCTTTTGGAAGCTCGTGCGCTCTGGCTTTTTCATAACTGATTTGCTACTGCAGAGCTGGGCTGCGAGTGGGTCGTTAGATTGGCGTCATCATGCACGGAGTCGGTCTGTTTCGCTAAGCGGCGTATAACCACTGTCAGTGCCATTAAGAGCCAGAACAGCTTCTGGGTGTGAATGTTGTGTGCAAAACCGTAGAGAATCTGTAAAACCGTACTATAGGTCAACGCCTGAACGAGCCAGAAGTACTGGGGACACTTTGTTTTGGCCGTCGACCACGCCACTTTCAGGTTCCAAACGCCTACGCCTAATACAACGAGCCAGAGCACGAGACCCAATATCCCCAAATCCGCCAATATCCCGACGTAACTACTGTGTGGACTGCGGGCGTGATCGATGTAGCGGTCGAAACCTGGGACCTGATACTGGTACGCGAGGAAATGCCGGCCATAGTTGCCATAGCCAGACCCCAGCAGGGGGTAGTCCTGAAAAATGGTGAAGCCGACACGCCAATGCAAACCCCGTCCACTACTTTTGTACTTGCGCCCATAAAACATGGCCTTCTCGCCCGTAATCCACGAATTGACGTATGGCACAATCGTTTCGATACGACGCTGGACTTGGTCGACAACCGCATTTTGGGACACGAGGACGGCAGCCACGACAAGGATCAAAGCGGTGAGCATGAACAAAGCGTTACGTCCTGTGCGCCCTTTGATCGTCTCCCAGTACTGAGTCAAAACAGCCAGAGGCATGAGGAGATAGCTCTGCCGAGCAAAGGTGACCAATACCGCCACTGGAGTGAGCAGCAGATAGAGCAAACCTACAGAGCGCCAGAGCCGACTGCCCTGGGCGCGAATGAAGTAAAAGGCAAAGGGTATCACCGTCACGATCAGAGCCGAGGTTTTATTAATACCGCCCGTTATCCCGGCCCCAGCCCGGTTCACCTCACCGACAAAATACTGGGCCAAGACAAGAATCACTGCGGTGAGGGCTGCCATCATGAGGATTCTCACCAACCACAACACTCGGTCCCAAGAGTCGGCCAGATCCATAATGAGAGCGCTCCAGAGCAACAATTGGACGAGTTGTAACAGCCCTCGGTAGGAACTGGACGGATACGTCGCCCACACCAGCGACAACAGGCCGAGACTCAATAAAGCGATAGAAGCTTTAAAGAGGTTGGTGGAGACAACGGGTTGCCAGGATTCGCGATGGAGCAACTTGTAGAGGAGCCACATCCCGAACACGATTACGCCTAAAATCTTCGTGGTAGTCAGTCCCGGGCCCAACCTTCCCACACTCTCCAGCGGTAGTGTGGCCGTCAGGATGAACAGGCCCAAGGTCGGTTTTGTTAACAGCACCAACGCCATTGCCGCCAGAAATAGGGCGCCTAACACGATCATGCCGTAACTGGGGACGGCGAGTCCCAGCAGTCCGGCTCCGACAATGGCTAGACCCACGACCACCGGTTGCTCTACACCCGAGGTAATTGGCCGCAGTCGCCGACTCATACGCATTCAGCATGCTCCCATTTGAAGGTCTGTGAGAGGAAGAGAACTAGGGGGACGCTATTGAAGCGCCTCGGCTTGCAGCAGGCGGTCGTACACGTCCCGATAGCCCTGCTGCATGGCTCTCAGGCTAAACCGTTCTTGAACGAGTTCTCGGCACTGGTGACCGATGTCGGCCCGCTCTGCGGCTGACATCTGTCGAAACCGGTTGATCTCTCGGGCAAATCCCGCCGTATCACTCGGTTCAACCAAAGGGATGAAGTCCACGCTGGCAGCGATTTCCCGATGCGAGGGAATATCGGACAGGAGTACCGGACAAGCGCAAGCCATGGCCTCTAGAACCGCAATGGGCAACCCCTCGACCCAAGACGCAGAAATAAACAAATTCCCCTGTGCCAGATACTTGTAAACCTTTTCTCGGGTGGCGAGCCCGGTGAAACTAACCCGAGCTTCGACGCCGAGCTCTTGACTTTTCTGCATCAGTGCGTCCCTGAGAGGCCCTGGACCGACAAAGGTTAGCCGCACCGCTCGATCGCGACTCTGTTGCACCGCTGCCAGTATCGAAAACGGATTTTTCACGGCCTCTAAGCGACCCACGGTCATGACGCTAAACTCTCCGTTGGGATGATCAGAACGGGGCCGGTTGCCAACAGTCCGATCCACCCGCTCGATATCAACGCCGTTTTGAACGGCGCAGAGCCGGTTGCCAGCCAACCACTGCAAGACCCGGGGCAAGCTGTTAAAACTCGAATAGCTACAGCAAACCACCTGATCAAATAGGGCGAAGGCCGGAATCAACATTAACCGATTTCTCAATTTGTAGTTTGGATATGAACTATGCACGGTGTAAACCGTCGACGCTTGGTGTTTGACGCCCGTTAACAAACGAGCCCATAAGTACAAGAGTCCAAGGTGGGGAGAATGGATATGAATGATATCGTAGACGTGTTCTCTGAGGGCCGCTCTCAGCACCCGCAGATAGCCTTTTAATTGGCTGTTTCCTTCGTACACTGTGATGTTTCTGGGGGGCGAGCAATCTGATTTGAAGTAACTGCATAGCGTGATTCGTTGCTGCTTCGCCAGAGCCAGAGAGAATTGATTATAGGACACACTGGTTGCGCTGATCCGCAGTGACAGGTGCAAAATGGCGAGTGGGCGACGAGGCTGCTCCAAGGTGTTCCCTCTGTATGTCTAGGTGTGTTTCTGTAGACGTAAATTCTTTCTTATAGATGCAATGAAAAAATATTAAAACAACAAAAATCGTGTTTAGATTTATAGTTATTTTACTTCTAACTGTGTATTTAGTTATGATAAAAGCATAAATAAGTCATGAAAAAATTGTTTACTATTTATTTGAATATTAAGATATTTATATTCTTATCGAATTTAAAAAACCACATATCACGGAGCGCATCAGTAGGTTCGACCCTGCACTCGAGGATAAGAAGGTACACGGCAAAGCGGCATGGAGTTCAAATGCAACGGGTTAGGTATCTTTGTATCGTCTTGCTAACGCTACTTGTAGCCTTGCCAGTCTCTGCCCAATTGCGGGCTTTTCCCGGAGCCGAGGGCTGGGGAGCAATGTCAATGGGAGCTCGGGGTGGCAATGAATATGAGCTGCGTTTTGTGACCAATCACCAACGGAATATGAGAGTGGCAACACGCGAACCGACGGGGTCAATTACGATCTCATACGCAATGAGGTGACACTCGGCCAACCTATACCCTCAAGCTGGCGTCGCGCTACGCCCATGGCACAACCCCCCTTTCCGATTACCGAAGTTTCGGCGTTACAAGCCTGGGAGGATATTGTTGTCAACGGCGAAGTGGGCAACATCCACTTCGTCGATGAACGTGGCGTGTTGCAGCGTCGGCCAACAGACCCAGCCCTGGAACGCGTTATTGTAGACGCAAAAAATGGGGAGCCCCAGAGGCAGTCCAACCTCAATGCCTACATCCATCATCCCAACGACGTCGGCGGTTACCCCCTCGATCGCACCCGGCACGCCCTATAAAGACACGGACAACGATGGCATGGGAGATCAATGGGAAATTGACAACAAGCTCAATCCCAATAACCCGAATGACTTTAGCGGCGACATTGATGGCGATGGGTATTTAAACATTGAAGAATTCCTCAACGGCGGCAATACGGGCAACCCGCCAACTGTGCCACAGAAACCCAAGAAGCCCGAGAAGCCGGAAAGTCTTCGGATCGTTGGCGACTAACCCTGGGGCGGTCGACATTCCAGCCACAGTTTCGCCCTCTCGGTGACAGCAACTTGTGTCCCCTTATCCATCATCAGTTGTGACCTGCTCCATCAACAACTGCGAACGCCATGCAGCCAAACGGTTGATCGTCAAGCTCCGCCAGACCCCCCCCACCTCAAGTTGATGGTCACCGAAGACAGCCTGAGTTCCAATGCCTCTCATCTCCAAGTGCTGCAAGATCACCACCTGCCTGATCTGTTGGGTGGCAAAGAAGGTGACCATGCCTACCGGTTCAAGCAAGGAGAAGCGGCCGAGCAAGCCGGGCGCGTTACCTATTCTGATCGGGACGATGCAGAGAGGGATCTCCATCATCGGTTTCGTGTTGTCAGTGACATGCCGCTCAATGAGTCCCATGCAGACCTCTGGGTCAACTTCCTGGAGTGTTGGGCATGGGACCAGGACACGGTACAACACGTCCGTTGGGGCACCGACCTGCGCGTAACCAAAGGTACCGTGTCATCTAGCCTGCACATATTCATGTCAGGCCTGGATCGTTTTATAACTTCAAGTCCATTTTAGAATCAATGGTGATGCCTTTATCCCATATGCTCATTAAACCTTTTGAGGAAAGAACACAAAGAAAAGGTATGGTTCCAAAAGTGTAAAGAGAGTGGCCAACAAATGTTAAAAAAGGCAAATACCAGATCGAGTACAGTACTACAGATGACATCATAAAAATGGATAGTTTACGCTTTTCTTCATTATTCCAAAAACTGTAACAGCCAAATAACGCATAGAACCAGAGTGCTAAATGGACTATAGTTAATGTCAAGTTTTCCATGGTTAAACCGGTTTTTCTCAATAATAATGGATAGGAAATTGCAGGAAAGTAATATTCAATACTATTGTATAAAGTTTTCTTAAATAAAGTTCCGGGACTATCTATAATATCTTCAATCATCTCCCCGGTTAAGTCTCGGTCTTTTTGGGAATCTTTGAGGCCCCAAAAATGATATTCGTATCCTTGAATTCTGCCTTTTTGATCGAATCGAAGCATTTTATTCAAGCTCTCTTTATCTCCGTTGCTCTTTGGTAGATTGGCGGTACTTTTCCAGTGGGCTTTTCCGTGAAAATATCCTGAAGCAGCACCGCTCGAGACAGGAATAAATCGGTTAAAGGCAACCCAATTTCTATAGGTCCAAGGGGAGATTAGCATAATGCAAATGACCCCAGCGGCCATTGAGTGCGCGATCATGTAAAATTTACGCTTGTAAAGGCCAACTAAAAAATAAAGAAAAATCCATATGCCACTAGCAGCTATCATGGATCCATGTGTTAAAGCAAGCAAAGCACCTGTTATACCGATTAATAGCCAAGTTGGTAGTAAATTATGTTGGATTTTTTTTCTACTATATTTAATGTTTGTTATAACCTCTTTATAGATTAAATCTATTAAGTATAGATATAGAAATCCTTGTAATATTGGTGTCATTGGATTTTTTGTATTCCAGTAAACCCATGGGTATAACAAAAATACAATTATAGAAATCTTCGCCGCTTTAAGATTAAATAATCTTACCGAGAAATTAAACATCAAAGCACAAATGCCACCAACCATTAGACTTTGTACTAAGATTAAAATAGGTCGTTGTAATGAAAGCGGAAATAGAGTGATCGGCACAAGGATAAAAGGATACAGCGGAGAGCGATGAAAAACGTGGGGACCTTCTTTTTCAAAGACGTAACCATTACCATGTGCTAAATTTCGAGCCAGCTCTAAATAGCCATCGTGAGGCTTACCACCAAAGTCTTGGCTTATTCCAGTTAATGGCGCTAAAACAAAAATAATAAACAAGCAAACCAAACTACAAGTAAGAAACGAGATCCAGAATGCAGCCTTGGGAGAGTTTGGCGTGTACTTTTCGAATACATGTAAAGCTGTGACTCCGGTTCTCTCTAATGCCTTGAACACTGTATTTTTAGAGTCAGAGTCTACCATGAATACGCCCATATTCATGTGTGTGTCCGTAATGTATCGACAGGGATCAGCCTCAACGACGTTCAGATGTCTCTTTGCCGCCTTTATGAACGATGAAATCCCCCATGATCAATGTATCCAACCCCGACGTGAAGAACGTCCGGATGGCATCCGCTGGGGTGCATACGATGGGCTCGCCTTTGACATTGAAGGAGGTGTTGAGAATGATAGGTACACCGGTCAGGCGATCGAATGCCTGGATGAGTTCGTAATAGCGCGGATTGAAGGTACGGCTGACCGTCTGTAGCCGTCCGCTGCCGTCGTGATGGGTAACGGCCGGAATGAGAGGGCGTTTGGCTTCGCGAATCGGGTGGACTTGCTCCATAAACGGAACCGAGGTCTGCGGCTCGACCGCAAAGAACTCATGGGTCTTTTCCTCTAAGATCGACGGGGCAAAGGGTCGAAATGCCTCACGGTATTTCACTGCGGCATTGACCTTGTCTTTCATATACTCGTCTCTCGGGTCGGCCAGAATCGACCGATTGCCTAAGGCACGTTGACCGAATTCCATACGGCCCTGAAACCAACCCACCACTTTTCCCTCGGCAATCAAGTGCGCCGTCTCATCGGCCACAGCGTCTGAGCGCCTAAACGGAATCTTATATTGTTCCAACACTTGGTGAATGTCAGCGTTACAAAAGCCGGGGCCGATGAAGGGATGGCCCAGGTCGACATCGCGTTTGGGATGGTCCAATAAGCTGAAATAGGTCAGCAGGGCGGCGCCAATACTATTGCCCGTATCATCCGGAGAAAAGGGAATGTAGACCTCGTCAAACGGGGTGTTCTGGAGGACCCTGCCGTTGCACACGGAATTCATGATCGTGCCACCGGACAAGCATAAGTTGCGGCAACGGCTCTTTTTGTACAAGTCGCGCAGAGCGTGAAAGATGATCTCTTCAAGGACCTGTTGCGCTGCCGCCGCCAGATCATAGTGCTGCTGTTTGAGTTCTTCTTGGGCTGACCTGGGTTCTCCAAAGAGCTCCCGCATCTTGGCGCTAAACATATGACGCGTGTCAAAGTTGAAGTGGTTGAAGTAGCTCAAGTCGAACTCGTAGCGGCCTTCCCGCTGCAAGCGGTACAGTTTCTTGAACGCTTTCCGGTACCGTTCTGGCTCCCCATACGCGGCCATGCCCATGACTTTCCATTCGTCACCATCCGGTTCGTAGCCGAGAAACTCGGTGATCGTTGAGTAGAAGCATCCGATCGACTGGGGAAACACCATGTCTTGATAGGTGGTGATGCGGTTACCTTGACCGAATTTCCAAGCCGTACAGGTTTGTTCTCCATAACCATCCGTGGTGAAAATGGCACTTTGCTCGAAAGGCGATAAATAATAGGCAGTGGCCGCGTGGGCCGTATGGTGGTCGAGGTGTTCGATGTGCAGGTGCGATGACGGCAGGGTGAAGACCTGTTGCGTATGGTCGATGCGGGTATCTAAGAGCCTGCCAAAGAGGTGATTCGGAACCGAGTAGAGCCATTCACCGGCGAAACGAAGCCGTTCCGAAAAACCGCCGCGATATCGGGCCGCGACATTGACTCCGGGATTCCAGCCTACCGCCACATAGTCGAGCGCTTCGGACGTAATGCCCGCTTCCTGCAGGCAAAACTCGATCGCGCGGATTGGAAACACGCGGGATTGCTTTTGACGATTCAGGCGCTCTTCCGGACAAGCGGCGATGAGATGACTGTCCTTAAAAAGAGCAGCGGATGTGGTCCATCCGGAATTATGTAGGCCAAGAATATACACAGTGGTCTCCTGTGAAAGGGGCTCAGCGCCGGGGTCGTGGCAGGTTGGGTTCGCTTGGCCTGCATGGGACCATAGGTTCGGGTTTGAGACCTCGCGGTTCGATGGGCTACGGAGCGGTTTGACCGTTTTGGCGTCGCTCATCGTCCAAATCCGCCATCGTCAACTGGGGAATGATCTGGACGTTTTCACGTTTGACGACCTTCAGTAACGTCAGCCGCATGATGGTGAGGTCCAATCCCAAAGACAGGTTGTCGACGTACCAGATATCAGACGCCAAGCGCTCGTTCCATGGCAGATCGTTGCGTCCGTTAATCTGAGCCCAGCCCGTCATCCCGGGCAACACCTCAAAGCGCCTTTGTTCCGCCTCGGTATAGTAAGGCAGGTATCGCATCAGCAACGGCCGTGGACCCACCAAGCTCATGTCGCCTTTGAGGACATTGATCAACTCGGGCAACTCGTCCAGACTGAGGCTGCGCAGCAGGCGGCCTAAGGCGGTCATGCGCTCGGCGTCCGGCAGCAAGTTGCCCTGCGCATCTCGAGCCTCGCTCATGGTGCGGAATTTCAGAGCCGTAAACGGCCGGGCATAGAAGCCGGGCCGTTTCTGGCGGAAGAACACGGGTAATCCGAGCCTCGATCGAATCAACAGGGCAATCACCGCCATCACGGGTATGAGCACCAACAAAGCCGGGATTACCAAGACGAGATCAAGGCAGCGTTTGCCGAAATGACGATACCAATGAGTCCACATTTTGGGTGTGTCGCAACACGGGCGAGCGACGACCAAGGGGCCGGATGATGCCGAGGGTTTACCGGGTAACATGCGGGGCATCTGTCGCTTGTGGGCACTGCTGTTGGAAGGTGTGATCCAGTTTCATCATCAGGGTGTCACATAGGCGGGCAACGCCCTGATCGATACTTGGAAACGGTTCTTTATTGATGGATGTGTGATAGACTTTTGAAACCAAGGTCGGCGCAAATCTTAGCTCCAAAAAATTGAAGAGGGCATTGAACGCCCGCACCGGGTTCCGGACTAAATGTTCATATTTGACCAGCAGAACCCGGCCGGGTTGCTCATCCAAACCATAGTCAAAATAAATCTGATTGCGTAAATACCACTTCAGCGCCGACGCACTGTGAAGCGACATGGCGTCATGATAGTGCCGTTTCACCAGTTGACGCCGCTCACGCCTCATGCGGTCCACCATCCAGTGATGCCAGTCGGCCTGGGTGGCGACGCGGCGGATATGCGCCAACTGCCACTTGTCCCAACTGCGAACGGCGGAGTTGGCTACGTCTTGATATTGGCGGAATATCCATATCGCTTTGCCATCCGGATGGTCTACCAAGAGACGATCAATATTTTGGGAATCCGAAAGCGGTTTGAAGACGAGCCAGCGGCAACGGGCGGTCTGCAGTAATGGCCTGAGCTCAGCCGCCGGCTTGATGCGGCGATTGTCGAAGGCGCGCGGATTGTTGGCGCTATAAATCCAGGTTTCCAGGCTCCGGCCCAATACGTCGAGGAGCATGTTGGTTCCCGAGCGCTGACACCCAACGATGAACAGGGGGGCCGGTCTGGCATCGAGACGGCGGGATTTTTGTAGCAGGTATTTGCCGCCCAACCACATCGCCTTTGAGGCTTTCTTTCGCAAATCTGCTACAGCCGTTCCCATGTCTTGTTCCCAATTCTTCAGGCCAAAATATTCTCGTATACTTGATACTGTTCCCGGGCGTATCGCTCCCATGTGAGGGTTTCGGCCCAGTCTCGGTTAGCTAGCCCCATTCTGCGAGCCAGCTCGGGGTCGGTGAGCAAGCACCCCATGGCTCGGGCCAGACCCTCAACGTCGTCAGGGTCGACAACAAGACCGGTCTCTCCATGGCGGACGGCATCTGCGACGCCACCGGAGCTCGTGCCAATTACGGGCACACCAAACGCACCGGCTTCCAGACAGACGAGGCCAAAACCCTCGAAGTGTAAATCCACTTGTTGGGCGGCCACCAAAAGGGCCGATGCCTCCCGGTAGCACTGCTGCAAGCGCTCTGCACTGACAGCACCCAAAAATTCTATGCCCTCGAGCTGATAGGCGGAAATGAGATGCTGCAACCGCCGATAGTACTTCTTCTTGCTAATGCTGCCGACAATCCAATAGCGGGCTGAGGGCACTTTTTTCTTCAACTGCGCAAATGCCTGTAGGCTGATGTGATGCCCTTTGCGGGGCTTCACCGTGCCCACCGAGAGGAGCGTGGGCACGGCTGATTGCTGATGCTGTAAAACGTCCTGGCGCGGGATGGCTTTATAGTAGTCATTGCCGTTGAGAATCGGCTGCATATACAGATTGGCGACGGCGTCTGAGAAATACTGTCGAATAAGATCGGCCGTCCCATGTGAAACTGGGCACAGGGCGCTTGCCTTTCTAAGAACCCGCTTGTATGCCAACCGATCAAGCGTGGAGCGATAGGGCAAGATACTGTAGGTTCCATGAGCGGTCAGGACGTGCGGCTTGCGCAGGGTTGCCGCCAACCAGCTTCCGATGAGACCTGTGGGGTACGCTTCGAGGGAGTGTACCAGCTCGATCGTTGCGTCTTTCCGCCGGGTGATGGCTCGATAGGCGGCGGCGAGCTCTCGGAGGTGCGAGAGGGTGAACGATGCCCTCTGGATAGTCTGCAGGGTAACGATCTCGCACCTTGGAAAGAGCTGTTTAGCCGATGCATCATCGGCGCTGGATACGAACAGAATCGGCTCGACATACTTGCTGATGGCGTGGATGAACCCCTGAGCGTGCGTGCGCCACCCACCCGGTTGCAAGCCTGGAATCAGATAGGCCACTCTCATGTGATTATATCCGGTGCAAAGCGGTTACGAGGCGGACGGCATTCGGTCTTTTAAATAGAGCAATGATCCGACGGGCAACGCCGTGATCCAATAGGCGACCGAAGGAATGTCTCTGACCTGACCATTGGGAGACACTTTGGCATGCCACGAGTATCGCACATAGTTCGCGTAACCTTTTAGGAGAGAGACCCTGGGGATTGGATAGTCGAGATTGACAAATTCTTGGTAGTAAAATCGAGCTGATTGGCAATTCCTCACTCTGGCCAGCGTGGTGCCAAGACCGGCGGATGAACGGAAATAAATCCGCAGCGGTTCATTGACATATCTCGTTTTATACCGGAGAGCAATGCGATTCCAGACAATGCTTTCGGTGATATACGTCTCTTCTGCAATCTGAGGATTGGGGAACTGCTTCAGCACGTCTGTGCGCTGAAATCCCCATTTTTCTCCCGCCACTCTGTATTTCAGACGAATCTCAAGGGAATTCGAATCGATCGGATCAAAAGGAAATCGGTCTCCAACAATACCGCCGTCCGGATCTTGTGTCAGACACGTTACGGCTGAGAAGTCTGTCTTTTGGTCCGCCGGTATAGAGTCCCAGTGGAACTTTAACCGTTCGAGGGCGATTGGAAGGCAAGCGTCATCACTATCCAGTGTGAGAAACAACTCGCCTTGGGCCTGTTGCACGCCTCGGTTTACCGCGATAGGCTTACCGGTATTTTCCTGCCAGATATAGCGTATCGGAAAGCGGGCTTCACGTTGCCACCGTTTGACCATGGCGCCACTCTCGTCCTGGGAGCCGTCGTTGACGATGAGCCATTCAAAGTCTTGGAATGTCTGCACTTTGAGGCTTTCGTATACGCGCGATAACGTATGCGCTCGATTGTAGATTGGCGTAAAGACCGTAAAGGTATAGTTGTACGTCACCTGCTATATCCTTTTCACGTGTCGATACAGCTCGGCGTAGGCTGCGAGGCTTTGTGTGACGTCGAGACGTTGCTCGACCCACTGTCTGCCAGCCGCACCGAGAGTTTGCCGACGTGCCGGATCACGCAACAGCAAACGGATGTCTGCTGCCAAGGCTTCCGGTTTCCAATCCGACAAGACATAGTGCTCTTCCGGATGTCCAAACTCCTCTGGTAGGCCGATGAACGGGGTCACGATGACCGGCAAGCCACTGGCCATTGCCTCTGGAACCACATTCGGCATGCCTTCGCGGCGAGACGGGAAAACCAATAGATCGGCGGCTTGCAAATAGGCTTGAACATGGCTCACAGCGCCTGTAAATATCACACGGTCCTGGGCCCCAGTGGTGCGAATCGTCTCGTCCAGTTGCCGGCGGAAGTCACCCAGGCTATCCCGGCCCAGGTCGTGCCGTGGGCCCACGAGCAGCAGGTAGGCCTCAGGATAATCTCGGTATAAGGTTGTGAAGGCATGCACGAGGACATCGGTGCCTTTGCGTGGCACAATGGGACCAATGGCCAATATAATTTGCCCCTGAGGAGGCAGTCCAAGCTGTTGACGCAGCTCTGCTTTGCGATCCTCATTCGCAATGGGAACAAATCGTTGTAGATCAACTCCATTTGGGATTACTTGAATCGGTGCTGTTACCCCCAGAGCCTTCAACTGACGCCGCATCGTGACGCTGCTGACGACCACACAGTCGACCAGGTTGAAGGGGATTTTGCGGTGAAAGCGTTGCCAACGTCGCCGCCACCGGTTGGTGGAGAGGGCACCCATCAAGGTGTGCGTATAGACCCGGCCGATGCGGAGACGAGCCAGTTGGCGCAGTTGAGGTGCCGCCCAAATCCCCAAATTCAGAAATTGCACCACATCGATCTCATCTCGCTTTTCCTGGCAGTGGTTGAGCAGTTGTGAAAAATATGACATCTGGCGACGCCAACCCGTGGGGAGTTCGACCCGCTGTACGGGCAAACCGGCGATGGATTCAGCCAGCGGCCAAGTCAACCTGCCGTTAGAGGTGGGCGGCCCGTTGGCCAATGACCCATCACGGCTTATCAACTCGGGTGTAATGGCTTGGGTGTAGACTTGCATGGCGATACCGAGCTTCGCCATTTCCGGCGCATAGCGTTGAAACCGCACGGCTGGACCGGCATAGAGCGGATAGAACGACATCGTCGCCAGGCAAATCCCGGTTTGGCTAGATTGCGATTGGTTATGGAGTAGACGTTCTGTCATGCGTTTGGAGGAGCTGGTTAATGATCTGGGTGACGTTTTCTTCGGTAGCTCGCGAGGAAAAGCAGGTCTCCACGCGTTGCCTGCCTGCAACACCCATGCGGGCCCGCAGCTCCGGAGAGGCGAGCAGCCTTTTCACGCTCTGCGCCAGTGCGGCGCTATCTCCAAGGCAAACCAAGAAGCCGGTAACGTTATCCACAACGGTTTCGACCACGCCATCGACGGCAAACGCAACGACCGGCAAACCGGCTACCATTGCCTCCAACACAGCACGGGGATGGGGATCTGTGGTCGCGGTGTGTAGCAGGAGGTCGGCACCGCTTAACAGCTGCGGGACGTCTGGCCGAAACCCCATTAGGCTGACGTGAGCGCCAAGCTTCAAGGTCTGCACCATCTGACGCAGGCGGTCGACATAGGCCGGGTCGCGGTCGAGACTACCGATGAGGACGAGGTGGGCCGCCGGTATCTCATGGATGATAGCAGCCATGGCGGCGATGGCATGCTCTTGACCTTTGCGAGCCCCAAGGTGCCCTAGGCTCGCCACCACAACGTGATGTTCCGATAGGTGGGTTGCGGCCAGGAGATCGGCTCGGGCCCGCTGTCGCTCGGTCTGCTTTGCCCGCTCGGTCTGCTCTACAGGCAGCGGGATGCCGTTATGGACCACATGAAGCTTCTCGGGCCGGACAAAACCGGACAACGAGGCCGCACATGCCTGCGAAACCGCAATCACCGCATGGGCAAAACGGAGATAACCCATCTGCCGCCAGGACTTGCCGTGCCCCATCTCCCGCACATGGCAGGCAAACGGCACGCCGGCGAAGCGGGCGGCGATCATCGCGTTGCGTGAGCTACTGCTGCTATTGTTCGCATAGACGAGCGCGACTTTATGTTGTCGAATCAACCGGATCATCGCTGGAATCGAAGCTCGAGACAGTGACGGCAAGCTGATAGAGCGAATGTCCTCGCGTGCCAACGCCTCGGAGAATAGACCCTGTGCCGGAAGCAACACCGTGACCTCGTAATCACACCGCAACCCCCTGAGCAGGAGGAGCAAGCTATGAGTGGGCCCCGTCCAATCAGAGGTGTAAGAAACAAACAGAACGTGCGGCTTTGATGACATACGACTCCTGAGAGCATCACGAGCACTGCGGGTTTTCACCTGGCCAACAAACCCGCAGCGGCACGTGGTTGGTGATCGTCTCATCGTAGCGGACAACTGCGCAGGCTAATGTCTTAGGAATCTCATGCATGGGGCTAAAGCCGTACACGGTGAGTTGTCGTCTGGATTCGTAGCCGATGACGCCCCGGGCGTTGCTGAATCGCATCAAGCTTCCCTTTGTAGGAAATCCGACCAAACACACATTGCTAATACCGCGCGCTTGAATGTCACGCACAATAACCCGGAGCCTTGCCGCTGTTTGCTCTTGCTGACGGAGCTCTGGCGAGAACGGTGTTCCGGCTGCCAATCCGGCGGTCATCACTACGATCGCAATACCAAATGTGCAGCTCTTCATCCCAGTTGCCGACGCCGTATTGCGCCAAGCCTGCAAGGCGTCTCCCAGGAGTATGCCCCAAAACAGCGTCCCCAGCGCAAAGGTCGATACCAACATCCGAGTTTCAAACCATCTACCCGGCAGATAGGGCAATAGGAAACCGACGACGAGAAGCACCGTGACGCATCCCAAACCAAAACGGGCCCGCAGAGCGCTCCATACCTGTCTGACCTCCTGCCCGTGCGCCATCCATACAAGCCAGGCAACACCGCAAGCCGCCAGAAGGACCACCACTACCGTGGACCACATCGGTAAACCGGAGTGTCTCAAGGACAAATAGATGGCGCTAAACGGCGCTCCGAGTGAAATCATCACGCCCTTCAGAATTTCGACTGCTTGACCTCCAGCAGTTGCCAGCGAAAATTCAGACAGGGTCATCCATTTGTTGGCGGAAAACGCCCGATATGAAGCGGCATACACAACGAGCAGTATACTTTGCGACACCAGAAGCCAAGCCCGGTGTCTGAGGGTGAGTCCGTTCCAAAAGCAAAGCGTAAGAAGGAGAATACCTCCTGAAGCGGCAATTCCATTTTCTTTGGTATAAACCGCCATCGCGGCAATCAACAAAGCGGATACCGCCAGCTTTACCGGCGACCAGCCGTGCTGGATACCCAGGAGCATAACGATTACAGCACTCAGACATAGAATGTCAGCCGGTGTAAACATCACCCAGTAATAGATGGTCACCCTCGTTACCGTGGAGGCAAAATAGAGCAATATAACAACGGCAGCATGCACGCGCGATCCGCCCAGCAGCCGAGTGCCGTACATCAGTAAGCCGGCGAAAGCGAGATGCACCCCGATTCGGATGGCCTGATGCAGGGCGGCATTTTCGCCTATTAGATTCCACAAGATCGTGTGCTGCAACATATTGAGAGGGCGAAATCCCAGTGTGTAGCCGTCTTGCTGAAGCGCTCGGATCAGATCCCACCCCCAGGCTTGGGTATGGTCCAGGAGCCGGAAGTCATCTTGATGGAAGCCGATACTGAATATCGGCACCAGGTTAATCAACAGCAGGGCGGCGGCGACGGCACAAAAGAACGCCGAGGTATATTGAGTCACCACATGGGGATCAATCGTGCTGTGCTCATCTGCTTTGGCGTCTATGCGTTGAACGGGTTTAATCATCTTGCAGCTATGCTTGATTCTGTTTGCCCTTAGGGACTGTTGGCAGCTCCGCCTTGGAGCGTCTACCGATGGACCGACTTCATCATGTCTAAAATGCGCTTGGCCCGAGACGTATACGTGAAATGGCGCGACATCTCCCAGGCGCCTCTGGCGATGGTGGTGGCCTGTTGCGGTTGCCTGAGCAACGTCGTGATGCAGGCTGCCAAATCTTCTGGATCGTCAGGCCGATAGAGACAGGCATTGATACCATCCTGCAGGAGTTCGCAGTGGCAGGGAACGCTAGCCGCCACAATGGGCTTGCCCCGGACCATATAGTCAAACAGTTTGAGCGGCGAGCGGTACCGCTTGGCATGCCGGGTGTTACCTGCTGGGGCCAACAAAATGTCACAGGCATCGATTTGCTCCTGGACTCGGGCATAGGCGACGGGTGGCACCAGTACGATTTTTCTCGCTCTCTCTGGATCAGATAACCAGTTGTCAATCCACGCTTTCGCTTCGTCGTGGACGTGCCCAATCAGTCGCAGTTGGCAGGCGTTAGGCAAGGAAGCCAGGGCTCTCAACAGATCGTCAATGCCGTGTGCCGAATCGATGCTGCCGACATAGCCTAAGATCACCCGGTTTGCCGAAAAGCTCACCTGTGGGGCTCGCTCAAGACGTGGCAAGCCCGAACAGAGCGGCATGACATGTACCTCCGCCGCGCCCGCGGTGACGGTTTGGATGTCGTCAGCCAGGCTCTTGGTTACTGCCAGTAGCAGATCGTAATTGCAGAGCGCCCGGGTCATTCTCACGACTCGGGACGAACCGGCCTCAGGTGGGTGGTCAGGCGAGGTCGCATGAGAGTTCGGCAAGTCATGCACTTCGCAGACAAAAGTCCAATTGCGTAGCCACCATAGATACGGCCTAAGCAAGCCCCAGAACAAGATCTCCAAACGGCTTCGAACGTAGAGAATGTTGTGCCGCCCGGAAGACCACCACACCGGATTCAGGGTCAACCAGGAGGCAACCGCGAGATTGTAGAGCACAAAGCGAGCGCGGCCATGGTCATACATCGGTGCCGGCCAGCGCTTGGCGCCCATCGAGCGAATTTTCAGCGGCGATACGTCGATCGCATACTGTCGCCGAACTTGTCTCTCCGAAGCCGTCAGGTCATGGACAAAAAGCTCTGTTTGACCACTACACTCGGCGAACGCAGCCGCCATCTGGATGGTCTGAACCGCATTGGCGGCAGGGTCTGGGTAGATCAGCCGGGACACATAAGCGAGCTGGTACTGTTTCATGGTCAGTACGGATTAAGCCTTTTTGCGGGCCACCACGTAATAATCAGACACCAGTAGGTGCGATTCCTCAATGAGTTGGCCGTCAAAGCTAAGCGTTTGCTGGCGTTCCAGAGCATTTTTGAGGATGGAAAAAAGGCTTTCAAGTGACCGGAACAGCAACCGCGCCCCACGTCGAATGTATTTTGTCGTCGTATAGATCGATAATCGGTAGAAGAGATACTGACAGGTTTCCATCGTATTCATCGATTCGGTAATGTCGACTTGCTCAAACTGTTTCAGGAGCAGCCGAAGGCCATATTTGGTAAATCGCCAGTAGTCATGCGGACAGTCATGTAGAGGAAAGACAAACGGCACGGATAACAACAGAACCCCACCTGGAGTGAGTATTCGATACATCTCCTGAATCACTTTTTCAGGTTGTTGGGTATGTTCGAGGACTGACAGACAGAGCACGATGTCAAAGCTATTATCGACGATGACGTCCTTCATGTCGGCTGCATCACAGACGAAATCGGCTTTGCGGCGCGGGGATAGATCTTGGGTCATCACGTTTGGGAAGTAGAGCGAGACATCCTGACTGCCGGCTCCGACATTCAGAGCGCGTCTATGGGAGCGGTTTTCGAACAGAAAATCCGCCAGTTTTTTTCTCGACAGCTTTTTTTGCTGGCGTTTATACGCTTCGTGCCGCTTGACCCAGTCGGTCTTATTGGTCGCATGCATACGGGTCGGGCTTGACGAGGTTCCAGTGATGGGGCACCATGACGACGCCCTCGGCGTTTTTAGTGGGCAAATTGCCGGTACCGAAAAAGTCGCCGGCCTCAACTTGCAGCATGCCGGCATTCTCGATGAGGTCGGCGGTGGAGCGGCTGGATTGACACCACAGCTTGAAGCGGTAGCGACCCGGGCTGAGGGGGAAGTTGGGAATGTGGCAGGCGATCTGGCCCGCCGGCGGGATGACCTCGAAGCGGCCCCGTCCCAACTGGACTTTGCAATAGAAGAGGAGTTGTCCCAAAGCGCCATAGAAGGCCACATCCATATCGACGTCTTTGGCCTCTTGCTGGTCGGCGGTGACATAGCGCAGCAAAATCGTCAGCGGCTTTCCCGACACCGCACCGGGGGTGCGTTTGCCCTGTGCATCCACGAAGGCCACATCCGTAAACCGCACCTTGCCATCGCCTCGACGGTTTTGCCGTTGGGCCAGGGATGTATTGACCTCTTGGTTCATGTCTTTGAGATATTCACCGATGACGTCCGAAATGCCACCCGTGTAGACGAGACGGCCCTCTGACAACAGGAAGCCTTTCGTACACAGAGCAGACACCGCGGCCATATTGTGAGACACGAACAACACGGTCCGCCCGGTGTTGGCGACATCCTCCATCTTCCCCAAGCATTTTCTCTGGAATGCGGCATCGCCGACGGCCAAGACCTCATCGATCACCAGGATCGCCGGCTCCAGGTGGGCAGCGACAGCAAAGGCCAGCCGCACGTGCATGCCGCTGGAGTAATGTTTAACCGGCGTGTCCAAGAAGGATTCCGTACCGGCGAAGGCGACAATCTCATCGAATTTGCTGTCGATTTCGCCCCGCTTCATGCCCAAAATCGTGCCGTTGAGATAGATGTTCTCCCGGCCTGTGAGCTCGGGATGAAATCCTGTGCCCACCTCCAGCAGGGCCCCGACGCGGCCCCGGAGCCGGATGCGGCCCCGCGTCGGTTCGGTAATCCTCGAGAGAAGCTTGAGAAGCGTACTTTTCCCGGCCCCGTTGCGGCCAATGATGCCGATGACCTCGCCTTGCTTGACTTCAAACGAGATGTCTTGCAGGGCCCAGATCGTTTCGTCTAGATCGGCCGCGCCTGAGGCCTGGCCCCGCAGCAGCTTTCCCGCCCGCCGAAACGGCGACACGATGACATCGCTCAACGTCTCTCGAATCGTCTGGTACTTCTCCCGCTGCTGCCCGATCTGGTATTTCTTGCCGATGCCCTCAAGCCGTATGGTTGTCTCACTCATCACCGTCTACACCACATCCGCAAACGTCTTTTCCATCCGACGAAAATAAAATGTCCCGCTGACCAGTAGCGTCACCGCCGCGACTGCCGATACGATGATCATCGGCCCCGGTGCGGTCTCGGTTCCCAGCAAGGCCCAGCGAAATCCCTCCACGACTCCTGCCATTGGATTAATCCCATATAAGGTCCGAAACGGTTCCGGCAACTGACTGCTCGGATACGCGATTGGCGTTGCAAATAGCCATGCTTGCGTGATAAACGGGACTGCATAGCGAATATCTCGAAATTGCACATTCATGGCGGAGAGCCACAATCCCACCCCGAGGCTGGTCATCAGCGCCAGCAACACCAGCAAAGGCAAGTACAGCACGTACCGGGTCGGCATAATGCCGTAAAACCCCATCATCCCCAAGAGCACGACGAAGGCCAATACAAAATCCACCCCACCACCCAGTACGGTGGCGATCGGTACCGTCAGCCGTGGAAAATAGACCTTCTTGATCATCTTGGCATTGCCCACCAGGCTATTGGCCGACTGTCCCAATCCGTTTGCGAAGAAATACCACGGCACTAAGGCCGCAAAGCTGAAGATAGGATAGGGGATACCGTCAGAGGGGATGCCGCCGAGCTTGCCAAAGAAAAGACTGAAGATCACCATGGTAAAAAAGGGTTGGATAATGGCCCAGGCCATCCCTAGCACCGTTTGTTTGTATCGGACTTTGATGTCCCGCCAGGTCAGGAAATACAACAACTCCCGGTACTCCCAGAGATCGTGGAGCTTGAGGGAAACCCAGCCCGTGGTCGGCTCAATGATGATCTCGGGTACATCGGGAGTCTCCACGAGTGCTGACACCTGTTCTGATGGCTTGGGGGTGGCCCGGGCCGGCAGAGTCCTATCATCCATCGCAGCATTCGCCTTTCAATTGCGTATTTCCAACTCGTTTACAATGCAACCGATGACTGCAGATGCCTGCCTGAGGCTCGATATAGGGGCTCAGAGCGGGGAGCAGCTCTTCTGCGACGGCCTGGTGGCCTGCCGGCGTGTAGTGTCCATCTCCAATGAAATGCATGATTTGCGAGCGCTCACGGGCCGCTTTCTGAATCGGTGGCACGAGATTGGTGTAATTGAGCTTGAGCCGTACTAGCATCGCTTCCGTTGCCTGGTGCGCGAAGTCCCAATCGTAGGTCGAGTTGAGATCAAATCCCCGCAGGGCTCTGTCGCGAGATTCCCGGTGTACTTCCCAGGGACCGGATGCAATGGCGACGTGGAACTCGGCGCCGTCCTCTGCAACATCTTGCGACAATTGTGTCAGTATCGCGCTCGTTAAGCTCCAGGCTTGCTGCCAGGCCGGTGACGTTTTTTGGAGTTGTGGATCGAAGAGTTGGAGGGTCACGGCCGTTTGGTGCTCGACTTGAGGGGATGTCTGTCCGTTGTGCTGGCCTTGGGTCAAGAACGCTGCATAAGCTTTATGCAACAGCTGCACCAGGTGCAACCGCTTCCGAAGACCCCGAAAAACGGCCCCAATGCCGGCGGCGTCCCGGTTTGCTTTGGTATGCTTGGCGACGGCATTGAGGTAAAAATTTCGATCCTTTAGCATCAACTCACCCGCTTCGTTCAACTGAAAAAACGGCATGATTTCAGGACGTTCCGATTCGAGAACTTCCAACTCAAAGCTGTTATTTCTAATGTCATTTCCGGGCAGCAAGACAAGAAGGACCAGATCTGGGGAATAGTGGCGTACGTGGGAACGATAGTACAGCCACTCTTGAGCCGTGCCGTAACTGGCGGTGCCGAAATTCAGCACCTCGACCCTTTGTCTGTTGCCAGGTGTGGTGCGCATGCGCTCCGACAGTTGCCTTTCCAGTCGCGAGGTGAATCGATCCTGCCACTGGACTTGAGCCGCTTCTACCATCGAATCCCCAAGTACCGCGATGCGGTACACATCTTTTGGCTTGTGGTGTAAACGCTCTGGATCCGGATCGCCTACAGAGTTGGTCGTGAACCAGGCGCCGAACTCATGCGCCGCGTTGGTGATCCATACCTTCTGGTTGGGAGCATGGCGAAATCCAACCATGGGATCTGGGACAAACTTCATGCGGCCCGGCACTGGAAACAACCACCGAGATAGCACCTCTGCGAGCCCCAATGCCACCACCACCGCCAGAGAAACTGCCACCAGCTTGACCAACTTATCATGGCGGTATACTTGATGGGTTGTGGCGACGCGTTTCATCATGGGGAACAAAGAGTCGTTTCTATGAGATAGAAAGGGATGAGAGAACTCGATATACATTCCCAACGAATAGGATGTTATTCATCAGCAAACCCATACACAAAAGGACAAGAATTGCACTGGTCAGATGTGATACGGTTCTCGTCGCATGGCGAAACGGCAGTGTCAAAGTCAAAAGGTAAGGAAACGTATACAAAGCTGAATATAACAAAAGTTCTCTTCGACCGTAAAAAAGATGAAAAATGACGACAAAAGATAAGCAAAACACACACGGTAAAAACATTTTTTCCTGTGTAAGATTGTTTTTTATTGCAAGATATAATGCAACAAGTATTAGAAAGATGTACAAAAGGACGACGAGCGATCTGAGAAAATTAAGATTTTTCTTTGGAGAACGAGAGATACTTAGCCGCTTTTTATGAATAACCCGACCTTTTACGTTATAGTTTGTCGAGACTTCGATCAACTCAGGTCCAACAATGTTATACAAGAAAAAAACCGGAAGGGCTTTTGAAAGAGTTATGATTGGTTTCTCGATAATATCGAAAGATACCCAATTTCTCTGTTCACTATAGGAAAATTTCTCCAGTAACATGGTTGAGCTGGGATAGATATGCTTTTGGAGTATAGATAGTCCCGCGGTTAGAACAATAATGAGCGACACCGAGGTGAATACTTTCGTAAGGGATGATGTCCACTTAGATCGGTCAAGTCCGAAGAAAAGTATAATGGTAGATGAGACCAGATTCGTACTGATAATGCCGAATGAAAAAATGGAAGCGAGTGTGGAAACGTGCCAGAAATACCGAGAGTGAGCGAAAAACCGATAGAGTAAAAAAAGAAAGAGAAGGCTTGCCGAGGCAATGATAAAGGTCTCCGGGATAGAGCCAAATACGACATGAGAGACACTGATGCCTAACAAGAAGGAGAAGAGACATGCGTGTAATCTCGGCAAGTCGCTGCCACG
>CAJIAL010000389.1_pt1 | contig 50449 bp, 44 predicted proteins | sample 9199091 | NCBI WGS metagenome assembly CAJIAL01 (sample SAMEA7708270, study PRJEB35096) | sediment metagenome | biome: marine neritic benthic zone biome [ENVO:01000025]; feature: sediment [ENVO:00002007]; material: shallow marine sediment [ENVO:03000034] sea grass bed [ENVO_01000059] ... | reverse complement strand
TACCTGACTGGGGCTCACGGTTCCAACGGTTCACGCAGACCACGCCGTACCGCCTCGTGCAGCGCCTGCGCCTTGCGCAACAGTCCCTCCTGATAGCACTGCATCAAGGCCAACAGCTCGGAGCGCTCCGTGTCGGAGCATTCACCCGCCTGCTGTTGCTGCAGCAACATGCTGAACCTTCGATCTTGCTCTGGCTCCATCTGGAGCATAGTAAGGGCCAGGACCTCCTCATCCGAAAGCTCTCCCATCGGTCTGACCGAGGCCGCTTGCGGGCTGAGCGGTGGCAGGGATAAGGTAAGGGTATCCGCCAGCACATCAGCCACACCACGGCTGGTCAATTGCGCCAGACGTTCGGCCGAGCGGTAGACTTCGTCTGGCAGGGTGACCATGACTTGCGTACTCATGACAAACTCTCCATTGCTCTCCATGTGTTCTATCCTGAGAGAAACACCTAACGTAACTTTACCGCCGTGAGATACCAACGTCATTCCACCCCGACTTACACTTGACTTCCAGAGCCACCAAAATCCCGGAAACACTCCGTCAGCGCACGAGCCGGTCGGCCTGATACAATACCTCCGGCGGAATCGTCAGTCCGAGCGCCTTGACGGCCTTGAGATTGATGGCAAACTCGATCTTCGGATTCACCTCGACGGGAAGCTCTCCCGGCTTCGCGCCTTGGAGGACCTTGTCAACCAGCCGTGCCGCTTGCTTGCCCGTGGCATAATAGTCGGCCCCGTAGCTGGCAAGACCGCCGTGGTCAACCCAAAAGGCGTTCTCAAACATGGCCGGGATCCCCTGCTGGCTGCTCGCTTCGAGAATGAGCCCTGGAATGTTGAGCGAACAACAGCGCGGTGCGAGGACGCCGTCGATCCCAGCGCCGCGCACCGTGGCAAGCAATGCTTGGGCGTCTTGGGGCGTCCGCACCCCCTTCTCCACCAGCTCGATCCCGAGGCGGCGCGCCGCCTCACGGTACCCCCGCACTTCGTTCTCGGTGTAGGGATCACCCCCATCGTACAGAAACAACACCCGCTTCAGGCCTGGGAAGAGTTCCAGAAACATTTCTAGGCGTTTGGCGCCAAGTGTGCGAGAAAGATCGGACACGCCGGTGACATTGCCGCCGGGGTGGGCAAAACTCTCGATCAGCCCCAGTCCCACAGGGTCACTCACGGCCGCGAAGACAATAGGAATGCTGGAGGTGGCCCGCTGCGCCGCCGTCGCCGCCTGGTCTACAGTGGCGTAGATGAGATCGACCCCATACTGCACCAGTTGGCCTGCCGCAGTTGGCAACGACGTCAGATCCCCTTGGGTAAAACGGATACCCAGGACGAAATCCTTGCCCTCGCGATACCCCAATTCCGCCAAACCGTCCCGCAGCCCAGCTGTTTGTGGTGTGGGCCCCCACGACGTGTTGAGCTCGCCGATACGGAAGGGACGGTCACGCTCGGCAGCCCCCACATCAGCCGCGAAGAGGAGACTGCCGAGCAGGAAGAGGGCAATGAGGCGCGTGCACACCGACACACGCCCCCCGCTTATACTTACACGCATATCCTACGATTTCCCCTCGAGCTCGCGAGCGGCTTGCAGAAACGGATTGCTCGGGAATACCTCCATCTCGGGAGGGTGCATCCACACCCCACGCACGATGCCAGCCTTATCAATCAAAAAGTACGACCCCTTGGCCATTGGCCGTTTGGCTGCACCCTTATGCGTCAGCACCCCATACTGCCGGATTACCGTCAGGTCGGGGTAGTCGCTGAGCAGCGGATAGGGCAGCTTAAGCGAGTCGGCAAACGTCTTCTGGGAGAAGGGATTGCTGGCGCTGATGCCCAGCAACTGCACGTTGAGCTTTTCGAACGCACTGTGATCGACCATCCTGGTCTCGAGGTTTGCCGTTCACGTAGGGTTGAAATCCACGCTATAGAACTGAATCAAGACATGCTTCTTCCCCTTGAACTGGCTCAGGCTGACTTGTTCCCCCGTGGTACTCTGCAGGGTAAAGTCCGGTGCCGGTGCCCCGATATCCACCGCCATGACCGTGCCGACAACGACCAGTAGACTGGCCAACAACACGCCAAAGATGAGACATCCTCGATGCTTCGCCCGTCGATGCATTTAAACTCTCCTCTATTCAAGAAGCACGATCCTCTCACCTCACCCCAAGGATTCCTTGATGCTTTGCCTCCGTATGCATCACTCACCTCCTCTCCGTCATGGAGTTTCCCAGTACCCAGCCGTCTCAGCGGACGAGCCGATCGGCCCGATACAACACCTCTGGAGCAATCGTCAGTCCCAGCTTTTTTGCCGTCTTCAGATTGAGAACAAACTCGATCTGCGAGTTCACCTCCACAGGAACGTCCCCGGGCTTCGCCCCTTTGAGGATCTTGTCCACCAGCCGCGCCGCATGCCGGCCCGTTTCATATGCGTCCCGCCCGTAGCTGGTGAGGCCGCCGCGCTCTGGAAAGAACGATCCACCATACATCGCTGGGATGGCCTGCTGGGCTTCGGTTTCCATGATGAAGCCAAAGATATTCAACGCAGTAGACCACGGTGCTAGGATCCCGTCGACCTCGCCTTTGTGAATCTTGGCAAGAGCGGCCTGGGCCTCCGCCTCGGTCCGCACCGGCTTTTCGATCAGCTCGATCCCAAGGCGGCGACCCGCCTCACGGTAGACACTGGCCATCCTGACCGCGTAGTCGTCAGCCGCATTGTACGGAAACAAGACACGCTTGAGACCGGGAACGACCTCCTGGAAGACTTGCAGGCGCTTCGGGCCCAGATGCAGCTCCATGTTCGCCACACCGGTAACGTTGCCGCCAGGCCGGGCAAAACTCTCGACCGAGCCCAACCCCTCTGGATTTGCAACCCCGATGAAGACAATAGGGAGCTCGGTGGTGGCCTGCTGCGCCGCCTTCGTCGATGCGTCTTCGCCGGCGACGATAAGGTCAACGCCGTACTTGACAAGCTGCTGTGCAGCCGCGGGCAAGGCATTAGTATCGCCTTGCGTAAAGCGCACCCCCAGAACAAAATCGACATCTTCGCGATAGCCCAGTGCTACCAAGCCGTCCCGTAACCCGACGACCCCTGGCGTGGGGCCCCAGGATGCGTTCAGTACCCCGATACGAATCGGGCGGGCGAGGTCCGTAGCACCCACCAGACCAGCGAACAGCCAATGACTCACCATGAACATGACGCAGGCAATAGCTTGCGCTGCACGCGGCGAATCCCGTGCGATAAAGTGATAGACCTCATGGAGGTCGTCTTGGGCGCGTTGTGCCCACCTGACTATCGCCATGTGCAAGCGTTCTCCCGCACTTCCTCGGCTACAAGCGTCCGGCCGGCAGCGATCTCTACCTCAGCCACTGCGAGCTTCTCACGGAGGTAAAGTCGATAAATCAGCTCCTCAATGTCAACCTCGTCTGGGAATTGATGTAACAGCTCAAGCACCTCGTGCTTAGGAAGCGTCATGGTAATCTCCTCCTGCCACCGTTTCACACCAGAGTCCTTCGCGCTCGTCAACCGAGTAGCCTCTTACTCTGCAACTTCATCCTGGCACGGCTCTCTCACGCCTGGCCAGTATAGCACCCTCCATACGAGGATGTTATCAGCTCCTGGGCCACGAAAGCTTGAGGATTTCTTCAGGATTTCTTTAGGATTCTTCAGGAAAACACGCTACTCGATCACCCTGTCGGCCTGCGACAGCAGCGCCGCTGGGATGGTCAGACCCAGTGATCTCGCGGTCCGCAGGTTAATGACCACCTCCATCTGCTCAGTCACTTCCATAGGCAGGTTCTCAGGTTTGGCCCCGTGTACAATGTCTCCCAGCACACGCGCTGCCTGCCAGACTGCCCATAGCGCAACAATCTATCACTTGACGTCCGCACAAAACCCATACTATAACTACAACGCCAAAAGCGTGAGAACCGATCGTGCCTTGTGTGCCTGACAAAGGGGATAGTTCATGGCCCAGACAGTAACTCTTCATTTGCCTGATGAGACGCTGCAGCGCTACCAGCAAGGTGCAACCGCAGCTCGCAAGCTGCTGGAAGAGTTTCTGGTCGAGCGCCTGATGGAAGCCGTTCCCCCATTGGCTGACGATCTGCCGTCTCCTCTCCATGAAGAATTGGAGATGCTGGAACACCTTGACGATGATGCCCTCTGGCAGGTTGCACGGAGCCAGTTGCCACCCAACAGCCAACGCCTGTATAGCCGTCTGCTCACCAAAAACAGCCGGGGGACCATCACGGCGCAGGAGAAAGAAACCCTGCATACTCTGGGTGAACAGGCCCGCCTTCTGACACTGAAAGCGGCTCACGCCTACATGGTGTTGAAATGGCGTGGGCACCGTGTTCCCTCCCCTCAAGAGTTGCAAAGACCCGGATGACCAGAAGACGCATCCCCCGGTCTCTGCGCCAGCGCGTAGTCGCCGAATCCCATAACCAGTGCGCATATTGCCATACCCTGACCGCCATTACCGGAGCGCGCTTGGTAATCGACCACATCATCCCTGAAGCAGCCGGTGGCCAGACCGCGTGGGAAAATCTGTGCGTAGCCTGCCATTCCTGTAACGAATTCAAGGGCGCACAGGTCGATGCCCAAGACTCGCTGACCGGCGAGCGTGTACCTCTGTTCCATCCACAACGACAACTCTGGCACGAACACTTCTGCTGGAGCGAGGATAGCAGCAATATCCTTGGCCTGACTCCAACAGGACGGGCGACCGTGGCTGCCTTGAACATGAATCACTCCGCAATTGTCGAAGCACGCCGCCGCTGGGCAAGGGTCGGTTGGCATCCTCCACAGGACGACCGATAACGTCATGTCGCACCACATCAGTTTTCACTACTCGATCACCCTGTCGGCCTGCGACAGCAGCGTCGCGGGGATGGTGACTCCCAATGCTCTCGCGGTTCTCAGGTTAATGACTAACTGCATCTGCTCCGTTATCTCCACAGGCAAGTCCTCAGGTTTGCTCCCGCGCACGATGTCGGCCAGCACACGCGCCGCCTGCCGGCCGAGGCCATACCAACTGGGCCCGTAGCTGGCGAGCCCACCGTATTCCGCCATCCAGGCACGTGGGAACAGGGCTGGCACGTGATGCTGCAGACAGGCCTGCAAGGCATACCCGGCAATATTCAGCCGACTGCCCACGGGCAGGATGCCGTCCACCTCCCCCTGGCGCGCGGCCATGATGACCTGTCGGGCTTCCGCCTGGGTACGCACGGCACGCTCGACCAATGTGATCCCCAGGCGCGATGCGGTGGCGCGTAATGCCTGTAAGGGTTCGGCAAGATGCGGGTCGTCCGCATCGTACGGCACCAATACTCGTTGCAGCGTCGGCAGCAACGACCGAAACACCTCCAGCGCCCGCGGGCTGAGCTCCGGAAAGGCAGGGGTCACGCCTGTGACGTTCGGCCCTAGATTTTGCAAGGCACCGCTGCGGACGGGGTCGTACCAGGTGGCAAAGACAATCGGTGTGCGTCTGGTTACCCGTTGGGCGGCTTGCAGAGCCTTCCATCCGCTGGTGTACAGAACCTTCGCCCCATCCCGCAAGAGTTGCCGCGCCAGAGTGTCAAGCCTGCTCTCGTCCCCTGCCGCAGAACGCACGCCGAGCGCCACCTGCTCATTGTGACGCATGCCCCGTGCGGCCAGACCATCGCGTAAGCCCAACATATCCTCCGTCGGCCCCCATAAAGACGCCAGCATGCCGATGGGGATAGGCTGGTCACGGGCTGAAGTCGATCCGCCATGTGCCGGAGGGCTGACGAGCAACACCATCAACACTATCATCCACCCGAAGCGCCCTACCATCTTCATTGCGTCCTCCCGTTCCCGCCCCGATGCAGATACCGTTGCGTATACGCCTCCTTGATCCCTGGAGGCCAGAGGGATTGGAAATAGGCGATGACCGCAAGAATGTCGTAGTCGTTCATCCACTGCGCCCAGCCACGCATTCTCGAGCGGTTGACGGTCGAACCGTCCCGGATGATGTGGAACAGATATTCGGGTGGGTGATGCCAGGTATGGCCGGTACCATTGAGAGCAGGGGCCACAGGCCCGACCTGCGCTTGCCATCCTCCCAAAGGCGTGGCTGGATTCTCGCCCACCGCTTCCTTGCCGTGGCAGGGGCTGCAGTTGCGTGCGAACAGGCGGCGACCATGTGCAATGGTTTCCGCATCACTCGATACGATGGCAGAGGGCGTCGGCCCGGCCATGACTTGCCGCGGACAGACGCTGGCCACCACCAGGATGGCAGCGATCACGCCTACTTGTCGTCGCCACATGTTCATACCTGTTTCGAGAGTGTTCATAGATTTAGGCCCGGTGTCAGCGTCGCGGTCGCACAACCAAGCGGATCAACGGACAAACCGCTAAGCCATAGCCAGTACCCACCATCCATGGTGCCATGTTACCAGCCTTTGAGGGATGAAAGCTTGAAGATTTCTTCAGGATGTCTTCAGGATTTTATAAGGAATGATTGAATGTATGGAACTGGTGCTGGGCGCTGGTGCGGTGCGGCTGGACATCCCGTACAGGCTTCAGCTAAGATGACTCTTCCGGTGATGGCCGCTCGGACATATGAGGATAGGCGATGATCTACGTCTTCGGGGACTATGAACTTGATACCCAGCTCTACGAGTTGCGTCGCGCTGGAGAACGCTTGAAGATCGAACCCCAGGTGTTCAATGTGCTCGCCTATCTGCTCCAACACCACGACCGGACAATTACCAAGGAAGAATTTCTCTCCACCCTCTGGCCTGACCAGTTTACCAACGAGGCGGTCCTGAGCTATTGCATCATGACGGCACGCAAAGCCCTGGGTGACAGTGGACGGGCGCAAAAGGTCATCAAAACCCTGCATGGCAGAGGCTTTCGGTTTATCGCACCGGTTGAGAAACGTGGGCCTGAACCGCAAGGGGCAGCAGTCTCAACAGTCCCGCAAACACCGACCGCTCCCACGCGGCCTCTGTGGGAGGAAAAAGAAGCCCCCGCGCCTCTCGGTGTGACACTCCTCCCCATAAGTCCTGACCTCGATGACACGCGTCAGCAGGTAACGGCGCTCTGCGCGATGCTGGTCATCACCTCTACACTGGAAGAGCACCTGGGATTTGCCGCATACCAGCACTTACGCCAAACGTTTTTCGCCCTAGCGCAAGACGTGGCACAGCGCTATGCGGGAACCTTGCAGTTTTTCGGCGCGGATGGCGTTCTGTTGCTGTTTGGTGCGCCCGTTGTCTGTGCTAACCATGTCCGGCAGGCTGTTCTAGCCGCACGAGAGTTCCAACAACGCCTATGCGAACCCTACGCCGATCCTGAGACGCGGCACACCGTGCGGCGCGCCGTGCGCATGGGAGTGCATACAGGCCCAGTGGCGACAGAGCACATACCAGATGATCAGCGGATCGCACCGACAGCAATGGGTGAGACGATGCATCTGGCCGTCTGGTTGCAGTATCTGGCAGAGCCCGGAGCATTACTGAGCAGTGAGGCGACCATACGGTGTCTGGAAGGCATCGTGGAATCGTCAAAGCCTCGGAACGTCAATATTCCAGGGCAGCCAGAACCCGTGAGGGCCTACATCGTGGGGGACTGTATCGAATACCCGCGAGCGCCGGACGAGGCACCTTAAGGGCATCGTTGGATCAGGGACTTTATCACCAGGTCGCGAGCATAGATGTGCATGCAGAGCCCAGGTCTCGACGACGTCGTTGCCGTCATAGCAAGTGCAGTACCATTCTATGGCGTCGTGGGAGTATGCGGAGCGATAATGACATCGATACGCCGATTCTTCGCCCGTCCCTTTGCGGTGGCGTTGGATGCGAGCGGCCGCTCCGGACCATATCCCACTGCCGTAATTTTCTCCCCCGGCAGCGTGCCGTTCGCAATGAGATACTCACGCACCGCTTCCGCTCGGCGCTGCGACAAATGCTGATTGATGGCCGCCGAGCCAGTGCTATCCGTATGCCCTTCAACGGTGACCTCCGGGCCGTCAAAGCGCCGCACCGCACGTTGTACCTTTCCGAGCAGAGGATAATTCGTGGGCATAATCACTTCCTTGCCCACAGGAAACTGCATCGCCTGCAGACGGATGACCAGACGATTCCCCTGTTTGTATACCTGTGCTTCCTCACGCGTAAATTGTGCGGTCACCTGATCAAATTGCCGCTCGACGTCTAATCGCGCTTGGACAACTTGACTGGCCACAGCAAGACGTTCTTTGGCAACGCGCGCCTCCCGCGTCTGACCTTCCAAGTCAGCGATTTGTTGTTTCAGCGAGAGCACTTCGGCTTTGTGGTCCTGATGCTGCTGTTGCAGAAAACGCCGATCTTCCTGCAAGGCAGCGATGGATTTGACGATGTTCTCTACCTGTGTCTCAAGAGGATGATTCCGCATATCCGGCGCCCGCAACTGCCGTGTAATGCTGGTCAGCATGTCCTCCACCCACAAAGCAACGCCCTCGGGCTTTTGCGTTTGCAATTGCTTACTCTGCTGTGCCACGTGTTGCAGACGTTGCGCCTGAAACAAGGCCGCTTGCGCCTTCCTACGCATGGTGGCTTTCTTGTAAGGATTTTCGGAGATAAACGCGTCGGCATCCTCCAACGTCTGCTGCGCCATGGCAAACGTCGCGGGCGCCACACGCTGCATTTTCTGTTGCTCCGCCTTGACCAGCAACTGCCGCACTTCACCGATAGTCTGCGTTTTGATGGCGCGGAGTTCCAAGTCACGAAACATCATACTGACTATGCCCTGATTGCGGCGCGCCCATTCCAGTTTGTTACTTTCGGCAGCCCGGGTAAGCGCAAGAAACTGTTCCTCAGCCTCGGCGTAGTCCTGCCCTAAACTACTGGCATTGGCGGCACGGGCGACATCACGCGCCTGAATCACCTCGGGCAAGGTCGTGCGTACCACCTGTGCAGCCTCCGTGGCCCGTTGGAGTTGGGCGCGGCCATACGCCACCTTCTGAAGCACCTCGGTCACACCGGCACTACCCTCCAATCCCTGCCGTGCGTCGCGCAGCGAGGACTCGGCTCTGCCAAACCACGTGGGTGCCAGGACGTTGAGTTGTTGCTGGCGCGCCGTAGTGAGCTCGGCATCAAACCGGTTCACATGTTCCGAAGGATTCTCCGTAGGCGCGATGGGTTCAACCGCTAATTGCGGCGCGGCACAAGCTGCCAGCACCCAGACCTGTATGAACACTAACCCCAACCGACGGCATGATGTACTCCTCGACATGATCGTGTCCCCTCCTTCTTCTCCCCAACCTGTTGACATGCGTGACTGCCGTGTTGCCACCCGACGACGTGCGTCTCTGTCGTGGCAGTATAGCCGACTTCCGGCTGCCATACATGGCCGTCTCTCTATCTGTACTGTTTTCCATCCATTTCACGGTCGAACAGCACTGTTTGCGGCGATACGCACTCGCGTTGTACTATACGGACCACTTTGTTGACACTCATAATGTTGGGCTTGGATTGAGCAAGGAGGCCCTATGGCAATCCGACTCGTTGTGACGATTACCGCAGCTCCGGGAAAAGGTGATGAGTTGGCGCAGGCCTATAAAGCACGCTGTGCCGAAGTCATGGAAGAACCAGGCTGCGAACAGTTCGAAGTGTTCCAGAGCGTGGTGAACCCTGACAAGCTGACGTTGCTCGAACGCTGGACCGATCAGGCAGCGTTGGACGTGCATGCGCAAGTGAACACCACGCGGCCTCCACTGCTGCCGGAACTGCGCGTGGGACAAGGCGAGCGCGAAGACTACGAGTACAACAGAACGCGCTAGTACTGCGGACCGCACATAATGTCCCACGTGGTTGCCTTGATTTTGTATGCCTTGCGGCGCTCAAATTGGTGACGGACTTCCGCCGGCCTGTACTAGAACAGGCGTGCACAGGAGGAGCAATGGAACACAACGGAGGCGCTGAGCGCGACTGGACGCATCCGTATCATTTGGCAGCCGGTGTCTATGCCATGCGCGGATCGCAAATACTCATCCTGGAGCGGGCGGCAGGGATGATGCTCGGATTCTGGAGCGTGCCAGGCGGGATCGTCGACCCCGGAGAAACGCCCATGGAGGCCGCCGCGCGCGAACTCTTCGAGGAAGCCGGCATCCGCCCTACCGGACCGTTGTGGCTTATTGCGGCGGTACCACTGCGGGGATACGGGAAGAATCTGCTCAGCCTGCGCTACGCCTCACAATGTGACGACGGCGATGTGCAACTAAGTCACGAGCATTCCGGCTGGAAGTGGGTCGATCCCGAGACGTATCGTGCCACGCACTTGAGTAATGCGGAGGCCGATCGGTGGGGCCAGTCGAGCGCTGACGATGCGTTCAACGTGCGCAGCAACCGCGACGGGCTCAATGACTTTCTACGCTGGCGTAATCACTGATCACAATGATGAACCAACCCATTGCAAAGCATCAAGTATGACGTCGCAAAGCCGATGCACTCGGACTCATATTCCGCTGGACTTCGTCTGTACGTCGGACAGTATAATCAGGACTTCTTTTTGTTGATCACGGAAGGCAAATGGTATGCTTACAGGTAGGGAAGTACCCACCGGCCCATGTTGCATTGTGCCTGAGGAGGGTCATCATGAAGCAGTTCAACCAGACCGTTCTCGACGTCATCGGCAATACCCCCATTATCAAACTGCATAACAGCACAACGAACGTCGATTCCGACATCTACGTGAAGCTCGAGCACCTGAATCCCGGCGGCTCGATCAAAGATCGTATTGGCAAGTATATGTTGGATCAGGCGATCGAGCGGGGTGATCTCATACCAGGCGGCACCATTATTGAAGGGACCTCCGGCAATACGGGCGTTGGCCTGGCCATGTACGCCGCCTTGCACGGCTACAAAACGATTTTTGTGTTAGCGGACAAGCAATCCCCGGAAAAAATCCAAAATTTGCGCGCCTTTGGTGCGAAGGTGATCGTCTGCCCGACCAATGTCGAGCCCGAGGATCCGCGCTCATACTACAGTGTGTCCAAACGTCTGGCTGAAACCACGCCGAATGCCTTTTTTGTCAATCAGTATGACAATTTGGATAACCGCGCCACGCACTTTCACACCACCGGACCGGAGATTTATGCCCAAACCAATGGCAAGTTCGATGTCTTTATGGCCGGAGTAGGCACGGGGGGCACGATTTCGGGCATTGGGAAATATCTCAAGTCCACCATGCCCAAGGTGCAAATCGTCGGGGTGGATATTCGCGGCTCGATCCTCGCCCATTACAAGAAAACCGGGGAGATTGGCGAGGCCATGCCGTACGTCTTGGAAGGGATTGGCGAAGATATTCTGCCGGAAAATATCGACTGGGATGTCATTGATGATTTTGTCACGGTGGAGGATAAAGAATCCTTCATTATGACGCGCAAACTCCTGGCACAGGAAGCGCTCTATGTGGGCGGCAGCTCCGGGGCCGCGGTGGTGGGGGCGATCAAATACGCCCGGGCCTTACGCAAGCCCAAAAAGATTCTGGTGATTCTGCCCGACTCCGGTAATCGCTATGCCAGCAAAATCTATAACGATGATTGGATGCGGGACAATGGCTACGTCGATTCGAGCTTTAACGTCATCATCAAGGACGTGCTGAAGGCGCTAGGGAAGGGGAAGAAACACATTCACACCTGTCAGGAAACCAGCACGATCGGCGATGCCATTGACATCATGCACGATCATGACATTTCGCAGTTTCCTGTCATGGCGCAGGATAAAATCGTCGGTGTGGTATCGGAACGCGATCTCCTCCGCCCTGTGTATGAAGGGAAACTCTCCTTGTCCGATAATGTCTCCGTGGCCTATAAACCCACGTTTTGCGTCATCGATGCCCACGATATGCTCGAAAAGGTTGCCGAAGCCCTGGTAGACAAACAGACGGTCATCATCACGGAGAAAGGGCATATCCTCGATATTCTCACGGACATCGATATCCTGAATTTTATTTCCTCCAAGGGAAAATATTAATGGCACCATCACGCAAACGTGCCGGCTTCTCGACCCTGGCGATTCATAGTGGTAATGAGCCCGAGAGCACCACGGGGGCGATTATCCCGCCGATCTTTCAAACCTCGACGTATGTGCAAGCATCTCCTGGCAGGCATCAAGGGTATGAATACACCCGCTCGCACAATCCCACCAGGACTCGGCTCGAAGAGTGCTTGGCCGCACTTGAACAGGCCAAGTACGCGATCGTGACCGCCAGTGGCATGGCGGCGGCAACGCTGGTTATGCACGCCTTGCCGCACAACTCCACCATCGTCTGCGGCGATGATGTCTACGGCGGCACGTATCGGCTCTTCACCAAGGTGTTTCAGGATGTACATCGCTGTCATTTTGTCGATACGACGGATCTCGCCAAGCTGGACAAGACTGTACGCAAACACAAACCGGCGCTCATCTGGGTCGAATCCCCAACCAACCCACTCCTCAGAATCAATGATTTGAAAAAGATCGCAGCCTTAGCCAAACAACACAAGGCGCTCACGCTCGTTGATAACACCTTTATGAGCCCGTACTTTCAGACGCCGATCACCCTCGGCGCGGATATCGTGCTGCATTCGATGACGAAATACCTCAATGGCCACAGCGATGTCATCGGAGGCGCCTTACTGACGAACAACACAAAGCTGTATGAGAAATTGTGGTATCTGCAAAATGCGACCGGGCCGAGTCAGTCGCCCTTCGATAGCTGGTTGGTCTTACGCGGCCTGAAAACTCTGGCCGTCCGCATGCGGGCGCACGAGGACAATGCCACCCGGATCGCACACTTTTTGGGCACCCATCCCAAAGTCGCCTCCGTGATCTATCCAGGGCTTCCCTGCCACCCGCAGCACAAACTGGCCAGCAAACAAATGCGGGGCTTTGGCGGCATGCTCACCTTCTTCCTCAAAGGTGATATTGATGAGAGTCGCGCCTTTTTAGAAACCGTTGAGCTGTTTGCACTCGCCGAAAGTTTGGGTGGGGTGGAAAGCCTGGTTGATCATCCGGCCATCATGACGCATGCGTCAATCCCCGAAAAAGAGCGCCTCAAAGTGGGGATTACCAATAATTTGATTCGCCTGTCGGTCGGCATAGAAGATGTGGATGATCTGATACAAGATCTCACCAAGGCTCTCCAGGCTGTCTGAGTGCGCGTCTCCTGTCGCTAAATCACCTTGCGGTCTCTGAACGCGGCGATCTCCTCCACGCTGTACCCGACCTCGGCCAGGATCTCGTCGGTATGCGCCCCACACTCCGGGGTGGCACTCACCAAGCGGTTCGGTGTGCGGCTGAGGTGAATGGGCTGGCCGATAATCGTGGTCGGGCCAAGCTTAGGCGACTCCACCGTCTGCGCGATGCCGAGATGCTGCACTTGCGGATCGTTAAACGTCTCCTCCAGGGTGTAAATCGGGCCGCACGGCACCCCCGTCTCATTCATGATCTGAATCCACTCAGCCGACGGTTTGGTCTCGGTCAAGGCGTCGATTTCCGCGTTCAATTGATAGCGGTTTTCGAGCCGCGACTCCGCGTTCTGGTACTCCGGCCGCTCAACCAGCTCAGGAGCCCCGAGCGCGGTACAAAACTTCGGCCACATCGCCGGGATTGGCGCAATGGTGATGTAGCCGTCCTGGGTCTTGAACACGCCCATCGGCGCATTGGTCGGATGGTTGTTACCGACTTGCGGCGGCAAATCCTGCGACATAGTCCAGCGCGCGGCTTGAAAATCGAGCAGGAAAATCATTGCTTCGATCAGCGAAGTCTGCACCCATTGGCCTTCGCCGGAGGTCTCACGCTCCAACAACGCGGTCATGATGCCGTTGGCGCACAGCAGACCGGCTCCCACGTCCGAGATCGCCGCCCCTGAGCGCATCGGGCCGCGGCCAGGCTCGCCGGTGACCATCATATGGCCGCCCATACCCTGCACGATCGGGTCGACCCCGGCCCGGTTCGCATACGGGCCGTCCTGGCCAAACCCCGAAATGCTGCCATAGACAATACGCGGATTGATCGCCTTGACGGACTCGTAGTCAATGCCGAGCCGGTGCTTGACGTCGGGCCGGTAATTCTCGACGATAACATCAGCCTCGTGCGCCAGCTGCATGAAAATTTTGACCCCTTCGGGGCTTTTCAGATTCAGCGTAAGCGAGCGCTTGTTGCGGTGCAGGTTTTGAAAATCCGGGCTATGCCGCGATGCGAAATCCGCCGCTTGGCCCGTTTCCGGCAGCTCGATCTTAATCACCTGTGCGCCCCAGTCGGCCAGTTGCTTGACCGCGGTCGGACCGGCGCGGGCTCGGGTAAGATCAAGGACTTTGTACTTGGCCAGCGCTTTGGAAGCAGGAGTGAGACTCATGTTCATATGATCCCTCTTCTATCACGGATTTCGCCGAGGTTTACGTGGTGTTCCAAACCCATTGCGACCGCACTCTATGGTATCCTCAACCTCGAATCAAGTCGCATACGACGAGTTTTCACGCCGAGGACCGGCATCGATGTGCTCCGCTGCTCTCAGAGATGCCGTGAAGAACGCCGGGGTCATGCATGAGCTGGTGGACCAAACTCCCCGCTGCCTATCAAGCCAACCGTGTCGGGCTGGGGATTGTCAGTGTTCTCATAGGCTCCTTTTTGTTTACCAGCATGGACGCCATGATGAAGACGCTGACCCTACACTATCCGGTGGTGCAAGCGCAGTTCCTGCGCAACTTGGTAACCACGTGTTACTTCACAGCGTATTTACTCGCCCGGCGCCAGCCCGTGTTCACGCTCTATCCAGGCTGGCGTCTCGTCGGGTTGCGCGGTCTGCTGGGCGTCGTGTTGGGCTACTTGTTTTTTCAATCCTTTCAGTTTCTCGATTTGGCCAGCGCCACCACCCTCGTGTTTACGTATCCATTATTTGTGACGCTCTTTTCCGGTCCGGTGTTAGGTGATAGCGTCAACGCGTGGCGCTGGGCGGCGGTGCTGCTCGGATTTCTCGGCGTAGCCTGGCTCCTGCAGCCCGGCTCCTCCCTGCTGCAACCCGCGGCCTTGATGCCGCTTGCAACCGCAGTGTTGTTAGCCGTTATTCTGATCATGGTGCGGTTTATTCCCCCCAGCACCAGCACCCTATGGGTGACCTATTTTGCCTCCGTAAGCAGTTTGGTGGGGATTACACCCTTTGCACTCTGGCAGTGGGTACCCCTCCATTGGGCCGATCACGGCGTGCTTATCCTCGGCTTAGGGCTCGTCGGCTTGCTAGGTGGGTTTTGCATGAATACCGCGTTTCGTTTCGCCCCAGCGGCGGTGGTCGCCTCGTTTGATTACACTGCGATCCTGTGGGCGACCTTTTACAGCACCGTGGTATTTCAGGAACAACCGCCAGCACTGCTGTTTCCCGGTATGATCTTGATTATTAGCGCAGGTGTCTTGCTTGCCTGGCGGGAATCGATGTCGCGGTAAGCTGGCCTGGCTGGCAAATTGCGCCTCCGATGCCGATGCGCTTGGCGCCTTCCACTTGAGGTGTAACGGTCAAGGGCTCGCGATTGGAGACTCGACCGGGACGGGGATATCGATATCGTCTCGGTTCCATTGTTGTCTATGTGAGACTGTGCTCGTGTATGCTAGGATCAGAGTTATGCGCATGTACGCCCTCAAGCTCAGTCAAGGCAGTCGTATAAGACATTATTGAACACCAAGTAGATGTCTTTGCGATTGATGACGCCGAAGACTTCAGTGACGGCGGCAATCAGCTTGTTAACGACAACCAGGGCAACAGAATCGAAATCGTACGATTCGTTGTAGTGAATGCTTTGGTGGCGAATCGGCATCAGTTCACGAAACAGTTTGATTGCCTTCTTTGGGATTAGATCCCAATCTTCGATCAGAAAGAGCATGCGCTCCCAGTCGTCAAAACTGTCTTTGCGATAGATCTTCTTGTATTCGGGATGAGACTTAAAATGGTTCCGACATCGCAAAATGAGACGGTTGAGTATTCGTTCGGCAAGACAGCAGGCGGAGGTAACGGCGGGATATGAATACCCCATGCTGAAAGAGTTAATGATTTGTGTAATCTTTGCAGGATATTCGTCGATCAAGCCAAGTGGTGGATAGTCGATTTGTTTCCAACGCTGAAACTTCACATCGAACTCGTTTTCCCCAAGTTCGGCCTTCAGACGTTTGGTTAGATCGTTAGCTTCGTCGATCAAATGATCCGCATCGAAGAATCCACGCCGTGTATCGACGTAATAACTCATGAGCCGATGTCGGCGATCGAGATCTGGACATTGGAAGACAAAAGGCTCTTCGGACCGAGCCTGAGCATCGGTCAACTCGATCGAATGGGTGGCGAGGCAGGTCGGGCACGTAATGTCAATTTCTGGCATCTTGGACTTATCCGTAATGGCCTGCCTAGCGGGCTACGAGCGAGCGACACGAGTGAGCAGTCCTGTGCAATCGTGTGTTAAACCAAACTGATACGTGGAGAGTTGCTAACACCTCTATAACTCGTACCGCGAATGGAATTGCTCCATTCAGGATAGATAGCTCAAGATGAACTGGTGTCCCGTGTCAAATCGTGGTAGGAGCTTACAGTTGTGTCTGTTCAGCTCCTCGACAATGTCTGGATCGTCAAAATCTCTGGAATTTCTGTTCAAAAAGCAGCTTTGCGGTGCGTGATGTTGCTTGATATGCAAGAGGACTGCTGCATAGACCAACGCATCTTGTGGCGAGAAACCGTGAGTGCTCTGATACTGTGTTGCGGCTTGTAGAATTGACGCTTCGAGCGGAATAACATCGGCAACCTTTAAGAGCCGAGAGCGCACCGTCTCTAAATGCTTGACTTCCTCGTCAGCGCTATCAATAAGCAGGGCAGTCAGATGCCCAAATCCGCTGAGCCGATCTGCATAGGTTGTCGTCCGGGCCAACTGTCTCAGTTCGTCATCAAGTTCGGCTTTCATGCGTTGACGTTGCTTGTGACGTCTCACAAGGGTCTCGTAGGGTTCAGCTAAGGAATACGCAGGTATGACAAGTTGTATACGCCCCGCTTCGCACAGACGCAGGATATCTTCACAACTGACGTGTTGCTCTTGGAGCAAGGCAAGTTCAAGCACGAAGTTTGATTCAACGTAGACGTTCACACGACCACTTCATATTCGATGCGGCCATCTCTGACTGCGGTGAGGAAGCCCGATTCCGCTAGCCAACTCTGCCCATAAGCAAGCGACTCTGGCTGCTCTCCTGACCGAACGATGTCACCCAACCAAGCAGCTACAACCAATTCAAATGCATGACCACTGGCATGACGAGGATCCACGCCAGCACTTTCGAAATACGGTGCAAAGATTGGTTGCGTATCGACCTCATACGTCGGTAGCGCCAGCGTAGGGGCAGTGCCAGCGTTTTTCCAGAGGTACAATCGATCAGGAGTCACGAGCAGAAAAAAATCGGCACCGGAATACCCACCATGAGCCAGAATATTTCGTCGTAACTGTGCTGCCCATTGGCGCGACGTTCCAAGCTTCTTCTTGACCTCGACAATGGTAGTCAGTTGGCCGTTACGGTCATACAAAGCAAGATCTACATGGGATGACATAGCGATTCTCCAAGAGCTTATATGCCGAATATAACACGGCAGCATTGGCCTGTCTAAAAGCGTCGCTTAGGTTCGGGTGAGAGTTGAACGTCTCGCCATGGAGACCGCCCTGAGCCAACGCGGCGTGGGCGCTGGCGCTATGAGGAACGCCGCCGCCGCCAACTTCAGGGGCTGCGAACTCTTCCGGATGATGCTTACCTGATGATGCTTACCTGGATTATAGCGGCATGACCCGCAGTATGCCCTGCAGAGTCATGCGTGCAACCCATGTGCCCACACGACCTCAAGAAGCTCCCGCACACTTGTCCACGTGTCGCTGCGGTCAAGTGCCTCTTCAATGGCTTCAACACCCACAGGAGTCAACAGCACCCCGGCTAACTCCCGAAACTTGGCACGAATCTCCGACTCGGCAAACGGCTTGGCAAAATCACCCTTCGCACTCTCGCACATACGCACGCTTTGCCGACCGTCTTTGAGCGTGACGGTAACCCGCGCCGGTTTGAGTCGTGGCACCATGGCACTGAGTGCCGGGTCTTCGGTGATGTGGACCCGCTGACGCAAGGCCACGATTACCGGATCGTGAAGCACCTCCTCGGTAAAGGCCCGATACCCGGCATGACCGTGCACCACCATCGCGGCGGCGGCATGGGGCATCGAATAACGCGCGCCGAACGTATTCGGGGGATGCGGATTCTGCATGGCCGAGGCAAAGCGGTAGGTTGCAACGTCAATGCGCTCGATCCCTTCCGGGGCCGGTTGCAGCTCGTCTAACGCCTCTTCGAGGGCATCGAGAGCGGCATACATAGGATTACAGCATGCCCGTAGTCGAAAGTAATTGCGGGTGATTTCCCAGCGTTCGCCCAAGGCCTCGTCAATGCCTTCGGGCTGAAACCCATCGCCAACCAGCTGCCCAAACGCCTCTTCGATGGCGTGCTCCTGAGCCTCAAAACCGGCCAGTGCCAATTCGGGCGCGAGCACTCCGGCGAACCCGCTCATGCCCCCGGCGACATTCAACATCGTTGCTCCGGCCACAGCATTCGTATAGCTCGGAGTCAGTAGTAACGTGGCACCGAGGCGCAGGGCACGACTGGTACCGGCCGCATCTAAGCCGCGCAGCCGCGTGCCCGCGGCGACGGCGCCCAAGAGCGGTGCTTGACCATTCTGGTGGGCAAGAGCGCGGGCGGTTACCCCCGAGCCAATACGCACTGCGGCATCGTATCCCAGAATCAGCGCGCTCAGCATGTCCCGGCCGGAGGCCTGATACACCTCACCCAACGCCAGCACCGTCGGCACGATTTGGATCGCCCCCTGGCAGGACACATAGCGATGGCCCTCACACAGCTCGATCGATCGCCCTGCAGTGCCGTTGAGCAGAGCCGCCGTATGCGCATCACTCGTCGGACATCCTTGAGCGAACACCGTCGCACCCGATCCACCGCCATTACCAAGCTGTGCCCGCATCTGCCGCACTTCCGGCTGCGCCGAGCCGGCCAGGATGACGCCAATGGTGTCGAGGAAGACCAGTTGGGCATGCTGGCGCACAGCGTCCGGGATGTCGTCCCACTGCGTCTCGGCCACATGCCGCGCCAGGCGTTCAATTTGCGCCCCCATCTCAGCATCCCCTCCCACGCCGGCACGGTATACACGCCTGCATCACGCCGCTCATGGACGCACCCACGTTTCCGACCAGGCCAGGCAGGCGGTACTACTCTCGCGCCCATCGCGATCCTGCGGTATCGGCTTGCCGGTGGCGATGTTGTCGTTCATGCTAAACTGCGCCCGCCGCGCCGGGATGAAGCAGCTATACACGCCATGTGGCCGTCCGGGGACACTGCCGGCGGCGACCGTAATCATGAAGGGCTCCATGAAGTCGTACCACGTCAGCCGAATGGTCTCGTCCTCAGATTCGATGTTCTCCGTCCAGAAGTTCCGGCCGTCTCCCCATTTATCGAAGACCGCTTCAATCACCGGCAGCTCCTGATCGGCAAACGGCGGATGGAGGGAACTTTCGATCTCTTCTTGGAGCCAGCGCGCCAAGGCAATATTGTCGCTGTAGATGCGGACGCGATCGTGCGTCAATTCACTCTGCACGTACAGCACATGTCCGGCGCCAGCAGGAGACCACAGCACCCGCCAATGGCTGGTGCGGGTAGTCAACGGCGCATCGGGATCGGTGCCGAGTCGGATAAACGAATTTTCCCCGGTTAAGCGAATCTGATTGGGATCGGTGCCGGCCATGGTACTCTCCTTCGTTTGGGGCAGTGGGTGGTCATGTTCGGGGTTTTATAGCACCATCCAGTAGCCAACGCCATCATGAAGCGGTATCCTGAGGTGGCCAATGTTGATCCCACCGGAATGGACGAGGAGAGCACTTATGACACCATCTACCCGACTCACGCTGGAGGAGGTCTCCGCGCTGGCCCAGGATGTGTTGCTGGTCCACGGGCTCTCTGCAGATCACGCGCGCGCCATCGCGACAACCGTGACTGCAGCCGAGCGCGACGATTGCAAATCGCACGGGCTCTTCCGCATTCCGGGCTATATCAAGGCGGTCGTCAGCGGCAAAGTCACGCCTGACGCCGTCCCGACACGCAGTGACTTGGCTCCGGCGATCGTCAAAGTGGACGGGAACAACGGGTTTGCGCCACTCGCGCTCGAGGTGGGACATGCACCATTGGTGGAGAAAGCACGCGCGCAAGGCATTGCGGCACTGGCAGTGACTCACGCTTATCATTTCGCGGCCTTGTGGCCGGAAGTGGAAGCGCTCGGCGAACAGGGCCTGGTAGGGTTTGCTTGCACCAGTAGTATGAGTTACGTGGCGCCTGCAGGCGGAACGCAACCACTCTACGGCACCAATCCTATGGCCTTTGCCTGGCCGCGTACCGGCCGTCCACCGCTTGTCTTCGATCAGGCATCGAGCGCCAGTGCCCGCGGCGAAATTATGCTGCATCAGCGTGATGGTCATGCCATCCCCGCAGGCTGGGCTATTGATCCTGACGGCAATCCCACCACCGACCCTGCGGCAGCGCTGGCTGGAGCGCAACTGCCCTTCGGCGGCTACAAAGGTGCCGCCATCGCACTGATGATCGAACTCCTCGCCGGCGCGCTGATCGGCGATGTCTTCGGCTTCGAAGCCAGCGCGATCGACACCCATGACGGCGGTCCCGCCACGGGCGGAGAATTTTTATTGGCCATAGACCCGGCGCAGTGCGTAGGACAGTCCGGCCGGCCAGCCCAACTGGCTCATGCAGAAACACTGTTCGCCAAAATCCTCGCACAAGACGGGACACGACTGCCCTCCGAGCGGCGCTATGCTGCCAGGCAACGCACCCCGACCGAGGGTGTCCTGATCCCGCAATCGCTCTACGATGAGCTGCAACGCCTGCGTCACGGTCCCTGATCGCTTTCGCATTCTTTCCGTAGAAGGCGTCTCAAGACACGCATTCCTCTCTTCGCAAAGGCATTCACCCATGGTATACACCGCAGATGTAGTCATTATCGGTGGCGGCATCATTGGCGCCAGCATTGCCTATCATCTCTGCCAAGGCGGCTTGGACGGCACCATTGTGGTGCTCGAACAAGATTCCACCTACGCCCGCGCCGCCACGCCCATGAGCATGGGCGGCATCCGCCAGCAATACAGCGCCGCCTGCAATGTCACTCTGGCCCTCCATGCCCTGCCGGTATACGAACAATTCGACGAGATCATGAGCGGCTCCTGGGGAACAGCCCAGGCACACTTTCACCAACGTGGCTATCTGGTACTGATGCACGCGGAGAATCAAGACGCCTTACGCCAGAAATACGAGCGACAACGCTCCTTGGGGGTGGAAGTGGAATTGCTGACGCCCGATGCCATCCACACCATGCTCCCGCACCTCAATGTCGACAATATCGTTGGCGGGATCTATGGACCACGAGACGGCTACGTCAATCCGCGTGGCGCTCTCCAAGGCTTTGTTGAGCGCTCACGTGAACTCGGTTGCACCTGGATTCAGGATGAAGTGTTGACTTTTCAACCGGACGGGGCACACGCCATCGTCGAAACCCGGCAACATGGCACGTTTGCGACATCTGCTCTGGTGATTGCCGCCGGCGCCTGGACACCACTGCTGGCTGCGCTTGCGGGCCTGGAATTACCCATCCAGCCGGTGCGCCGGCAGGCGTGCTACGCCACCCTCCCGACACAGGTCGGCTATAAATTCCCGATGATCCTCGACCGCGTGCACGACATCTCGTTCCGGCATGACACCGAAACGGACAATCATCTGCTCATCACCCGGACGATCCGCGACGAACAACCAGGCTTCAACTTTGACTGGGATGCTACGGCCTTTGACGACTATCTCCTGCCGCTGATGCGGCAGTATTTACCGGACTGCGGCGATGTGCAGCTCCAACGTGGCTGGGCCGGCCATTACGCCGTTACCCCGGACGAGAACCCCATTCTCGGACGCCATCCGGAGTATCCGCAAATCGCCATGGCGGTCGGCTTTAGCGGCCATGGCGTCATGCTGGCGCCGGCTGCAGGGACTATCGTGTCGGAGCTGATCCGCCTCGGGCGCTCTGAAACCCTCGACGCCCATCCCTATCGGCTCGAACGCTTCGCCACTGGCGATCTGATTCACGACCCGCAAATTTAAGGTGGGACATGCAAAAGTGTCATCGGAGTTCACGTGCTTAGCGGATCAACAGCGTCCGGGCCGATCCATTCGATGTCGGCATGCGCGCCTTTGAGTGCCACCACCTCGAGTTCGACCAGCAGGGCAGGGTGGACCAAGCCACTGACGCGGCATCCAAGTGAAGTCGGACAACTGTTCGCAAACCACGCCGGGCCTTCCCCATAGGGTCGGTTCTGCTCGGCGCTATCCAAGGTGAACGTGCGCTTGCGGATCACATCGTCCAGACTGGCTCCGGCTTGTTCCAAGGCCCACTGGATCGTTTCCATGCAGATATCGAACTGCCCGGCCCAATCCCCTGCGGCCTCAACGTCGCCGGAGCCATTCAGCGACGTGGTACCGCTGACGTAGACCCAATCGCCAACCGCCACCGCCCGAGCATAACCGCGCGTTTGTTCGCCATGTCGAGGACTGAAAACTTCTTGCCGCGCGGTCGCAGCGCCGATCTGGGCATCGACCTCGATTTCCACAAGCATCTCAGGGGTAACGAGTGCCGGAATACCCAAGAGCGTCGCGGCAGGGTAAAGCGTCGGGAGTGCCTCACGGCGCGCGCGAGAATATGCGTTGTAAGCGGCTATATCGGTGACAAAGCTTTTGGTATTCAGGATGTCCCCCGGTGTGGCGCCAACTTGGTCCAGCGCCCAGCCTATCGTATCGATGGTGGCGCGGGTTTGGCCGTACATATCACCATGACTTACCACAACGCCGTCGGCGTTGAGCGCTGTGGTGCCGGAGACAAACACCCGGTCGTCCACCCGCACAGCGCGGGAGTAGGCATATTCTTCTTCAATAGGTCGCCCGGACGACACCCGCTGTGCTGTGTCTTTGGCGCCATCGATAGCCTCGAATTCGATCTCGATTAGTTGCGCCGGCCGCGCCAGCCGAGTCACCTGCACCAGCGTCGCCGCCGGTCGCACATCACAAAAATACTTTGCCAGCGCCCGCGCCGCTTGATCCGCCAAGCTGATATCAGTCACATAGATACGGCTCCGCACCACATCGTCCAGCTTCCCCCCGGCCTTGCCCATACTCCATTCGGCCAAGCGCACAATGGCATCGACTTGGGCGGCGATATCCCCCTCGCCAATGACGTTACCGTCTCGGTCGATGGCGGTGGTACCGGATTGCAACACCATATCGCCGACACGCAGCGCGCGTGAGTAATGTGCCAGTTGTTCCAACTGGCGGCCGGAAGCGACATTAATACGACGATAGGTCCCCATATGCATCTCCTCGTGTCGGAGTCCACAGCCCAAAAGTAGCCCCGGATTCCCTAGGCTATCATGGGTTCTGGAGAAAAGCGAACAATGGAAATCGGATGGGGTTTGGCAAAGATTCAGAGAAGATATATCAATTGTTATTTGCCATACACAATACTCGCCACCGGTTGTCTCTCGAGGATTTCCGATATCTGGCTGGCCAGGCGTTCGCCAAGGGGGGGGTGAGGCGAAAAAGTGACGATGTCTCTCTTCTCCTCGCGTAGCACGGAGGTGGTGTGCTATTCTGCGCGTGTTGAGAATCGGTGGTGGTCAAGTCAGGCTATATTTTCGGATTGCCAGAAGATTCTGTCAGGCAATACTCGATACAGGTACGCTGTCGAGTACAATGTGATGTGCAAGAAATCCACTCAAATAGCTGGATAACGGCAAGTTGACTCACTGCAGGACTCCGAGTGCTCCGGGCCGTTCTGGCTTGCTGCCCGTGGCGGGCTGGCTACCGCCGCGAGCGAGGAATGACCATAGGCAGAGGCGTATGACCTATGCGGCAGGCGGTCCAACGAAGGTGGCTGAGACATCTTCCTACAAAACTCCGAAACGCGGACCGGCAGGTCGTGGCGGTGTTTCATCGCTATGGGCATTTTCTGCACCGCGTGTCTCTGGGTGCCCTTTTTGTCTGGTTTGGGCTCCTGAAACCGTTTGGACAGAAGACGACCACGTCATTGTTAGCGCATACCGTGTATTGGGGCGACCCCGAGATCATGGTACCGGTCCTTGGCTGGTGGGAAGTCGCCATCGGGCTGTGTCTTATCTATCGCCCCTGTGTCCGTATCGCGCTCTTCCTCTTGGCTATTCGACTTCCGGGCACCTTGCTGGCGTTTGTCCTGCTCCCGGATGTCTGCTTTATCCACGTGCCGTTCGTGCCAACGCCAGAAGGGCAATATCTGGTCAAAGATGTCGTGATCCTCTTTGCCGCCATCGCGATCGGCGGGAGCGTTCGTGAGGAAAATACACCCCATCGGTACCATTGAGACCTCTGATAGCTCCCCAACCAAGGATGCTCCGTGGCCGCACGGGTTGGGTGCAGTTGGCTATTGACATCCCGCTCCAGCTGGCACAATCTGGAGCCTCACGCCCCGCCACCACCCCAGAAAGGAATAGCAGCATGGCACGCATACCACAAGTGACACGTGAGCAGGTGCCCGAGAAGAATCAGGCGGCTTTTGACGCCGTGGTCGAGTCGCGTAATGGCGTACTGCCGCAAACCGGCCCGCTGTATGTCTTGCTCAATAGCCCGGAACTGGCCCGCCGCGTGTGGAGCGTGATCGAGTACATTTGGCACGAATCGACCTTGCCCAAGAAGATCCAGGAACTCGCCATGCTCGTCGCCGCGTGGGAATTCGACTGTCAATACATCTGGAACGCCCACGCCCCATCGGCGCGTGCGGTCGGACTCAGCGATGCGCTCGTCGATGCGCTGCGTAACGGCGAGCCCCTGCCCGACATGCCCCATGATGAAGCCGTGGTGATTCAATACGGGCAGGAATTTTACCGGAGCCACCACGTCAGTCCGGGGACCTTTCAAGCAGCCCTGGAGGTCTTTGGCACCAAGACGCTGGTCGAGCTCACGACCACCATGGGCACCTACGCCATGTTCGCCTTTAACATTCTTGCCTTTGATGTGTCCCTCCCCAGTGAGCGCACAGAGCCTATTCTCCCAATGTAGGAGACGTGATCGTGCGAGTCGAACGCTTGGTGGATGCGCCTATCATCACCTCAATGACCCATCCGAGTATCGGAGACAATATTCAAGGCCCGTCGCTCATTCGGGTGCCAAGCTGGGTGAAAGCGCCCTTGAGTACGTATTATCTCTATTTTGCCGACCACAAAGGCCGCTATATTCGGCTCGCCTATGCCGATGCACTCACAGGGCCATGGACGGTACACCCACCGGGCAGCTTGCAGCTCGAAGACTCCCGATTCTTGACCGCACCGCCAGCGGTATCGGACGAGGTACGCCAGGAACTCGAAACCCGCAACAGAACAACAACAACGAAACGGTCGCACGACTTCATCACGGAAGCGACCACGCCCCACATTGCCTCGCCGGATGCCCATGTCGACCATGTGCGAGAAAAAATCGTGATGTATTACCACGGCCTTGAGGACGTTGGCAGACAAGTCACCCGGGTGGCGGTATCCGACAATGGGTTGCAGTTTTCGGCCATGCCCGAGGTATTGGGACGCAGCTATTTCCGTGTGTTTCATTACCAGGGTGCCACCTACGCCATGGCCATGCCGGGTCAGTTGTATCGCTCTGCAGACGGACTGACCGGTTTCGAAACAGGCCCGTTGTTGTTCAACCCGGATATGCGGCATGCCGCCTTGCTCATGCGCGGCACCCAGCTCTCCGTGTTTTGGACCCAGGTTGGCGAGGCGCCCGAGCGTATTCTGCTCAGCACGATCGATCTCACGCCTGACTGGTCGGTGTGGAAAGCCAGCGAGCCGATCGAGGTGCTACGACCCGAGCGCGACTGGGAAGGGGCCGATGCGCCGCTCGAACCGTCCATACGTAGCACTGCATATGGACACGTCAATCAGCTCCGCGACCCTGCCATTTTTGAAGAAGATGGACAGGTCTTTCTGCTCTATGCCGTCGCAGGTGAAAGTGGGATTGCTATTGCTCAGGTCTTTGTCGACGAGGAGTCGGGCGCGTAATGCGAGGCGAGCTGCCAGCTCCGTGGGGCGAAAAAGCGGCTTGATTTGCCTTATACGCCGTTTGGGTGAAGGTGCTCACGCCGTCTGCCCATGGCTTCGTGCCGCCGCTCGCGGATACCCAGGCTGCACCCGAAGGCGAGGCACGCCAAGAGGGCTGAGTACACAAAGACCAAACGATAACTCTGCGTCCGGTCAAAAATCTCCCCGCCCAGGTACACCCACAGACCGCCGGCAAGGTGATGCACGGTGGTAATCATACCGGCAATAACACCAACGTGCGACAGGCCATATAACTTGCCCACCAAGATGGGGGTGAGTGGTGCGGTGATGAGATGCGTGAACCCGAAGGCGAGGGCGAACAGAGTGAATGTCGTAGGCGTCGGCGCCTGCACCACGAGGACGAACAGGACGACACGTATGAGGAAGGTCGCGGCAATAGGGATTTTGGTGCCGATCACGTCTGACGCCGGACCCGCCAACAGCAGACCGACAAGGCTCAGCAAACCATACCAGGCGAGAAGACGCCCACCTGCGGCGGCATCCAGGCCATGATCGGTGACCAGCGGGACCAAGTGCGTCGCAACAAGAAAATCCCCGCCACCACAGACGAACATCGCGGTGAAAAAGTACCAGAACGACGGCGTCTTGAGCGCCTGAGACAGGGACAGATCGCGCCGTGGCGGCATAGCACCGGGGGCCGAGGGTTGCCCCGGCTGCTCCACGCCGAATGATTGTTGCCCCAGCTCCTCGGGATCACCGCGAATGATCATGAGTGCCAGGACGACATTCACGACCAACATAATCACGCCCATCACGACATAGGCAGCAGACCAGTCGTAGCGTGCGATAAAGCTCGTGATCAGCGGCACCAGCACAAATTGCCCCAGCGACCCGCCACACAGCGTCACACTGATCGCCAGGCCGCGCCATTTGGTAAACCACTTGCTCATGAGCGCCGCGATCAGCGGCACAGACGTCCCGCCCAAGTCGATGGCGGCGAGGACGCCATAGGACAGGAAGAATTGCCATAACGACGTGACAAACGCCGTGAGAACATATCCCGCCGCGAGGAACAACGTCGAGATCACAATGACCCACTTCGGCCCGTAGCGGTCATACAGCTTGCCCACCACCACGAGCGACAGGGCATACACGGCCATATTGAGGAAGAAAGCGGCGGAGATGTCCCCTCGATCCCAGTGAAAGGTAGCCGCCATGGGCTTGAGTAACACCCCGAACGACAACCGCGCCCCGGTATTGAAAAAGAGAATCAGGAAACACGCGCCCAGGATATACCAGCCGTAAAACACGCCGCGCCGGGCACGGGCGACGGACTCGGAAGAGGCCACGCGTCTACACCCCGAGTTAGAGTGTGTCAAGTGGGGGAAGGCCCAGCTCGGTCGTGATATGCTCAAACCACGCGATCACTTCCTTGTGGAGGGGAATACCGTGTGCCTGCCGTTCCCGGGTTTCTTCGTATTCCAGCAATCCGGGGTACATGACACGCTCATGTCCTGCGGCCGGCGGGGTATTGCGCAACGACTGGAGCATCTGGTCCATATGCACTTTAAAGGTGTCAACCTCGGTGAAGGCGTCGATATTATACGCGGCAAAATAATGTTTGTAGCCGGTACTCGGATCGAGGACGTTGGGGATTGTGCCCGACAGGATCGAACACAGGATTTCCACCATCAATCCGAGCCCGAACCCCTTGTGCGAACCCAATTCGCGCGTGGCGCCAAGCGGCAAAAGAAAATACTGCCCACGTTCCAACGGCGGGGTTTCGTCCATGATGGGATTACCCGCTTTGTCGGTCACCCAACCAGGTAACAGATTCGCGCCCATACGCGCGGCCAGTTTGACTTTGTTATTGGCAATGGAACAGGTAGCGGCGTCAAACAACACCGGCGGCTCGTTCTTCGCCGGTGCGGCAATGGCGAGCGGGTTTGTGCCAAAGCGAGGCTCAGCGCCAAAGGTAGGAACCACGCTCGGCCCCGTGGCTGTCATGCACATCCCGATCATATCTGCCTGCACCGCCAGCATGGCATGGTAGCCGATGGCGCCGGCGTGGCGGCTGTTATTCATGGTGACAATCCCGACACCCACCTGGCGCGCTTTGTCGATGGCAATACGCATCGCTTTCGGCCCTAAAATGGTACCCAGGCCGCGATCGGCATCAATCGTGGCCGTGCTCGGCGATTCTTTCACGATGCGCCAGTCAGGCCGTGGATTGATGCTGCCATCTTGATAGCCTTGCACATACGACCGCAACATATTCGACACTCCGTGGGTATCCACACCACGCAAATCCGTCGTCACCAAGACATCCGCCCCGATCGCAGCATCGTCCGGCGTCAGGTTCATACGCTCCAAGATCGCAGCCACGGTACGGTGCAAGGCCGTGTCCGACACATGCACCTGCTCAGCGCCAGGGACTTTAAATAGATCCAGCATGAATAGGCTCTCCTCCAGGTTCTACACGTGTATTAGGCAGCACCCTGCGGAGGTATGACACGTAACCGCGGGGGTTCGGTGGAGGATATCGTACACGTCATATGACGGAAAGCAAAGCGGGAATCCATCGTTGGGTAGGATGTACAGCTTCACATCAGTTTTCCTCTTTGGATTTTGAGTTCTATCCTTGTACGTACGCTTATCAGCAATACATAGATGCGTCTTTATGACCTAATGCTTTTACAGCGTATCTCCAGCAATGATACGCCCTTAAGTTTTCTCTGTGGTTGCCCGATAAGGCTCACGTTGACAACAAAAAGAATGCCTCAGTCTGCGTATGCTCCCTCCATAGTGCAACAGGCACGCTCTCCCTCCACACTGCAACAGTGTGGAGAGGTCTCTACGTGTTATCTGGCACCCTGTATCTCAGCAAAGCCGAGTCATCATTCTCGAGCATTGTTTTTGTTGATCTCCCTCGATCCGGCATAGCTGGCAGTTGGCCACGACTGGTAAGGTCGAGCACGCTCAGATGAATGTGAAGGGGTTTGAAATCAGACACACCTCTATCGCCTGTTCGTGATGAACAGCGACCCTGGAGCGATGGCATCATGCAGGTCGAAAACCCCAGGTTTGTGCCTCCCCCCTCCATCGGTGCGATGTTGGTCGTTGCTGCCGCATACTGCGTTACAGGGAAGCTCGGCTTGTTGTTGTCGATCTCCCCAGGATATGCGACAGCTGTCTGGCCCCCCTCCGGCATTGCGTTGGCTGCGGTCTTGTTGTGCGGGTATCGTGTGGTGCCAGGCATCGTCCTGGGATCATTTCTGGTCAATATGTGGACTTCTTTCGACGCGACCAACGTCGCGGCGATGCTGCAGTCAGTCTTGCTGGCGACCAGTATCTGTCTGGGTGCTGCCTTGCAGGCCACGGTCGGTGCTGTGCTGATCCGTCGCTTTATCGGCTTCCCGTGTCCGCTTGACCAGGAAAAAGACGTGGGCCGCTTTCTATTCCTGGGCGGCCCCATCAGTTGCCTGGTGAATGCCACGATTGGTGTCAGTAGCCTGTGGATTGGCGGGGTGATCCCGGGAGCGCTGACCCTCTTCAGTTGGTGGACATGGTGGGTTGGAGACAGCCTTGGTGTCCTCATCGTGACGCCCCTGGTACTAATCTGGACGGCCGAACCGCGACAGGTCTGGCGGCGACGGCGCATCGCCCTGGCCGTGCCACTGGGGGTTGCGTTTACGGTTACCACGGTCTTTTTTGTCTACACGAGTGGATGGGAACGAGACCGTATCCAGCTCGCCTTCGAGCGGCAGGCGAGTAGCTTGGGCCACACTTTGGCGACGAGCTTTGACGGGTATCTGGAGGTGCTCCATGCTATCGAGAGCTTCTATGCCAGTTCCCGCGAGGTTGATGAACACGAGTTTCGCACCTTCGTCAAGGGCGATCTCGCGCGCCACGTGGGTATTCAGGCCCTGGAGTGGATCCCACATGTGCCAGACGCCGAGCGGACGCGCTACGCGGAGGCTATGCGGCAAGCCGGCTATCCGGACTTCCAGATCACCGAACGCGAAGCCCAGGGCCAGATGGTGCGGGCGGCGCGGCGCGACGCGTATTTTCCCGTCACCTACGTGGAGCCGTACGCGATGAACAAGCTGGCCTTGGGGTTCGATCTGGCGTCGAACCCGGCGCGCTTGGAAGCCTTGCGCCAGGCACGGGATACCGGCGAGCCTGTTGCCACCGCGCGGATTACCCTGGTGCAGGAAACGGGCCGCCAATTCGGCTTCCTCATCTTCCTGCCGATCTATCGCAATGGCTTGCCGCATACCACCGTGGCAGCACGCCGCCGCAACTTGCAGGGCTTTGCGCTAGGTGTGTTCCGAATTGGCGAGATGGTGGAGGCCTCCCTGCACCTCTTCGATCAACAGGGCATTACACTCGCCCTCGCTGATCAGACGGCGACGGCAGACCAGCGCGTGCTATACGGCCGTCACGACTTGGCACAGCAAGCAGCCGGTATGGCCACCGACGCGGGAGACCAGGCAAACCCCGTCGGGATGCACTGGGAGACGACACACAGGTTCGCCGGACGCCAATGGCTGCTGCGCTTCACCCCGACCCTCGCCTACATCACCGCGCACCAAACCTGGCAACCATGGGCCGTCATGGCCGGTGGTCTGCTGTTTACCAGCATGTTGAGTGCGTTTCTGCTTGTGGTCACGGGCCGCACGGCCAGCATTGAGCGACTGGTGATGGAACGGACGGCCGAGCTCTCACGGGCGAATACCGCACTCGAACACGAAATCACCGAGCGCAAGCAGACGGAGGCGGCCTTGGCAGCGGCCCAGGAACACGAAGCCACGATCGCCTCACGCATTCAACAAACGCTCTTGCTTGGGCGGCCGCTGGACGCGATGCCAGGCTTGCAAATGGCCACCCTAACCATTCCCTCCCAACACGTCGATGGGGATTTCTACGATTGCGTCCAGCATACCGACCAATGCTTTGATATCCTGATTGGCGACGTCATGGGCAAGGGCGTGCCCGCCGCCTTGGTCGGGGCGGCGCTGAAAAGCCAATTCCTACGCGCCTTCGGGCAACTTGCCCTCGCATCCGAGCAGAGCACGCTGCCCTCGCCCGCAGCGCTCGTCAATGCCATGCACGCCGAAGTCACCGCACAGCTGATCGCAGTCGAGAGTTTTGCCACGCTGTGCCTGGCACGCTTCGATGTGTCACAACGCCGCATGACCTTCGTCGACTGTGGTCATACCCGAACGATGCATTTTCGCCGCCACACCGGCACGTGTCAGCCACTGCAGGGCATCAACGTGCCCTTGGGATTTAGCCCGCAGGAAGTCTACACGGAGTCCGCCATCGATTTTGACGAGGGCGATATCTTTGTCTTTTACTCGGACGGCATTACGGAAACGCAGAACGCGGCTGGCGAGCTGTTCGGTGAAGACCGGCTAGCCTCGATTATTCACGCGCACAGCCACGTGTCCCCAGACGCGTTGATTGCCGCGATTCATCAGGCCGTCGTCGCGTTTTCCCCCACCGGCCGCAGTACGGACGACCTCACCTGTCTGGTGCTCACAATGGCGCGGCACGAGATGGCGACGCCCCGCGTGCAGCGTGAGATCGTGGTCACTAGTGACCCCGCCGTGTTGGCTCATGTGCGTGCCTTCATCCGCAGCGTGTGTGAGGATACGCTCCAACCCGCCCTGGACGAGGAACACACGAGTCACATTGAACTAGCCGTTAATGAAGCCGCGAGTAACATCATGCAACATGCCTATCACGACCAGGCGGATCAACGCATTGACGTCTCAGTCTGTGTCTTCGACCATCACATCATTATTCGACTCACGCATTGGGGTGATCGCTTTACCTCTGCCTGTGTAGCCACGCCGGCTTTTGATGGCTCGCAAGATCGGGGCTTCGGCTTGTTTCTCCTCGCGCAGTTTATGGACGATGTGCAGTACACCAGCGAGCCAAGCGGGGTCAACGTCGTCCATCTCGTCAAACACCTCTCAACGCCTAACAAGGGACTCAATCATGGACATACCCATTGAAAATAGCGGTGACGTAGCAATCTTGGCCATACCCGGAGACTACCTTGACACCAACAACGTCAAGGCCATGAAGGAGCATCTCCTATGTATTCTTAAGACGCATACCAAGGCGGTGTTTGACCTGACGCACGTCCGCTTCGTCGACAGCTCCGGCCTCGGCGCCATTCTCTCGTGCCTGCGGCAGGTCAATGACGCCGGCGGTGATCTGAAGTTGTGTGGGTTATCGCAACCGGTCCGGTCGCTGTTTGAACTCGTGCGCATGCATCGGATCATCGACATTTACAACACCAAAGAAGAAGCGCTCCAGGCCTTTCACGCCTAACGTGGCGGGCCCACGACCCGCGCCTAGCCCCGATCGACCTGTCTCATAAGACACCTATGAGACGTTTATGAGACACCTGGGTGTGTCTCATAAACGTCACGGCACGTCCTTTCACGCCTCCACAGACACATTAAGTCATTAAAAATTAATGACTTAATATATACTAAAGCCTTTGGCACGCCCTGTGCCTACTCACCTATATGCTTACATCAACGCACAGAATCTTCCCCAAAGACTGTTCTGCTCGCCCCGGCGAACCGGTTTCACACATCATGAAGGAAGCTCTATGGCACGCATATTGATCCTCGATGACGAAGAGGTGTTACGGCGTATGCTGCGGCAAGCCCTTGAACGTGCAGGATATGAGGTACTAGAAGCCAAAGACGGTCGGGAAGGGCTGCATCAGTTACGCACTGTCGCCGTCGATCTGATTATTTCCGACATCTTCATATCCGGGCAAGACGGCTTGGCCACAATCGCCGCATTACGACGCGAATCCCCTGCAGTCAAGATCATCGTCATGTCAGGCGGTGATCGTATAGGCACCCTCGATATTGCTGAGGCCATCAGACCTTTGGGCGTTCATGGCCTGCTAAAAAAACCTTTTCAGCTGCATGAGTTATTAGAAACTATCCAGGATATCTTACAGTAAAAAATCGTTGTGGGTATTCCTGTTGTATTTCAATAAACTTCCATATTATCGTTTCTTATAAGAATATATATACATATTAATTTTTAACGAAATTTGTATTTAAATTTATAAAACATTAATTATTACTAGTAATACATATTTAAAAATTGTTACTAACATATTTATGATTTATAAAAACTATTCAATTTTAATGTAAATTCAAATACACATTTACTTGTGTAAAAAATATCTCTTTTATATTACTCTATACAATAGCGACTGTACGCTCTCATGATTTCTGCCATAAAATTAAGAAAATATAATACATATATTGAAGCAGCGTGCTGTGGAGCACCTTGACGTGTGAAGCCACGTAGGAGAAATCGCATCGTGCTGAGTAACATCCCGAAGCGCGGGCCGCTTCGCTACCTCCTCACAGTGTTCATGCTCGCTGTGGCCTATGGTGTGACGGGGAAACTCGGGATGCTGCTCGTTATTTCTCCCGGGTATGTATCACCACTATGGCCTCCGGCCGGCCTCGCCCTCGCTGCACTCCTGGTCTGGGGATACCGTGTGTGGCCCGGTATTGCCCTGGGTTCGTTCCTGGTCAATCTCTGGACCGCACTCGCAACCCCGCAAACGGTTGCATTGCCCACGTCTGTGACGCTCGCTGTCTGCATTGGTCTGGGAGCTGCACTGCAAGCGTGTGTCGGTGCCTTCCTTGTTCGGCGCGTCGTAACCTTTCCAAGTGCACTCGATCAGGACAAGGATATCGGCTGGTTTCTGTTGCTGGGGGGGCCTGTAAGCTGCCTGACCAACGCTAGCATCGGGGTCACCAGCTTATGGCTGGGTGGGACCATTCCATCCACGCTCGTCGCCTCCAGCTGGTGGACGTGGTGGGTCGGGGATACCATCGGGGTGCTTATTGTTGCCCCCATTGTCCTCATTTGGACTGCAGCGCCACGGCAGATCTGGCGGCGCCGACGCCTTTCTGTGGCGCTGCCGCTTGCCCTGGTCTTTACGATCGCCGTCGTCTTTTTCACCCACACGAGCGCATGGGAACGCGACCGCATCCAGCTCGCGTTCGAGCGCCAGGCCAGTGTCGTCGCCCACACCCTGGAGGATAGCTTCGACAACTATATTGCCGTACTGTATGCCATCCAGAGTTTCTATGAGAGTTCCCGCGAAGTTGATCGGCAAGAATTTCGTGCCTTTGTCCAGAGTAACCTTACCCGCCACACCGGCATTCAGGCCTGGGAGTGGATTCCGCGTGTACTGGACACCGAGCGGGCGAACTACGAGCAGAGCGCACGGCAGGAAGGGCATCACACCTTCCAGATCACAGAACAGACACAGCAGGGGGCTATGGTCCAGGCGGGGCAGCGCAGTGAGTATTTCCCCGTCTACTACCTGGAACCGTATACAGGCAACGAACGGGCTTTGGGCTTTGATCTCGGTTCACACCCCGCGCGCCTGGAAGCTTTGCGCCAGGCGCGTGATACGGGAAAGCCGGTAGCAACTGGGCGCATTACCCTCGTTCAGGAGACCAGCCGCCAATTCGGTTTGCTGATCTTCCTACCCATCTATCGGAACGGCTTCCCACACACCACCCAGGAGGAACGCCGCCAGAATCTCCACGGCTTTGCGTCGGGCGTCTTGAGAATTGGTGACATGATTGCGTCCTCGCTACGTACCTTTGCCCTGCCGCAGGTGCTCCTCACCATCCATGATGACACGGCCCCTCCAGATCACCGCTGGCTGTACCGCTCCGACTGGCACAAACGGGAGGGCGCAGCGCAGAAGTCCGCCGCACCGGATGCCCCTTCTCCCAGCCTACAATGGAGCACGACTATCGACCTTGCAGGACGTCGGTGGTCCCTGCACTTCGCCCCAACGATGGCGTATCTCGCCACGCAACAAACCTGGCAACCATGGGCTGTCTTGGCAAGCGGACTCGTCTTCAGCGGATTCTTGGGTGCCTTCTTACTCGTCATAACAGGCCGCACCTCCACGGTCGAACGGCTTGTGGCAACACGGACGGAAGAACTGTCGAGGACTAACACCGCCCTGGCACGTGAAATTGGCGAACGGCAGCACGCCGAGGAAGCCCGGCGGGAAAGTGAAGCGCGCTTCAAAGGCGTTGTCGAACATTCACCCTCGGCGATTTTCCTGAAGGATCTCGAGGGCCGTTTCCGCCTGATAAACAAGCGCTTTACGTCATGGTATGGCTTTAGCACGGATGACACCATTGACAAAACCTCCTACGATGTTTTTCCGGAGCATTATGCCGCGGTATATGTGGCCCAAGATCAAGAAGTCCTGCGAACGGGGAGCCCTATCGAGCGCGAACTCGATGTCCCCTTCGCCGACGGCAGCCTCCGGCGGATTCTTATCACCAAATATCCCGTGATTGATGCAAGCGGCGAGGTCGTGGGCGTTGGCACCATCAATACCGATATCACGGCACGGAAAGAAGCGGAGGACGCCCTGCGCCAACAGCGCGATCTGCTTGACGTCACCTTGGTGAGTATCGGTGACGCGGTGATGGCCACCGATACAAACGGCACCATCACCTTCCTCAACCGCGCAGCGGAAGAACTGACGGGTTGGAGTCGTCAGGAGGCCATCGGACAGCCTATCGATAGCGTCTTCCACATTGTGCATGAACAAACCCGAGAGACGATAGAAAGTCCCGTAGCCCGGATCCTGCGCGAGGGCGTAATCGTCGGCCTCGCAAATCACACCGCCCTGATACGTCGAGATGGCACAGAACACTCTATTGCAGACAGCGGGGCACCCATTCGCGGCAGCGATGGCATCCTGCATGGCGTGGTGGTGGTCTTTCGTGACATTACGGAGCAGAAACAGCTGGAAGACGCGCTGCTACGCGCCCGCAAAATCGAATCGGTTGGCGTGCTCGCAGGCGGGATTGCCCACGATTTTAATAACCTGCTCACCGGCATTTTGGGCAATATTTCCGTCGCAAAGCTGTTTGCAGAGCCCAATAACCAGGTGGAAGCGCGGCTGACCGAAGCAGAAAACGCCTGTCAACGTGCCGCCGCCTTAACCCATCAGCTCCTGACGTTTTCCCGCGGAGGAGCCCCCGTGCGGGATAGCGTTTCGCTCGGCGAACTCCTGACGGAGTCCGTCACCTTTTCCCTCCGGGGCACCAATATCCGTGCAGACTTCACCATGACCCCAGACCTCTGGCCCGCCTTTGTCGATGCCAACCAGATGACTCAGGTATTCCACAATCTGACTCTGAACGCCGCCCAGGCCATGCCCGATGGCGGCAGTCTGGTGATAGAGGCTGACAACAGCATCCTGGGCGACAACGAAATCCCCTCACTCCCTGCAGGCCGTTATGTGCGCATAACCGTGCGTGACACCGGCTGCGGCATTCCGGCGAGCATCCTGCCGAATATTTTTGACCCGTATTTCACCACCAAGGACAGTGGCAGTGGATTGGGACTTGCGACAGTCTATGCCATCATCCGCAAACACGATGGGGCAATCACCGTCGACTCCACCCCGGATGCGGGTACCACATTTGCCATATATCTGCCGGTCTCGCTGGACCCTATACGCTCGGAGCCGGCAACGCCTCTCACTCCTCTCAGCGGACACGGCAGGGTGCTCGTTGTCGACGACGACGCCTCCATTCGTACGCTGCTCGACACCATGCTCACGAATCTCGGGTATGAGGTGGCTTGTGTCAGTGATGGAGGGGAAGCTGTAGCCATGTACCAACAAGCGCACGAAGCAGAGCTGCCCTTTGCGGCAGTCATCCTGGATATCACGATTCCTGGAGGCATGGGCGGCAAAGAAAGCATTGAGCACTTACGCACTATCGACCCAGAGGTCAAAGCGATCATTTCCAGTGGCTATGCCAATGACCCGGTGATGGCAAACTTCCGGCAGTTCGGTTTTAGCGGCGTCGTGCCCAAACCGTATACGGTACGCCGGCTGCATGACGCTTTGCAGCGTGTGATGGAGAGTTGAAGGGCCACGCGTGATCGCCCCCCCCCAGTAAGATTAATTCCGCTGCACCTCCGGCAACACTTCCTTGGCGAACAAGGCGATATTTTTCATCGCCAGCGCATGCGGCATGCTGCCGAATTGGAACAGGCCCATGACAATGCCGCATCCTAACGTTTTGGACTGCGCTCGCAACTCGCGAATAACGGTCTCAGGACTGCCGATAATGCTCAAACCCTCGCGTTGACACAGATCATAATCGAACTCCCAGAAGGGGAGGTCTTCGGCGCGCGTCACCTCGGCCGGGCGCTGCGGCAAGGGTTGTCCCTGCAACTGCATAATGCCTTGGTGATAACTCAGCAGCCACTGCCAGAAATAGTGCAGATGCTCCTCCGCTTCGGCCCGGGCTTGGGCGTCAGTCTCAGCCACGTAGATATTACGCAACAGCAAATGATCTTCCGCCTGCGGCGTCCAGCCGTGACCTGCCGCCGTCTTGCGATAGCGCTCAAAAATCTCCAGACACTTGGCCGTCGAGCGATAGGCCGCCCCGGTAGGCACACGGTGGCTCGCCGCCAATTCCAAGCCTTCATCACTTTCGGCAGGAAACACGATGGGCGGATGCGGCTGTTGCAACGGACGCGGCCAGATACACACCTGGTCGTAGTTGAAATACGTGCCGTGCCAGGCAAATGGTTCGCGTTCGGTCCAGGCCTTGGTCATGAGATCCCACGCCTCGCCAACCCGAGCTCGCGCGTCTTCAAGAGGCACACTGTAGGCAAAGAATTCCCGCGTCACACCGCGCACAAAGCCGGAAACAATACGGCCGCCGCTCATGACATCAAGCATGGCAATTTCCTCGGCCAGCCGCACCGGGTGAGCATGCAAGGCCGGCAGATTCCCGAAAATACCGATTTTGATGCGGCTGGTACGCTGCGCTACGGCCGCCGCCATAATATTCGGCGAGGGCATCAAGCCATAGGGCGCCGAGTGATGCTCGTTAAAACAAATGGCGTCAAAACCGCACTCTTCGATAAAGGCGATTTGGTCCAGGTGCTGCCGGTACAGCTCATGTCCTTTTGCCGGGTCGAACAGGCTGTTGGGATCGGGATAGATCGAGGGCGACTGTAAATACGGCCATGGCATCAGATCAAAGGCGTAGATGCGCATCCTCAGAGTCCTTCTCTCGCATTACTTCGGCAAACCGAGCTGCCGTTCGGCGATGATGTTTTTCTGCACTTCGTCCGTGCCGCCGGCAATACTGAAGCGCCGGGCAAACAGGCTTTGCATCGTCCACAGGCCATCCTCCACGGCATGCGGCGTCTCTTTCCAGAGCTGCCCGTATAGCCCGAGCATGCCCTCGGCAATCTCGGCCGCGCTTTGGTAGGCGCGGGTAAAGCTGAGTTTCAAGAAAGAACCCTCCGGACCGGGCGGCTCGCCCCTCAATTGCTTGGTCAGACCACGGAGCGTGGCCAAGCGCAGCACTTCCGTCTCGATGTGCAGTTGCGCCAAGCGTTGCCGCATGACCGCGTCCTGTCCGGCGTGGCGGCGCCGCGCCAGGTCGAAGACCATCTGCACGATACGATACAGCATCATGAACTGGCGATAGCCGCCGCGCTCATGACTCAACGTCGACACGGCCACGCGCCAGCCCTCATGGAGTGGCCCGAGCAATTGAGTTTTCGGGACGCGCACGTCGTCGAAAAAGACTTGATTGAACTCCGCATCGCCGGTGATTTGTACCAGCGGGCGAATGCTGATGCCTGGACTCTGCATATCCACCAGCAGGCAACTAATGCCCTTGTGCTTGGGGACATCCGGCTCGGTGCGGACTAGCACAATACACCACTGGGAGTTGTGGGCATTGCTCGTCCAAATCTTGGAGCCCGTGACAATAAAGTCATCGCCGTCTTCCACCGCACGGGTTTGCAATGAGGCTAAATCGCTGCCCGACCCCGGTTCGGAAAAGCCCTGGCTCCAGATCTCGTCAGCACGCAATATGGGCGGCAAGTAGCGCTGTTTTTGTTCCTCCGTGCCGTAGTGCATCAGCATCGGCCCTACGAGCATGAGCCCCCCGACGTTACACGTCGGCGGCGCTCCAAGACGCATGCACTCCTCGGTAAAAATGACTTGCTGCATCAGCGTAGCGCCGCGGCCGCCGTAGGCTTGTGGCCACTGCATACCGACCCACCCCCCTTCGTACATGCGCTTGTGCCACGCCAGACTGGCCGGACTATTGGGATGCTGGGCGAATTCGTCCTCGTCCGTGCCCCACTGCGCCCGATGTTCACGCAAATTCGGTTCGAGCCAGGCGCGCAGTTCTTGGCGAAATGCTTCTTCTTCGGGGGTGTAGGCAAAATCCATGGTGGGTTCCTTGTGATGGGCTGCATGATCACAGTGACATCAGGTACACCGCCATGCTAAGCCGACGCTGCGGAGGTGTCAATGGAGGGGGGATGAGGTGTTGACTCAGCCGTGCGTATTGCATGAGTCAAAACAGGGAGAGAGGGCAGAAATGGGTGGCAGACACGCCTAACGTGACGCTACCACTGTCAAGCCTCCGAAAGCAGACATTAGAGTGATTCCACACATGCCAGATCAGCCGACAAAACCATGTTCCCGCCAGCAGCACTCAAAGTGTCATTGCGCTGCTTCCACGCCACGACATTCCCGATCACGATGACGGCAGGCGAGCCGACATCGCTGGCGCGTGCCGCAATATCTTCAAGGGTCCCGAGCACGGTTCTGTCGTTGCAATCGAGACCCGACCGCATCACTGCCACAGGGATACCCTGTGACACGCCTGCTTGCTGTAAGCCGTCGACAATCATCGCAAGCTTGGCCATACCCATCAGAATCGCTAACGTCCCGGCCTGCTTGACCCACGTGGCCCACATACCGATATCGTCATCGTGGCACCGATGCCCCGACACGATCGCTACGGCACTCGCATAGTCTCGATGTACCACGGGAATGCCAGCCAGCGCCGGAACTGCCACAGCACTACTCACTCCTGGTATCACCTCGTAGGGAATGCCCGCTGCGATGAGTGCGTCCACCTCCTCGCCACCCCGGCCAAAGATAAAGGGATCGCCCCCTTTGAGGCGGACAACGCGCAACCCTTTGCGCGCCTCGGCAACCATCAGCCGTTGTATCCATTCCTGGGTGTGGGATTGACCGCGCCGTTTGCCCACATCGACCAGACGCGCCCCAGGAGGGGCATGCTGTAATATCCGGGCATCAATCAAGCGGTCGTGTAACACGACGTCGGCCTCAGCGAGGCACCGCTGTCCGCGTAGCGTCAACAGCTCCGGATCGCCCGGACCAGCGCCAACCAACGACACCTTTCCCGGGGATGTGTGGAGGCGGGTACGACGTGTTGTCTCGCGTGTATACATCATGGCAAACTGCTCCTGTTCTCGTCGAATCAGCGTCAGCAGACGCCTCCTGCAAAATACGCCCCTAAAGCCAGGATCATCGGCCCCATTTTGGGATGCGTAGGGACCACATGCGGCACAACGCCATGCGCTTCGAGTTCCGCTGCACACGTCGGGCCCACGGCCGCAACGGTCAGGCGGGTGTTCAGCGCGTGCGGCAGTTCCTGATCGAGATGCATGTCACTGGCGACCTGCCACAAGTGCCGGACTTGTGCCTTGCTGGTAAAGGCCACGGCATCGACATCACCGGCTACCAGGTCATAGACCAGCTGCTGCAAGGGTCTGAGGTCCTCCGGCAGCTGCCAGGCATAGAGACAGAGCTCGTCGAGCTGGGCGCCACGTTCTTGGAGCGCTGTGGCAAGCGCGACATCGCGATCGCCATAATGCACCAAGGCGACACCTTGTTCGGCAAGCTTCACATCTTTTAAGGAGGCAAGTAGTTCCATCGTAGTATGCGGTTCGCGCGTCTGCACCGAAGCCACAATCCCTTGCCGTTTCAGCGCGGCCACCGGCTTGGGCCCGCGGCACACGGTGGTGACGGTTTTGAGTCGATCTAGTAATACTGGCAGACGGTTAAGGCGCTCAGCTTCGCGCGCAAGCGCCATCACGCCAACACCGGTCAGACAGATGACAATCTGCACCATACCACTGTCGAGACGCGTCAACAAACGCGCGACCTGTTCCCCGCTTGCCTGGGTCACCTCGCGCATGGCCGGCACGCTGTACGGCTCACCGCCGTGTCGGCGCACCAGCCCCGCCAATTCCCCATGCATGCGCCCTTCTAATAAGGCGATGCGTCGGCCCTGCAGATTGCTCATGATTGTCCCGCCAGCGCATCAGCCGCGTACAGCGGATCAAAACGCATCAGCAGCGTGCCGATATCCACCGCCTCGGCTGCGTCGATACGGACAGTCAGACGACTCGAGTCTTCCGGTCGCTGTGTCAGGTTGACCTGGCCGCCGTAGAGAGACGCCAAGAGTGGTGCGAGGTCCTGACGAAGCTCATCGAATGCCTCAAGAGTATTCGGCGCCAACAGGCGATCATTGACACGCAGGAGAAGTGCATCAGTGCGAAAGCGCAGGCGTCCCACGAACTCTGGCTCCTCTTCCAGAGCCTGGCACGCAGCGAGGGCACACTGCAACACCGACGCCAGCCGGCCCGGTACACTGGTAAGCGCCTCCCGACGTGGGTGGGTTTCACGCCGACGGCTGTAGAGCAATCCTAGCTGCCCTTCGTCCAGATCAACGACATAGTGGGCATCGTGAGCAATGAGGACGACAGCGGGACCGTGATGCACGTGACGATAATCCGCCACGTCAATGAGCAGTTCGTCCAAACATTGCGTTTGAATCCACCGATGAAACACGGGAATGAACGACTCCGGAGCGATGTCGGAGTCGTCCTGAAAAAAGAGCTTAAGTTCGTATTTTACGCTGTCCATAGGGGACATCTCCTTCGAGCGATATGTTGAGAGAGTGTGGTTTACACCAACTGCGGTTGGGACCCGAGGCGGTTCGAACACCCGTGTGCCGCCTCGATGAAGAGCTGTGCTTCTTCAATACGCCGCCGCACCGCCGCCGTACTGACCTCCACGGGATCCTCCTCATAGGCCTGGAAGAGATAGTGGGCGAATTTCGGCCCTGCAAAGGGATCGAAGAACAACTCGGTGTCGTAGAACAACGCCCGAAATTCCTCGACAATCCGGGCGGGGTCGTCCGTAATATCGATATTGCGTGTCACGATGAGGGCTTTAGCCGCCTGCAGCATGCCACGGTAGGCCGTCTGCCGCGCCGCTTCCGTCTCACCCGCCTCGAGTTGCAGTTGGGCTTCAAACACCTGGCGCTCACTCGCCGCCAGGCCGAACTCCGTGAGTGACACCACTTCACCGGCGCACTCGCCTATGCCCATGTCACCCAGGGTGTACTCACGCGGATCACCCCAATCGGAGTAATACGACCGATCTTGGAGATAGTCAGGCACCTTCGTCAGGTCTTCCAGCAGCATACGCAGTTTGGCTTTCCCAATCCGTGAGACAAATGCCTGAAAGTTCTCCTCCGGTTCACGCTCGCGCACGAAAGTTTCCGTGAGGCGTTCCACCACTTCGGGAATGCGCTTGGAGGGAATGGCGACGGTCGCCAAGCCGTAGGCACCGCCATTCTCGGCCCACTGTCCGCCCAGGACGACCTGGAAGTGGGGCACGGCGTGGTTGCCGACTTTGCGGCTGACGCCGTAAAAACCGATGGCGGCAACGTGATGCTGGCCGCAGGAATTGAAGCAGCCACTAATTTTAATATTCAAATCCTGTACCGCCGCATCGCGCTCGCCAGGATGCATGTCGAGTTGCTGCCGCAATTCGGCCGCAAGTCCACGCGAGGAAGAAATACCGAGCTTGCAGGTGTCGGTGCCCGGGCAGGCGGTGATATCCGTCAACGTCGACGCCCCCGCCTGGCCGAGACCAGCGTGCACGAGGTCGGTGTACACCGCCGGCAGGTCCGCCTGCCTGATCCAGCGCAGGACGATATTTTGATCCACCGTTGTCCGCGCCAGGCCGCCGTTGTATTGTCTGGCGATATCGGCTAGCGCCCGCATCTGACGCGAAGTCAAATCACCCAGAGGCAGGCACACGGTGGCTACTGCATACCCCTCTTGGCGTTGCGATTGCACGTTAGTGGCCATCCAGGTCTCAAAACCATCAGGGTAGGGAGCTGGCCCCAAAGGTTGTCCGTCCCGTGTCGGCTGCTCGGCAGTTATGTCCTCCGCGTGCGCCGAGATCGTCCAGCGGTCATCATGCGGCAATATCTCTCGTTCTTCCAGGACCAAACGGCGCAGATCCTCGATACCGAGTTTTGCCACCAAGAATTTCAGACGTGCCCGGGCACGATTGCGCTTTTCACCCAGGCGGGCAAAGACCCGGCACAACGCCTGCGCCAGCGGCAGAATTTCGTCCTCCGGGACGAAGGTGTCGAACACCTGCGCCTGATGCGGCACCGCCCCTAATCCCCCGCCGACATACACGGTGAAACCACGGCGTGTTTCGCCATCAATGGTCTGCGTCGCCGCAATAAAACCCATGTCATGCATGTTGACCAGACCACAGGCATTCTCGGCACAGCCGGAAAAGGCGATCTTAAATTTGCGGCCGAAATCCTGGGCGTCTTTGTGCCCCAACAGGAAGTACGCCAAAGCGCGGGCGTAGGGGGTAACGTCAAAGGCTTCATCCGTGCACACGCCGGAAAACGGGCAGGCCGTGACGTTGCGTACGACGTTGCCGCAGGCTTCCTCGGTCGTGATGCCGACTGCAGCCAGACGGCGCATGAGATCGGGCGTATCCTCAATGTGCACAAAGTGCAATTGTATGTCCTGACGGGTGGTGACGTGACAGATGGCGTCGGAATACTCCTCGGCCAAGTCGGCGAGCACATCCATCTGCGCCGCGTTGAGGCCGCCAAAGGGGATTTTGATGCGCTGCATGCCCGGGGCATCCCACACCGTCTGCGGGCCTTTGGTGAGATCGGAGCACGGGTAGGAGAGCGGTTGCGATTGCACGCCATCGTGGCGCTGCCCGTTGTCGTAGCGCTGCCCGTAGACCCCACGGCGTAAGCGCGTTTCGGCAAAAACTTTCTCATCCAGCTTGCCCTGGCGTCTCAGGGCCATCTGGGTTTCGTAAATCGCAATGTCGTCTTCGAGTTGCTGAGGCAGGACGCCATTCAGTCGGGTTGTCCAGCTTGGCGTAACTTGCATGGGTGTGATGCTCCTGGTTATCGTTGACTGCGCCATAGGCACAGATACATACACCGACGACAGGAGCTCGTTGTAACCACACCGCGTAGAGCACCTGCCGCCAGACACAAAAAAACCCACTCCCTGCGGAGGGAAGTGGGTGTGCTAACACCAGATGCGCTGATGTGCAGACCGATCTTAGAGAAGGCCCTCCCTTGTCGCAGGTCGCTGTATACGTTCTGCGACACGACAGCATATACCACCAGTGTGGTGCGTACGCCGTGACGTGAGGCCTTGAATAACGGTCGCGCCGTAATTCATACAGATCGTGTCCTGAAAAAAACCGCGTGTTGATGACAAAGAGGAATATTTTATACCACAACTGCTACCGCAACACAAGCGCCTTTCTCGCATGATTCTCATTGCACCTGGAACTCCAAGACATTCTCACCGAGCCTCCGCGTTGAAAGACACGGCCAGGCAAGCGAAATACTCCTCGCGGTAACCCCGACGTGGCCGTGCGTCAATTACGCGGCCACATTTTCCCCTCCTCCACACGCATGCAACACTGGCTGTACCTGCCGCCTACGGGTCCGAGCCCCCTTCAAGCTGCGGGTCAGCATTTTGCTGATCATACACTGGGGCGGGTCGCCGTCTGGCTCGGGTGCGAGGATGCGGCGGCCAACTCCGGCCTGGGCGCGATTCGCGTGCACGCAGGGTTTGCTGCCGCGTCGGCCTCTTCTGTTGTGGCAACGGACGCGCCCGTTCCGGCAACCCGTTCTTTTGCTGCATCCCTGCGACAGGTCGTGGCCGCGGCTCTCGCTGGGGCAATGGCCGCACCAGTTCCTGCACGCCGCTCTTTTTTGGGGATCCTGCGACGGATCGTGGCCGCGGCTGCCGCTGGGGCAAGGGCCGCACCAGTCCCTGCCCGCCGTTCTTTTTTGGGGATCCTGCGACAGGTCGTGGCCGCGGCTTATCCCGCACCGCCGTGGGCGGTGTCCTCTGCTCCCACCGGAAGGCGGCATATGGTCCCGGCGCAAACGTCGTCACAGGTTTACCTTGAAGAGCGGTGCGCATGAATGTCGTCCAGATGGGAATGGCTGCCCGCGCCCCGGTTTCACGCTGCCCGATGGGCGTGGCATTGTCGCGCCCAACCCACACACCGGTAATAATCTCCGGGGTATAGCCGATGAACCAGGCGTCGTGGAAACCGTCTGTCGTCCCGGTCTTACCGGCCGCCGGTCGTCCCAGCGCCTGCACCGATCGTCCTGTACCCATGTGCACCACGCCTTCGAGTAAATGGGTCACGATTCGGGCCTTGTTGCGACGCATCACCCGCCGCGTACGGGGTTTTTGCGCTTCCACTACCGTTCCGGTCCGATCAACAATCTTGGTCACAAAGAGCGGCGGCGCATACAGCCCCCTATTGGCAAACACCCCGTACACGGCGCTCAGATCGAGCAGTGTCACACTCGATGCCCCAAGAGCCAAGGAGGGATAGCAACGCACAGGACTCTTGAGCCCGAGGCTCACGACGTACGCACATATTCGTTGCAATCCAACCCGCTCGGACACACGGACCGTAGCCACATTGCGAGAGTGAGCGAGCGCCATGCGCAGCGTGATCGGTCCCCAAAAGGTGTTGTCGTAATTTAACGGTGTCCACCGCTTCCCTTCCGGTGTCGTGCGGGTAAGCGGAGTATCCTTTACCATGGAATCGGGCCTCAGCCCCCTCTCGAGTGCTGCGGCATAGACAAGGGGTTTAAAGGCCGAGCCGGGCTGTCGGTACGCCTGTACCGCACGATTAAACTGGCTGGTGGCGAAATCGTACCCCCCCACCATTGCCAGGATGTGTCCGCTACCAGCTTCCAAGGCCACTAACGCGCCTTGAATGTCCGGATCGTACGCTAAGGCCAGACCGTGGTCCTGCCCAGCAGGATCGACGTGTGTTACACGCACACGAATCACATCTCCTCGTCGCAGATACTGCCGCGGGTGTAGACGCCTCCGGGCTTTCAGGCCACGGACCTTGCGTACCCAGCGCCACCCTACCGGACTGATGGACCCGTGTCCATCTTGCACGGCCACAGCGATGGCCGCCTTCTGCACCGCCAGGACGACTCCTGTCAACAGATCTCCCTGTTGGATGGTACTCGGCGGCCCGTCCGGGAAGGTAACAGCCCGAATCCGCGCCTCATTCGCGGCAGTGTCCTGTGTCAACTCCAGGCGCCGTACTGGCCTCTCATACGTTCCACGCCGCACGCGCTTGTCGATGCGGAGTACGCCGTTCTGCACAGCATGTACTGCAGCCCGTTGTAGGGATAGATCGAGTGTCGTATAGACTTTCAGTCCCGTATGGTGCAGCGCGTCCTCCCCATAGGTATCCGCGACATACTGTCGGACATACTCCACAAAATACGGCGCATGGTTGATCCGCCCGGCGTGAGGAGCGGTGAGGAGCCGTAACGGTTCCCGGGCGGCACGTGCCGCTTCGGCCTCGCCTAAATACCTCTCCGCCACCATACGACGCAGCACCTGAGCGCGACGTTGCACACTTCGGTCGGGATTTTTCAAGGGGGAATAGACATTCGGAGCAGGCGGCAACCCGGCAATCAGCGCCCCTTCAGCCAACGTAAGGTCGTGCGCCGACTTGCCAAAATAGAGCTGTGCAGCGGCTTCAATCCCATAGGCGCTATGGCCATAGAAGGTCTGATTGATATACAACTCGAGCAGACGATCTTTGCTATAACGTCGTTCGAGACGACGGGCCAGGAGGGCCTCACTGATTTTGCGGAACACGGTGCGCTCTCGGGTCAAAAACAGACTGCGCGCTAATTGCTGAGTAATCGTACTCGCCCCTTCCCGGGTCTCTCCGGCCCGCAGATTCACCCAGAAGGCCCGTAGAATACCTTGGAAATCGATACCACCGTGGCGGTAGAAGCGACGATCCTCCGCCGCAATCGTGGCTAACCGGACGTGAAGAGGGACGCCCTTGAGCGGGACGAGGCGGCGCTGCTCGACATAAAAATTCGCCAGCAACTGCCCATGGCGATCGTAGATCTCACTCACCACACTGGGCGTATAGGCATCCAAGGACGTGACATCAGGTAAACGCGCCACCAGATAGGCATAGGCGAGAAGCCCGTCAAGAACACTAACCAGAAGACACACGCTCCCAGCCAGCGCAAGAAACTGCATGACGCGGCGTCGGTTGGAATCATGGCGTGTCGTCGGCTCGGGAGAGGCTATTGCGGATTTTTGCAAGGGTCGTTTCATGTAGACTACCAGGTATACGTATGCACGATAAAGACAGAGTATCGGGGGAGAAGAAGGCCAACGTGCATCACATCTGAATCGTATGGTCGCACGATCGCCACGCGCTGTCGTGCGACCCCACTACACACTCAGGCACCCGTCGAGGTAACCTCGAGTGCCTGCGCAATCTTGGCGCGATGATCAAACGTCGTGCCGAGTTTCATCGTCCACGCGGCGGCACGACGATACCACAAATTGAGATCGAACTCTTTAATCTGCGCCACACCCCCATGAATCTGATTGGCATGACGCAAAGCGGCCTGGCAGCGTTCATTGCAGAAGGCTTTGGCCGTCGAGACTTCCAAACTCGCCGGCAGCCCCTCACCCAATTTCCACAAGGCTTCATACGTCAATAATTGTGCCCCATCGACCCAGGTAATCATGTCAGCGCACATGTGCTGAATGGCTTGAAACGCTCCTATAGGCCGCCCAAAAGCGACACGCTCTTTGGCGTAGTCCACTGCCATATCAACGGCTTTCCGCGTCGCGCCGACAATTTGCGCACACTGCAAGACCGTAGCCAATTCGAGCATGCGCTCGGCAATCGGCCAGCCGTGGTCGGCCTCGCCAATACGATTGGCCACGGGAACTCTCACCTGGTTGAACGTCACCTGGCTTTGTTTATCGCCGGCAAGAGTCGGTAACAGCGTCTGGGAGATGCCCGGGCTATCGGTGTCACACAGCAGCATGGTCAGCCCCGCGCTTGTCGACGACGCCTGACTGGTTCGGCACACCACGAGACACTTGTCCGCCACGTTGACATTCTCGACGAACAGCTTGGTGCCGTTGACCACATACGCATCGCCGTCGAGTTCCGCCGTGGTATGGATGGAATCAGCTGTCCCGCGCGGGTCCTCTTCCAACAAGGCCCAGGTGAGAAAGAGCTGCCCGCGGGCAACACGCGGCAAAACCTCCTGACACTGTGCTTCCGACCCCATTTCCGCCAACGTCAAGGCCGGAACAATCGTACTCAACAAGGGCAGGGGAGCGGCGGCACGCCCCGCTTCTTCCAGTAAAATCCCGAGATGTTGGATAGGCGCGCCATCACCGCCGTAGGCTCCCGGCAGGGCATAGCCCAGCCACCCCAGCTCGACAATTTTGCGCCATAAATCGGCCGCATGGCCTGCATCGTCTTCTTCCATCGCCCGCACCAACGTCGGCGGGCATTCTTGCTCGAAAAACTCCCGCGCACTGCTCTGCAACAGTGCTTCGTCTTCGTTCAACAGCACATCCATCGTTCGCTCTCCTGCTCTGCAACTCTGCGGCTTAACCTCGGGGCAATCCCAGACCACGGCGGGCAATGGCATCACGCATCACCTGCACACTCCCGTGCGCGAAAGTCGATACCATGGCGCCGACATACTGTTTGGGGAAGAGCCCGTCGGCCGGCGTCTGTGCAGCCCCCTCCCAGAGTTGGGCGTAGGGTCCGAGGATTTGGGTGATCATCTCCGTCGAGCGTACATGGAAATCCGGCCCCCACACTTTCTCCGAGGAGATTTCGTAGGGTGGACTCATACCGCGCCGGACCATCGATAGACTCCGTAGCGTGAACAGTCGACACACCTGCGCCTCGGCATAGAGCTCGGCCAGCTTATCCTGAATGACCGGGTCATCCGCCAGGGAGCGCCCATTGAAGCGCTTCGTGCGTATAAAGCGGAGCACCCCTTCGTAAGCGCCGACATAGGTGTAATAGCGCCGCGCTCCGGCACGGCCGAGGTTCAACGCCGAGGCGCCGACGTACCAGCCGTTGTTCTTTTCACCCAATAGCGAGTTTTTCGGGATACGCACGTCCTCCAAAAACACCTCATTGGTGCGCCCGCCGGAAAGCGTCCAGAGGGGACGGACCGTAATGCCCGGCGTGTCCATCGGCAGGAGAAAAATCGAAATGCCCTTGTGCTTGGGCACATCGGGATCGGTCCGCGCCATCAAATACAGATGGGTGCTATAATGCGCGCCGGACGTAAAAGTTTTTTGGCCGTTAATGACCCACTCGTCGCCGTCCTCCTCCGCCCGGGTTTTCAGCGAGGCAAGATCCGTTCCGCCACTCGGCTCGGTATAGCCCAGGGCAAAAGTCACCTCACCCTTAACCAAGCGCGGGATATAGTAGGCCTTTTGCTCTTCGGACCCGGCACCCATAATGGCCGGTGCTTGTTCGAGGATATTATTCAGCTCCAGAGGCACACCGGCGCGGACGAATTCTTCCTCGAAAATGTATTGATGCACCAGATCACGTTCTTGGCCGCCGTATTCCTTTGGCCAACTCATCCCGATCCAGCCCTGCTCGCCCAATTTGAGAAACAGCGCTTTGGTCAAGGGACCACGTCCCTTGAGCCGCCATTCCACCAGCTCTTGGTGGAGTTCCGGGGTCACATGGGTCGCGATAAACTCGCGCACCTCTTGCCGAAATGCCTCGTCCTCGGCCGAATATCCAAAGTCCATAGAGCGCCCCTTACCTGCGTGTCTCTCGCCGTGCGCATGGCTTGACGCACCATGCCATGCGATCTTCTCCAGTCTGCCGATAGCTCGGAAGGTGTTCTACGCCGATTCCCGGTAAAAATCAAGCACACCGACCTCGGACGCCGAGCATGTCACCAAGAAGTAGCGTTATGATAGGAGAGGCTATGCGCGCCTCGATTGCACAAGGAGTTGGGTATCATGCGGGAGTCTTGGTCCTCTGACGTCGAGAATGGATTCCGTGCCCGCATGGCGCGGAAGTCAACAGTTCACGGCCACACAGGAGCGGGACTCGATGAGGCGCAAGTAGAGGAGAGATCAGGGTGAAAAACCGCCATGCATGTTGTACGATCATCTCATCGCACTAAAGGGCAACCGCATGGCCAGCTCTGGTAGACGTTGGAC
>CAJIAL010000149.1_pt1 | contig 50809 bp, 58 predicted proteins | sample 9199091 | NCBI WGS metagenome assembly CAJIAL01 (sample SAMEA7708270, study PRJEB35096) | sediment metagenome | biome: marine neritic benthic zone biome [ENVO:01000025]; feature: sediment [ENVO:00002007]; material: shallow marine sediment [ENVO:03000034] sea grass bed [ENVO_01000059] ... | reverse complement strand
TCAGACAATTCCGAGGCGCCGCCTTCGACCATGACAATGGCATCACGTGTGCCGGCAACGACCATATTGAGCTGACTCTGTTCTAATTCTTCCCGGGTTGGATTCACGACCAAGGCACCATGAATATAGCCCATACGTACTGCGCCAATCGGTCCGAAAAACGGGATGTCAGACACCGTTAATGCCGCAGAAGCGGCGATGACCGCGACGACATCCGGATCATTGTCTTGATCAGCCGACAACACCGTACATAAAACCTGCGTATCTTTGCGATAGGCATTGGGAAACAAGGGGCGGATGGGCCGGTCGATAATTCGCGAGGTCAGCGTCTCTTTTTCCCCCGGGCGCCCTTCCCGTTTGAAGAAACCACCGGGTATTTTTCCCGCAGCATACGTGCGTTCCCGATAGTCGACTGTCAGGGGAAAGAAATCGATGTCCCTGCGGTCGTCCGTCGAGGCTGTCGCCGCAGCCAAGACCATCGTTTCACCGTAGGTCACCACGGCGGAGCCGTTGGCTTGTTTGGCAATCTCACCTGTTTCGATGACGAGAGTGCGTCCGTTCAGTGTACAACTGACAACATGGCGCTCCAATGTCACACCTCCAATTACGGGTTGCGCCCAGGATTTGCTGTATGCTGTCTGGCGGGCATTATCGCCGAATACCAAGACGACCGATGAGCTCTTGATAACGCGCAAAATCGTTGCGCTTTACATAGTCAAGCAATCGACGTCGGCGCCCTACGAGCTTGAGCAATCCACGGCGAGAATGATGATCTTTCGAGTGCGACCGAAAGTGTTCTGTGAGATAGCGAATACGGTCACTCAGGAGCGCAATTTGCACGTCCGCAGAACCTGTATCGCTCTCATGGGTCCGAAAGTCGGCAATGATGGGGGTTTTCGTCTCCTTTGTAGCGGGCATAGTTTTTTCCCTTCTTTCCGTGAAAACGTTATGCGTGTTGGAAAACATCTCGTTCGATATACTGCAGCTTCCACTTCAGGGGAGTCGCAGTGTGTCGATGCATGATAGCGACCGTTTCGTCAGTCTGCGTACACAGACGATAACACGATGCTTCCAGGTTTTTCAAAGACTGCATACGAAGTATTTGAGGAAGCGCCCTACCCCGTTCGGCATGGACACGCGTATATTCTTGAGGTGTCAGGGACAGCGCTGGGAGAAATGTTAAGGCGCGTGTGAGCGGAAGACAGGCGGTCGTCAGACCTTCAGGAGGATTCTGCTGCCGGAGCCAAGCTAATGTATGTGCCTGATGTACTCCAAAAGGTCCGACTGCGCAGCGTTGGAGGTGAGCCATATGTGCGCCACAGTTCAGTGCCAAACCAATATCTTCGCAGAGTGTACGAATATACGTTCCCTTGGAACAGGTCACTGCAATGGTGACCCACGGGCCGCGAAGATCCAGGAGGTCAAGTCGGCTAATCGTCATCTTCCGCGCCTCCCGTGGCACAACTTGACCTTGCCGAGCAAGACGATACAGCCGTTTGCCGCAGTGTTTCACGGCAGAATACATTGGAGGAATTTGGGTGCCAGCTCCCACAAACTGCTGCAGAACGTTTTCAACATGACTGACAGACAGCGGTGGCACCTCACATTGTTGTGTGATCGTACCAGTGGCGTCTTGGGTATCTGTACATATGCCCAGGCGTAGTACAGCCCAATAGGTCTTGTCTAAAGGCTCAAAAAACCGGGCAAATTTTGTCGCACGCCCGAGGCATAAGAGCAAAACACCGCTGGCGTCGGGATCGAGCGTCCCTGTATGGCCCACAGCACGCAGTCCTGTCAGCATGCGAATCGCATCCACAACATCGTGGGATGTGAGGCCGCGGGGTTTGTCGACGTTCAGAATGCCACTCAACATGTGGTGTCGCTACTTTCGGAATGAGGTGGCGTTTCAGCGGGAAGCAGATCATGTAACATTTGTGAGATCCGTACCCCGTACGCAATCGCCGTATCAAGTTCAAAGGTCAGTGCTGGCATATAGCGCAGCGTAAGTCTTTTTGCCAGTTGTCCACGAATAAACCCCGCTGCTCGCTGAAAGCCTGCAAGCGTTTCCGCTTGTTCACTTTCCGTTCCAAGACGACTGATACAGACACGGGCATGCCGGAGGTCGGAAGAGACTTCGACACGTGAGATCGTTGCCATGCGCACCCGCGGATCCTTCAGATCACGGAGCACTAATTGTGACAATTCGGCCTGAATCAACTCACCCACACGTATTGGACGGTAGCCTGTCATGCGGTTTTACCAAAATTCGATTTGATAGTCGAGTACTTCGGCCATATACAAGGACTCGACAAAGTTCACGACTTTACTCAAAATGCCATTCGCATGATCGAGTGCCGTACTGACGACAGCTACGCCGAGGAGTGCGTGTTGCCACTTGTCCTGATAATCGACTTCAGCAATGGCCACATTAAAGTTGTTCTTGACCCGCGACGTAATGCTTTTGATCACTTGCCGTTTTGCTTTCAGGGAGCGTGATTGATGAATGCGAAGTTCGATGGTACACACCCCCACGACCATAGCCTTCGCTGCTCCCTCGCTCTTGTCCGAGCCTATAAACGGGGCGCCGCTTCATCAAGGACGAAGGCTTCAATGATATCCCCTTCCTTGATATCCTGATAGCGCCCTAGGCTAATGCCGCATTCGAATCCCATCGCGACTTCTTCCACGTCATCTTTCACACGACGTAATGAAGAGACTTTCCCTTCATGGACGACGACACTGTCCCGGATGATGCGCGCCGAAGCATTGCGACGGATAGAGCCCTCTTGCATATAGGAACCCGCAACCGTCCCTATCCGAGAAATATGGAAGATCTGGCGCACTTCGGCACGGCCGAGAATCCGTTCTGTATACGTCGGTTCGAGCAAGCCTTCCATGGCTTTCCTGATATCCGAGATAGCCTCGTAGATAACCGTATACAGGCGAATGTCGACATGCTCTTGCGCGGCGAGCTCCGCTGCTTGAGGCATCGGACGGACATTAAAGCCAATCACGATCGCATTAGAGGCAGCGGCAAGATTGACGTCCGATTCGGTAATACCACCCGTTGAGCCATGGACCAAGCGTGGTTGAACCTTGTCGCTTTCGATACTCGCAATCGCATCCCACAAGGCTTGGACTGAACCCTGCACGTCCCCTTTCACGATGAGGTACAAATCTTTGACCTCGCCAGCGGTAATCTGCTGATAGAGGTCATCCAGGGTGACGCGCGTTGTTTGAGAGAGCTGTTGCGTGCGTTGCTTGTCTTGACGAACATTGCTTATTTGGCGCGCTTTCCGTTCGTCTTCTACTTGTACAAACAGATCACCCGCGGATGGAACGCTCGTGAAACCAAGGACTTCAACAGGAGTCGAAGGTCCGACCGCGTCGAGCCTACGTCCACGGTAGTCCAGCATCGCACGGACACGGCCGTAGTGCATACCTGCCACGAAGACGTCGCCGACTTTGAGTTGGCCGCGTTGGATGAGCATTGTAGCAATGGGGCCTTTGGTTTTATCCAATTTGGCTTCGATCACGGTCCCACGCGCCATCTGATGTGGATCTGCCTGGAGCTCGAGGATCTCAGCTTGGAGTAAAAGCATTTCGATTAAATCGTCGAGGCCGAGTTGCTCTTTCGCTGATACTCCCACAAAGATGGTGTTGCCGCCCCACTCTTCCGGAATGAGATCGATCTCGGCGAGTTGTTGTTTGATCCGATCAGGGTTGGCATCCGGCAGATCAATTTTGTTGATGGCAACGACAATCGGCACGCCTGCGGCCTTCGCGTGGGCAACCGCTTCACGCGTTTGCGGCATCACGCCATCATTTGCCGCGACAACGAGCACGACGATATCGGTAATTTGTGCCCCACGGGCTCGCATGGCTGTGAAGGCCTCGTGTCCCGGGGTGTCTAAAAAGACCACTTTACCCTTGTCAATTTGGACTTCCTAGGCGCCGATGTGTTGGGTGATGCCACCCATTTCGGTTGCCTGGACGTTCGCTTCCCGTATGGCATCGAGTAACGATGTTTTGCCGTGATCGACGTGCCCCATAATCGTAATGACCGGCGCACGGGGTTCCAACTGCCCTTCGTGCATGTCATCAATGGCACCACTCTCGTCGTCATCTCCCTCGGCAAGAATGGTGACATCCTTGCCAAGCTTCTGCGCTAGGGTATTTGCCGTATCCAGATCAATGACATGATTTATAGACGCAAGGGTTCCCATGTTCATGAGCTGCATGAGAATATCTTTGGTGGAAAGTTTGAGCGCTTCCGCGAAATCCTTCACTGTGAGCGCTTCAGGCAGATGCAGCACATTGCCGTTGGTGCCTGACGCGGGCGGCTGCAGTGGTTCGGGTGGCGTCTCGGCCTCAGGAAGGGGTGGCACGGTTGCAGCTTCCACCTTGGGCTGAGCTGGTTTGGTCGCGACGGCTGTTGCCGACTGTGACGGAGACGATTCGACAATATCAGTATCTTGTTCACGATAGAGGTCAAGGACGAGCTCAGTGGTTTCTGTGTCCAATGAGCTCATATGGCTTTTGACATCAATCCCTTGGTTACGTAACTCGTCAACGAGGTCTTTGCTCGAAACACCGAGATCCCTGGCTAATTCATAGATGCGTTTGTTTGACATGCCAGTCCCCTCCACAAAAAAACGTGTCGTCATACAAGACTAGGTATCGGTTGATCGTAGGATAGTGCAGCACTACTGAGCGCAGTGTGTAATGTCGTGAAAAACGTTGCTGCTGGCGCTATGAGATCTCGAAACTGCGGGGCACTTAAGCCGATGGCACTCCGAGACGTCTTGCCAATGAGATGCCCCAACTCGGCTTGCGGAAAAAGGATTGTCCATGGAACGTTATGCCGGGTACACCAGTTACGGTACTCCTGTGCACGCGATGGGGCAATATCGTTCGCTAATATCAGGTAGAGTAGACGCTGCTGGGTCATGGCGATTTTGAGAGGCGTACTGCCGGAAATCGCTGTGCCAGCTTTGTGCGCCATACTGACAAGTGAGCCCAGGCGATGGGATACCAACGGTAAAACGGAGCGGCAGAACACCTCAAAGGATGGTACAGTCACTGCATGCTTAAAAGCGGCAGCTAATTTCCCGGGTTTCAGTGCGTGTTGTATGCACTCAAGATCGTAGCAGACGTAGGCACCCCGCCCCGGCAGGTGCCGAGAATGCGTTGGTATGACCTTTCCCTCCGGTGTCGAGATAAGTCGCAAAAGCGCGTGTGGCGGTTGTTTCGTTCGACACCCGACACAGGTACGTTCAGGTATATGCTGCCTACGCCCGATAACCTTATCCTTCTTCTGATGATTCGAGTGCTTCGAGACGACGTGCGCCCTCGGCGCTCGCCGCCGGGGGCACATCGAGAGCGTTGGTCGTATCCGGTTCAGAGGGTGGCAGTGTCGCCACAGTCTCCGGTAGTGTTTCGGCAGTCGGCTCCAAAACCGATTCCTCGCCCACTGCAGCGTCCTCAGTTGCTGCCATCCCTTCCTCAACGTCTTGTGGGGGAGCTACTGGAAGTTCATCGGGAGGAGATGCGGCATCATCAACCGCAGGCACAGGCGCTCCAAAAGCCAGCTCTGCTCTCCGCAAGGCTTCTTGACGCTCCAAGTCGCCTTCAGATTCTTCCTCACCGACAATGTCGATTTTCCAGTGCGTCAATTTCGCTGCAAGACGCACGTTTTGGCCGCGTTTGCCAATAGCAAGTGAGAGTTGGTCACTTGACACGATGACCTGCATAGTGCGTTCTGGTTCATTCACGTTGACACGGGACACTTTCGCCGGGCTGAGTGCATTCCGTACGAACTGCACGTCGTCATCGACCCAAGGGATGATGTCAATCTTTTCGCCGCGTAGCTCTTGCACAACAGATTGCACGCGCATGCCCTTCATACCGACACATGCCCCGACGGGATCAACATCGTGATCATTCGAAGCGACCGCGATTTTAGCCCGGCCACTATTGTCGCGCGCCGCCTCTTTAATCTCGACAATACCCTCATAAATTTCAGGTACTTCCATTTCAAAGAGCCGAATGAGAAAGCCAGGATGCGTCCGTGACAGAATGACCTGGGGACCGCTAGAGGAGCGTTTCACCTCAATGATATATGCCCGAATCCGATCATTCCGTTTAAACGTTTCACGGAATGATTGTTCCCGTCGCGGCAAGAGTGCTTCGGTTTTGCCAAGATCGACAAGCAAATTCCCTTCACGTTCGACACGCGTGACGATACCATTGACTAGTTCACCTTGGCGGTCTTGAAACTCCTGGTAAATCGTATCGCGCTCGGCCTCACGCACTTTTTGAATGATCACCTGTTTTGCTGTTTGCGCGGCGATACGACCATAATCGTCGATTTCATGGATCAATTCAACGGTGTCACCCAATTGCGCTGTGGGCTGAATGTCTTGGGCTTCCTCAAGGCTGATTTCCAGGCTCTCATCGACGATCTCGTCGTCGTTGGTCACAGTTTTCGGGGAAAAAAGCGTCAGAGTACCCGTGGTCTCATCAAGACGCGCATCAAGATTTTCCATGGGGCCAAAGCTTTTTCTCGCTGCTGAGAGAATCGCCGACAGCACGGCATCAATCAACAAGGACTTGTCGATACCTTTTTCACGACTGATTTGCTCAAGAAGGTGCAGAAGTTCCTGATTCACCTACTGTACACTCCTCATATCCTAGTGTGAGCATTGCTGCGCGCGACAACGAGTTGCTTATTTAAACTCAAGCTCGACGACGCCGTGATCAATCTGCGGCAGCGGAATTTCGAGGGGCGTCTCTGGCGGCCTATGCAGGACAAGAGCCGTGTCCGTCACGTGGGCTACGCGTCCCGTATAGCGGGTGTGTCCCGATACCGGAGTGCGTAACAACACCGTGACCAACCGCTGGCTCTGACGCCGAAAATCTCGCGGGGTGCGCAAGGGACGGTCTAAACCAGGCGAAGAAACTTCAAGCACGTAGGACGACGGGATCAGCTCTTCGGCATCGAGCACCTGGCTAATCTCGAGACTGAAGAGCTGGCAGTCTTCAAGGGAGACTCCGTCTTCGGCATCAACAAAGACGCGAACGAGCCAGCGCCCCTTCTGCGGTTGTAGTTGGAGCTCAACGAGTTCGGCGCCGTGTGCATGGAGCAACGGCTCAATAATCTCGGTAGCACTCCGAAATAAGGCTTCGCGATACATGATACCGTACAGCGCAAGAACAAAAAAAAGTGGGCAAAGTGCCCACTCAGTCAAGTGGAAATTAGTGAGTGTAAGTATGACAAAGGTGTTCAACCCTTGCAAGCGAAAAGTCTGGACGCTACACAAAAGGAAGGCCTGAGGAGTGCAGGCACATCGTACCGATATTACTTATGGAAAAACAACTTCATTATGTCGTTATAAAAGGCAAAGATCATCAAGGAAACGAGAAGGAAAAACCCCACTTGGGTCGCAATCTCCCGTTTACGCAAACTCAGCGGACCACCATTAACAATTTCGATCGCAAAAAAGAGTAAATGCCCGCCGTCCAAGACAGGAATAGGCAGAAGATTCAGGATCGCGAGGCTAATGCTAATCGCCGCCGTGAAAAACACGACATTCCGCCAGCCGTAATCGGCCGCGCGGCCGATTTCACGAGCAATACCAATGGGACCGGCAAGACCTTCCGATGCTGGGATCGTCCCCGACAGAATTTTTCCAAAGCCGACAAAGCTCATTTGCGTGAGGCGCCACGTCCACGCCACGCCCTGCCCAACGGCATGGAACGGATTGGAACGCTGGATAGCAATTTCGCCCGGACGCAGCTCTACCCCGATGCGCCATTCACCTGAGGCGAGGTCTTTCTGAGGGGTAATGGGAATGAGCAATGTGTCTTGATCACGACGCACGTGCAGCTTTAGCGTACGCCCTTCACTTGCGACAATTTGTGTCTTGAGTTGGTGGATTTGTTCGATAGACTGCGTGCCGAGAGCCACGATAACGTCACCCGTTTGCAGCCCTGCGACGCCTGCCGCAGAGTCGGGTAACACGCGGCCGATTTGGACCGATTTCTCGACGGGAAGACCGATGATGTGGAGGCACGCAATAAGCACAATAGCGAACAAGAAATTGAAGAGAGGTCCGGCGACGACAATCGGAATGCGTGTCCAGACAGACTGGTGCAAAAAGGATCGTTCAGGGTCGCCGACATCCTCTTCCGGATTTTCTCCGTACATCTTGACGTAGCCGCCGAGTGGGATGGCGGAAAGGCGATATTCGGTTTCCCCCCACTGTTTGCGCCACAGGGGAGTGCCAAACCCCAAGGAAAATCGCTCCACCCGCACGCCCGCGCGTTTGGCAAAGAGGAAATGGCCGAGTTCATGGACGAAGATGAGGGCGCCGAGGACAATGATGAACAAGAGGCCAGTATCAAAAATCCCTGCAGTGGTCAATTCCACAATACTACCTCCACAACCACAAGCCTTGCATACAAGGCATACGTGCTCTCAAAAGTTACCGTCGTCCCGTGAGATCCGGTTGCGTCAGGACTTCAGTGCCCGGGGGAGCGACGAGTGTAAACGTATCGACCGGAAGATTCGGATGGGTTTGCAGCGCTGATAGTCGTATGGCGGTGCGATTACCGATGTAGTCGTGAATGATAAGCTCTTGGATGAAATAATTGTGACGACTCACCGCAATGTGCAATTCGGTAAAGCTCGCTTGTTGGGAACGTGGTAGTAAACGAATGCGCTGCAGATGCTGCTCTGGGCTGGGTAGTGCTGTCGCTGTGAAAACTTCCTGAAGTGTACCAAGGCCGGCGAGAAAAAGCAACGCGACGTTTTTGCGATCTTCTGCACTGAGCGTACTTTGGAGTATCTGCCGTCGTTTTGGGGTGTACACGCGGAGTGTATCGTTGGCATAGAGGATGGTTTGAGCCTCTGGTCGGGTGTATTCCCAGCGGATCGCGTGGGGTTTTTGAATATACACTTTCCCGCCGGAAATCTGTTCGCGATTGATCGATGTCAGGGTTGCGACTTGGACGAAATCGGCGGTCAAGGCCTGCGCCTTTTCATAGGTTTGTTGGACATTGGTGAGAAAGCTGTCGAGCTCAGCAGCGGACCCGGTGCTCGCGAGAAGAGCGTGGCACATGGCAAGCAGGATGAGAGCCCTTCGCGCCTGACGGAGGCGTGTCGTCATTGCAGAACTCCTTCCCTCCACTGTCGAGGCATACACGATATCGGGAGAGTGTGGCGTAGTTGATGTGCCAAAGCGACGTTTTCGGTATGACCGGTCATGTTGGCCTGGACATGTCCGCGCATTGGCCGTCCTAAGAGATACATATCACCAATGATATCCAGAATTTTGTGCCGGACAAATTCGTTCGCAAAGCGGAGAGGGCCGCTATTCACAATGCTGTTCTCACCGAGAAGAATGACGTTGTTTAGCCGTCCACCGGCAATGAGATCCTGGGCATGCATTGCTTCCACGTCTTCGACGAACGCAAAAGTACGCGCCGGAGCAATATCACGCCGGTAACTCGTCCCATCGTACAGCTCATATGACCATTCCTGGATACCGATAGGCGGCGGATAATTGACCCGATAGGTGACCCGAAAACCATCATACGGATCGATGAGAATGCATTTCGTGTCGCGGCCTATCGCGCCAATATGATAACGCCGATCGACGACAATTGATTCCGCCGCTGCATCTTGTTCGATGATACCGGCGTCTTCAATATGTTGGCAGAAGACGGCGGCGGAGCCGTCCAGGATAGGGATTTCGCCGCTAAGTTGGATGAGGAGATTCGTGAGACGATAGGCATGGAGAGCTGACAGCAAATGCTCAATGGTATGTGCCGTAACACGGCCGTGGCGCAAGCTGGTGCAAAAATCCGTCGAGGCGACATGTCGGACATCGAGCGGCATACACTCGCCGGTCGTTATATCGCGAAAGACAATGTTGTGGTGTGGTGGGAGCGGCGACAAAATGAGGCCGGTCTTACGCCCTGACTGGAGGCCGTGCCCCTGTATGACAATACTCCGCCGAAGCGTGCGTTGGCGAGAGGCCGTCCCGTTTAAGCCGAATTGTTGGGCAAAAACTGTCGAAGACAGCGGCCGACGACACGGGGTGTGAGATGGGTGGAGCGCGTGCTGGATGACCTGGAGTGCCGTGGCGGGTGTCACGGGCTTTTCCAGATAATCGACAGCGCCAAGCTTCAGCGCTTGCACTGCCGTTGCAATGGTGCCATAGGCGGACATGACAACGATAGCTGTGTCCGGATACGCATGCGCGAACCGCTGTAACAATTCAAGGCCGTCCATGTCGGGTAACCACAACTCGAGTAAGGCAATTGCGGGCGGCGTAGCGTACTGATGCGTTAACGCAGACGTGCCATCGTGATGGCACAACACGTCGAGTCCTGCGGCCCGCATGGGTGACAGAAGCGATTGCAGGACGCTATCGTCGTGATCCACGATGAGGATTGGGCCGTTCGTCATCTCGATCTCTCATAGGTGTCCCGGCTGAGGTGGAGGACGCGGTGTGCCGAGAGGATGCCACAAATGTGAAAGCAGAGGCGGGAGGCTCTGAGCCGGTGAGTGTTGGGGCGGCGTACAGTATGGCTATCTGTTGGCAACAGTCCTGATACATACCAGGCACCATACTATGGGATAAAGTGCTGAGGCAAGCAAAATCGGCATATGAACGGCTGGAAGCGTGGGTGACAGATTACGGGAGCTCTTGGGCGCGCTGTTGCAGGGCCGCCAGGGCCGCCAATGCCTCACGTGGGGAGAGGTCGTCGACGTCGAGAGTACGCAGGTCATGCAAGAGTCGGGTGGTGATATCGCCAAACAGTGAGAGTTGTTGTTCGCGTGCGGGGCGTGACGTTGATTGTTGTGTGAGAGGTTTTCCGGCTTCAAATTGGGCTAACAGATGGCGCGCACGGTCTAACACCGCAGCTGGTAAGCCGGCGAGCCGCGCGACTTGAACGCCATAGCTGCGATCGGCACTGCCGGGTAACATTTTGCGCAGAAAGATAATCTTGTCATCCCATTCACGGACGGCGGCATTGACGTTTTGCACACGTTCCAATGCGGTCGCCAGCACAGTTAACTCGTGGTAATGCGTGGCGAACAGGGTGCGGGGATGCAATCCGTTGTGATTGTGTAGGTATTCGACCACTGCCCAGGCAATGCTGATGCCGTCATAGGTGCTGGTGCCACGTCCGATTTCGTCGAGTAAGACAAGACTGCGAGCACTGACGTTGTGGAGAATGTTGGCAGTCTCGGTCATTTCGACCATAAACGTACTGTGTCCCTTGGCGAGCATGTCTTGAGCACCGACACGCGTAAAAATGCGATCGACGAGACCAATCTGCGCCGCCTGTGCCGGGACAAAGCTACCGACCTGGGCCAGCACGACGATGAGAGCGACCTGACGCATATAGGTGGATTTCCCAGCCATGTTCGGTCCGGTGAGCAGCAGGATTTGATGCGTGTCGCGATCCAAGTACGTGTCGTTGGGGACGAAGCGTTCGTCATGATATGCCACTTCTAAAACGGGATGGCGCCCTTCGGTGATTGACAACGTATCGCTCGTGTCGAGGGTCGGTCGGCAGTATTGTCGGGTGACGGCGACATCGGCCAGTCCGGTGAGAACATCGAGTTGACTCAGGAGTTGTGCTTGGTGTTGCAGACGACCCGTGGAGTGTAAGAGCTGCTGGCGTACCTCGTCGTACAGCGTGCGCTCAAGCTGGGTGGCATGTTCTTCGGCGCGCAACATCCGTACTTCATGATCCTTTAAGGTGGGCGTGATGAAGCGTTCTGCGTTCACCAGGGTCTGCTTCCGTATAAAGTCGTCGGGCACCTGATCCTGATGGGTCTTGCGCACCTCGATGTAATACCCAAACACTTTGTTGAAGCCAATACGCAGTGACGGGATTTTCGTCCGTTGGCGTTCCTCGGCTTCGAATTGGCTGAGCCAACTTTTTCCCGACGAGTCGTGTTCACGCAGTGCATCCAATTCTGCGTTGTATCCCGGACGTAGTACCTGGCCATCGCGGAGCGTTACCGGTGGTTCATCGACAATCGCTGTCGCAATGAGCGTTTCGAGATCGGTGAGGTCATCCCACCTGGCTGCAAGAGCACTGAGGAGGGGGCTGTGACAGCTGTGGACGAGCGCTTTGAGGGGCGGCAATTGAGCAATAGAGTGGCGGAGTGCGACGAGCTCACGTGGTGTGACGGATCCGAGTGCGAGGCGTCCGAGAATGCGCTCGAGATCCGCTACCGACTCCAAAGCCTGGCGTATACGGGTGCGCGTGGTTGTGTGTTCCACCAGTTCGGCAATGGCTTCCTGCCGCTCGTGGAGGTCGGGAAGTCCCATCAGTGGTTGTGATATCCATTGCCGTAGGAGGCGGCCACCCATTGCGGTTACTGTCGTATCAATCACATCAAGCAACGAACCTGTGCGGTTCTGGGTCAGTTGCGACTGGAACAGCTCGAGATTCCGCCTTGTCGTGTCGTCGAGCACCATGAAGGCGCCGGTGTTGTATACCCGTAGGCCTTGGAGATGGGTCATAGGGCTTTGTTGGGTTTTCTGCACGTATGCGAGCAGGGCGCCGGCGGCAGCAATGGCCAAAGGTTGGTCTTCACAACCAAATCCTTCCAACGTACGGACACCGAGTTGCTGTGTGAGCGTGCGATAAGCGCGCTCAGACTGAAAATGCTGTACTTCCCAGGCTTGAAAGGTCGAGGTGAAGGTGTCAGGTTGCGCCTCTAACATCCTGAGAGGGACAGGCAAAGGCTCCGGCACGAGCACCTCGCGTGGCCGTATGCGCTCGAATTCGCGTTGCAGCGCTGCTGCCCAGTCGTCATCGTGCCAAGCGGTGACGGCAAATGTCCCGGTTGACACATCGATATATGCGAAACCGGCCCCAGTAGCATGCAAGGCGATACTGGCAAGAAAATTGTGTTCTTTTGGCGCCAGCACATTCCCACTCACGGTCGTGCCCGGCGTGACAACACGAATAATATCCCGTTTGACGAGTCCTTGGGCCTGTTTCGGGTCTTCAATTTGCTCACAGACAGCTACCTGAAAACCTTGCTGGACGAGGCGGTCGATATAGCCGTCGGCACTGTGAAAAGGCACCCCGCACATCGGGATCGGTTCGCCTTGCTGCTTGTTGCGGGATGTGAGAGCGATATTCAGCGCTTTCGAGGCGACAACAGCGTCTTGAAGAAAGAGCTCATAAAAATCCCCCATACGGAAAAACAACAAGGCCTCCCCTGCTTTGTCTTTCATGTGGAGATATTGCTCCATCATGGGCGTTAACTGGACGATGCGTGTTGCCTCGGATGGTGCAGATGACGGGGCGACTTCAGTCATGGTTGTTGCTCCGCAAAAACGTCAGCACGGTCTGCTCTAACGCTTCCATACGCTGCTGGTCTGCCGGGGAGTGTTCATGATCGTATCCGAGCAGATGCAGAATACCGTGGAGCACCAGATAGAGCACGTGCGCTTCAACTGGCTGGTCCGACTCACGCGCTTCACGTGCAGCAGTGGGCAAGGAGACGACGACATCACCCAAGAGTGACGGGAGGTCATTGGCACTGGGCGTTGGTGACTGGGGAAATGCCAGAACATTCGTCGGGCGGTCTTTCTGACGGTAAGTGCGATTGAGTTCCCGCAGGAACTGGTCGTTGGCGAACACGACGCTGAGCTCGGCATCACCGCAGGACAAATACTCCAAGACCTGCTGGAGGTGTTGTTTGAGGCGTGGCGTATCGATCGTAATCGTTCGTTGCCGATTGTGGATATGAATAACCATAAGCGAGTGCTGATGTGCCAGGGCATGCGCGTGAGGCGACGCGGCGTTCCTACTTAGCTGAGTGCGTTGGTGAGATGCTCTCGAATCGCGTCTTGGGCGGCGACATCGAGAATTTTGTTGCCGCCTGCGTCTGTGACGTAAAAAACGTCGATAGCGCGGTTGGCTTCAGTCGAGATCTTGGCCAAGGCAATATCGAGCCCCTGCTCGTACAGCAGATGGGTCAATTTATAGAGGAGACCAAGGCTATCTTGCGCCTTGATTTCGATCACTGTATGACTATCGGAACTGGTGTTGTCGAGAACGATGTGTGGCTCCTGCACAAACGTCTGGAATTGTCGCGTTTGTGTCGGATGACGTCGCATGGCCGGGGTGGCATCAAACTGCCGCGTGCCGTCCAAGGCCTGGAGGAGATCGGTTTCGACCTGCTGCCAGAGCTTCGGATTGTTCAGGGGCGTTTTATCCCATGCTTCCACCTGCAGCGTGTCGATCGCCAGCCCCAGTTTGGAAGTATAGATCTGGGCTGTGAGGATGTTCAAGTTGTTTTGGCTCAGGGCGCCGGCAATCATGGCGAAGATACCACGGCGTTCTTCGACACACAGGGTGACATTCATGATGGTTGTTGTGGGGCCAGATTCCGTCGCCAGGAGCAAGGGCGTATCAACACGTCGCTGTATCAAGCGCACGTGACGTGCGATGTGCGCGGGAGGCGTAGCAAGCAAGTATCTCGCCGGCATGCTATTGAGAAAGTCATCGAGCAGGGAGGGGGCGTCCTGAACCCCAAGGGCTCGGACAATCGCCGGTCGCAATCGGTCGCGGAGTTCGGCGTCTGACGGGGCGATCTCATCGGTTTGCCGTACCAAATACGCGCGTGTCCGGCTGTACAATTCATGTAACAGTGCCCCCTTCCATGCCGTCCAGACCCCCGGCCCAACGCCTGACGTATCGGCAAACGTCAACAAATAGAGCTGTTCCAGTGCCGGAACGGTCTCGACAATCTCGGCGAAATCGCCAATGACTTTGGCATCCGTGATATCCCGGCGTTGTGCCAGATGGTTCATCACGAGGTGGTTCACGATCAGAATCTGCAAAAGGTGGTGCTCGGCGTCCGGCAGGCCGAGTCGCTCACACACGGGTGTCGCGAGTTCTCCGCTGCGATAGACATGCGACGCTTGGCTCGGCCCGACATCCTTGCCGAGGTCGTGGAGCAGGAGGGCAAACTTCAGCAAGGCTTTGTCCGATGTCTTATGGTAGAGCTGCGCCAAGGGTTGCAAGGCGGCTTCTTCAGTGGTATCGAGACTCTCCAATGCTTCGATGCAGTGGAAGGTGTGTTCCTCGACCGTGTAACGGTGATACAGGTCGTATTGCACCAGGCACGTGAGGGGCGAGAACTCCGGGAGGTACGCTCCCAGCACGCCATGCCGGTGCATGGCGCGGATCGCGGGGGTGGCATGTGAATGCGCCAAGATACGGAAGAGCAATTCCTTGGCCTCTCGAGCGCGCTGGAGTGTGTCAGTGGCAAGTAGAGGCGCTTGGGACCGAATGGCCCGTGACAAAACGGGTGCGAGCGGAACGTCGTGCTGCTGCGCTGTAGCGAAGGCGTGCATCAGCAACAGTGGGCGTTCGGCAAACAGGGTTTCAAGGGTGAGGGTGTCGTGATGTAAGTAACCATCAAGAATCACGAAGCCGTCACCCACCTGTCGTGGGCGGCGGAGCAGTTGCCACACACGCGGCTGATAGGTGTGAGTCACGGCCTCTTGGATGGTGAGACAGAGATCGAAAATCGTGTTAGCGTGGGTGTAATAGCTTATGAGAAAGTGCTCGACCGCGAGCTTGCGGTCGTCGGGTTCAAATCCGAGGTTCGCCGCGAGCTGTTCTTGCACATCGACCGATAACAGGTCATTTTTGCGGCCGGAATGGTAGTGTAAGGCATTACGCACTCTGAATAAAAAGTCCAAGGCAGATTCGACGTCATGCTGATCTGCCGCGGTGATAAGACCGTGTTGCGTCAAGGCGGGGAGATCGATGCTCTCGTAGCAAGCCATACTGAGCCAGAGGGCAGTGTGATAATCCCGCAAGCCCCCAGGACTTTCTTTGATGTTTGGCTCCATCAGATTGACGGTATTGGCGAACGAGGTGTGACGTTGTTGGCATTCAGCGAGTTTCTGGCGAGCAAAGCTACGCCGCCGTCGCTGCGTAAACCGACGGCGGCAGACTTCGTCTTGGAACCATTGAAACAACGTGTGATCACCCTCGATAAAGCGTGATTCCATCATCGCCGTTTGGGCGGCGAGATCGATATCCGTCATTTTGACGACATCGCGTCGTGTCCGCACACTGTGCCCCAAGGTGTAGCCCACATCCCAGAGCAGGTAGAGCGTTTCCCTGATTAGTGTGTCCGGTGGGGTTGTGGCACAGAGAAACATCAGGTCGATGTCGGAATGCGGATTGAGTTCGCCGCGTCCGTAGCCCCCGAGCGCGAGCAGGACACATGGGGGAGAGGCGTGCCCTTCTTGTGCCATACCGTACTGAAAAACGGTGCGAACCACATCGTCAACGAGTGCTGTGAGATGTCGTACGACATTCCGCCCGCGGGCGCCCGTATCGTGTTCCTGGCGGATGCGCTCTTGCGCGGAGGCAATGAGCGTTTTCAGTCCCTGCAAGAACTCTGGTCGAGCATAACCGCGGTCGAGCAGCGTGGCGAAGGAACGTGGAAAACCTTGGACATCGAGTAGAGGAGACGAGAGTTTCATAAGACTAAACCACCCTATGGACGTGGATGAAACGTGTGATAGACCGTGTGTAAACGTTGCTGGGCAACATGCGTGTAAATTTGCGTTGTGGAAATATCCGCATGGCCGAGCATCTGCTGCAGCGACCGCAGATCCGCCCCGCCTTCCAAAAGATGCGTGGCGAAGGAGTGGCGCAGGGTATGTGGACTGATAGCTCTATGAATCGCGGCCTGCCGCACGTATTTTTTCAGAATTTTCCATAAGCCTTGGCGGGTCAAGCCGTGTGCTGAGCGATTGACGAAGACATGGGTAGCGCGGCGCTGCTTGACGAAATGTGGCCGCCCATGCTCGAGATAATCGTGCAGTTGCAGCAGCGCTATTTCCCCCAAGGGAACCACGCGCATCTTCTCCCCTTTCCCACGCACGGTGACAATGCCCCGGAGGGCGTCGACGTCAGGGAGCGTGAGACCGATCAACTCGCTGGCGCGTAGGCCTGTAGCATAGAGTACTTCGAGAAGCGCGGCATCACGTTTTCCCTGGGGGGTTGTGGTGTCGGGGGCTTGGAGCAGTCGTTCCACTTCATCATGGGTGAGCACGCTAGGGAGGCGCTGCCCGTGGCGCGGCGTCTGAATGTGATCGGTCGGATTGACCGTAATGGTGTTTCGGGCTTGTAAGAAGTGATAGAGTGCTTTGATGGCCACCAGTTCCCTGGCTGTTGTGCGGGCGGTGATCCCCTCCTCCCGGCGCGTGGCGAGATACGCAACGATGTCATTGCGGTCTGGACTAGCAATGGGCGAACAGCCGCGTTGGCGCATAAAGGTACAAAACCGTTGTAAGTCCGCCATGTACGCAGCGAGGGTATTGCGCGCTAGCCCTTTTTCAACGGCTAAATACTGGTGGAATGCTTCCAGGTACTGATCCAAAGGTCGCTCACCTTATCCGACGAGGCTCCATACCGCACGACATCGTTGCGTCTGCCGGCTCAGGCACCTAGAATACCGTAAACGGTGCAGCAGCGAAAGAGTGGGGCGTATGCGGTGCGACAGGGCCGTTGACAGGTTTCAAAATGCTTTGTTATACTCCGCCAGCAAAGGAGGTGCTTGGTTTATGGCAAAAGTCCACATGTCCGTCAAAAAGCGTGCACGGCAGAACGTGGTGCGCAGAGAACAGAAGTCTCAACAGCGTTCAGCTTTACGCACAGCGGTAAAAAAAGCCACTGCCGCACTTGAGACGGGTAATCTTGAGTCCGCGACAGTTGAAATCCCCCAGGCGGTGCGTGCGTTAGGGAAAGCTGCCTCAAAGGGACTCATTCATCGGAATAAAGCTTCACGGAAAATTTCCCGTCTTACCCGCCATTTGAACGCCCTTGCTGCTCCCAAGGCCTAATGGGCCGTACACAGCGCAAAGATCACCCCTTCGAGAATGGCCTGGGGCGGCTTGTTGCTTGTCTTAAAGGTGCGGTCCGCTTCGAGTGCCGTTGTGTAGAGGCGGCGGAGCCGCACCGTAGAGATCTGACGACTTTGCGTCACGAGCCGCCGACACACAGGTTGTGGTACCCCCAGGGTTTTGGCGATACGGCCGAGTTCCTGCCGTTGCCCAAGGAGTTGCTGCACGCTCCAGAGCAAGCGCAAGTGCCGCACCAACATACTAAAAATCAACAGCGGCGCCTCGCCCTGCTGCAGTAACTGCTCAACAGCCGTGAGGGCGTGGGGAAGGTGTTTGTTTCCCAGGGCGTCCGACAGCGCAAAAATCGACAGCTGCCGTGAGGCCTGGCAGACTGCCTGAACCTCGGCAATGCCAATCTCACGTTGTTCCCCAGCATACGTACATACTTTCTCGATTTCTTGGGCAATGATGCGCAAGTCGTTGTCTTGCTCCAGTAGGAGCGCCCGGACTGCCTCATCAGTCATCTGGTACTCTTGTGCAGCGACGGTGTGATGCACCCACTCACGCAGGGCGGTCCCTTCAAGAGGATTGCACGGGATGGCGACGGCTTGGTCCCGGAGCTGGGCAGGGTATTTCTTGAGATCACGTTCCGTGCCGGTACAGATCAGAGCCGTTGATTCGCATGGTTCCGACACATACTGCTCGAGTTGCGACAGTTCTGCCTTCCGGAGTTGGTGGAGCCCCTGGAGTACGACAACACGGTGCGTTGCCATCATCGGCAGGGTGCAGGCAACGCCCAGAGCTTCTGTCAATGTCCCTTCGTCCGCAGCAAAGACATCATAATTAAAATCTTGCGGGGCGTTGCCCAGAATCCGATCGCGCAGTTGCGTGATGTAGTTGTGTGTGAGGTAGGTTTCTGCCCCGAAGAGGAGATACAGTGGATCGGTCCGATCTTGCTCGAGACGGCGAAATGCTTGGGAGATCGAGAGCGTTGGCATCTAGGTATCCTATATGGGCGTGCACGAGATTGGTACACAGACATCAGGGCGCAAGCGTCCGCCTCTGCATATTCCTGGCGTTGGGGGGACGCATCGCCCGCAGCGTGATTTAGAAGAACGTGATTTCAAGTAACGCGGCACATTGTTCTGCCAGATCCTGTGCGAGGCGATGCAGCGCGGCTTCCCTCGCCACGACATTCTCGCGTATGGCTCCTGAGGTTGTGACGACAAGATATTCCGCCCACGCCGCAATCTCCTGGTTGAGAAGTGGACGTGCTGTCGAGCGGGGTGCAAGTCGGATCCGCATACGGGCTTCGATGCGATACTGGACGGCATTGTCGCGTGCGTCGAAGGAGACTGGATCGATCTGTACGTGCTGCACGACTCCGTGAAGACGATGCGGCGCGACGGAAGCGGCAACTACGGTAAAGCCCTGGCGCCGGACCAATGCTTGGCGGAGCGCGGACGTCACGTACCGTTCCATCCCCGGCTCACGTGAGTGATTCGTCACCGAGGGAACTGCAAGGGCAATGCGTGTCGTTGCCGTGTTGGGAGAAGTGCCGACAACCGTATAGCCACATCCCGCCAGAGTAAGGCACAGGAGGCAGAGCGCGTGGAGTATAGACTGCAGATGACGGTGGGCCATACGCATCCGGGTTATCACGTACAGGAATGCATTGCTGTGCACACAGCGGCACAAACGCTGTGTATGCCATGAAGGCTCGGTATGATGTAGCATATCTCCTCGGAATGGGCAAGGGGGACGACATCGCAGTTGCTGAAACGACGGAGAATCGGTATAGTACCTTACTATCAAGTGCCCCCGTAGCTCAGCTGGATAGAGCAACGGCCTCCGGAGCCGTGTGTCGGACGTTCGAATCGTCTCGGGGGTACTTTCCTTTCTCTTCCATGTGTCCCCTTCCCTGCTCTCTACGTTGTAGGATGCCATCTTGCTTTTAGCGGGTTGACGTGTTATCACCACAGGATATTTCAGTGGTTTTCGTTCGTGTGCCCCACAATGGTGATACGTTCTGCATAGTAAGGAAAATGGTATGGTCTCAACTGGCGCTCCATCGCATCGGCAGCGTTTTCGCGACCTGATTATGGCTCCGGAAATGTTGGTCTTACCTGGGGCATGGGATGGTATGTCGGCTTTGCTGATTGAGCAAGCGGGGTTTCAGGGGGTGTATATCACAGGCGGTGGTATTGCACGCAGTAGTGGTGTGCCGGACATTGGCCTTGTCACGATGAGTGAGCAGATTGCGCGCGTGCGGATGATATGCGAGGTCGTCTCGGTCCCTGTCCTGGCCGATGCTGATACGGGGTATGGTAATGCTCTGAACTTGATGCGAGCTGTACGGGAGATGGAAGCCGCTGGCGCCGCTGGAGTACACATTGAGGACCAGGTCACCCCTAAGCGTTGTGGCCATTATGAAGGCAAGGAAGTGGTCCCGCGACGGGAGTTTGTGCAGAAGATCGAAGCCGCTTGTGCGGCGCGGCATCACGATGACTTTGTCATCATCGCCCGCACTGATGCCCGCGCTGTCTTGGGATTAGACGAAGCGATCGAACGGAGCAAGGCGTGCGTACAGGCAGGCGCGGATGTGATTTTTGTGGAGGCGCCGCAGACCGTCGACGAGATTCGGCATATCGCCGATGCCATTGAGGCACCCCTGCTGCTGAATATGGTCACGAAGGGCGGCAAAACGCCCTATGTGCCAACGGCCGACCTCGAGCGCATGGGTTACAATATCATCCTCTTTGCGTCGGATGTGCAGCGGGCTGCCATCACGGCGATGCAGCGCGTCTTACATGAACTCCATGAAAAACGGACCACGGAGTTTTTCGACGACATGGTCACCTTTCAAGAGCGCGAACGCATTGTGAATACGGCGCACTACATACAGCTCCAGGAGCGGTACCTGCGCTCGGATGATCCGCAGTGAGGATGTATGGAACGTCTTGAGATTATACCGGCCCGTTCACTTGCACCGACGCATGCGGTACCGGGTTCGAAAAGTTATACCAACCGCGCTCTCACCATTGCTGCGCTGGCACGTGGGACAAGCACGTTGCGTGGTGCGTTGCTGAGTGACGATACCCGTGTCGCCCGTGAGGCGTTGCGGCATGTGGGGATTCGTGTCGACCAGGATGGAACGACGTTCCGCGTGCACGGAGGGGAAGGCCGTTTTACCCCACCGAATGAGGCCTTGTATCTTGGGAACTCCGGGACGACAATGCGGTTCTTTACGGCCATGCTCACGTTGGCAGGTTTCCCCATGGTCTTGACCGGGAATGCCCGTATGCAGGAGCGGCCGATCGCGGATCTCCTCGAGGCATTGACGCAACTTGGAGCGAAGGTGCACAGCATCGAGGGGACTGGTTGTCCTCCCGTGCAAATCGGCGGACAACGGTTACGCGGTGGATATGCGACGATTTCGGGGAAGATGAGTAGCCAATTTCTTTCGGCATTACTGATGGCTGCTCCGTATGCGCAGCAGGATGTCACGCTGGCCGTGCACGATACGTTAGTGTCCGTGCCCTATGTCGACTTGACGCTGGATATCATGGCGAGCTTTGGCGTGCAGGTGAGCCACGATGCCTACACGCGTTTTACTATGCGTGGACAGCAAGTCTACAAAGCGCAGGACTATACGGTGGAAGGTGATGCCTCGTCTGCAACCTATTTTTGGGGGCTTGCAGCCTTACTCGGGCAGGAGATGTGCGTGACCAATATCCCGCCGTCTTCAGCCCAAGGGGATCTGCGTTTCCTGGATGTGTTGACCCAGATGGGCTGTACGGTGTCACGTGGTGATACCATACGTGTGCAAGGACCTCCACGTCTCCAACCGTTAGGCGAGATTGATTTGAATGCTCTGCCCGACGCTGCGATGACAGTGGCGGTGTTGGCGGCGTTTTGTCCAGGAGAGACGTGTATCCGGAATGTGGCGAATCTGCGTGTCAAAGAAACGGATCGGCTGCGCGCCCTGGCTACGGAATTGCAGAAACTTGGAGTGGTGGTATCCGAATTGGAGGATGGATTGCACATTGTTGGTGACCCCTCCCGGGTGCATGGAGCAGAGATTGTCACCTACGATGATCACCGGATGGCCATGTGTTTTGCGATGGCGGGTGCACGTCTTCCCGGGGTGCAGATTCTCGACCCGTCATGTGTGTCGAAGACCTATCCGGGCTTTTGGGACGATCTGCACGCCGTTGGCGTGGCAACAGAGAGGGCGTGAGTAGTGAATGTGGTCTTGACCGGGATGCGCGGCACCGGCAAAAGTAGTATTGGTACGGCCTTGGCTTCGTGCCTTGGCTTCGCGTTTTGCGATACAGACCAGGCGATTGAAAGCCTCGCTGGGTGTCGTATCGCTGCCATTGTGGCCCAACATGGCTGGGAGCATTTTCGGGAGTTGGAACACCAGGTTGTGTCGCAGATCGCAGCTCAGGATCAGCAGGTGATTGCTGCGGGAGGCGGCACGCTGATCGATGAGAAGAACGCAGCGCAGTTGAAGGCGCACGGGGTAGTCGTGCTCTTGTTATGTGATCTTGCCGTGCTCCAGCGTCGCATTGGTGGCGAAGGGAATCGGCCGTCGCTCACGGGACAAGGCTCAGCGGTATCAGAGCTTCGTGATGTGTGGCACGCACGGCACGAGCGCTATCATGCCGTGGCCGATATGACGTATGATGTGACAGCGGAAAGCCAGCATGCGGCACAGGATGTTGAGCAGAAGGCTGCTGCTATACATGCGTTGTTACAGCAATACAGTGGTTGGTCGGCTGGCGTTGGTGTGCAGTCATAATACGGTGGAAGTCGGCTGGTGTTTCGTAGGAGAAAGGACGTTTATGGCACTGCTTCACACCATTTTTGTGATATTTAAATTTGTGTTCGGCCTTGGGGCGCTCGTTGCCCTGATTGGTATTGGGGTGGGGTTAGTGTGGTTTGCTGGTCATATCGTGCTGCGTTATGTTCTCCGCCATCAACCTGCCAGCTGTTGCCCACGTCTACGCAAGCTCTTCCTGGAGACCTGAAAATAGCCGCCCATCAGTCTTGTTCTGAGTGTTAGGCGGCGTTATTTGCACGCAACGCAGGTATAGCCTAAGGCGAACCGTTTTTGGGTGTCGAAAACTTTATCCAGAAAATAGCATGGTAGGACGCATAGCCATTTGTTCAGGGCGAATGCAAGACGTCCGAGCAGTGGAATGTGCCAGAAGAGACAGACAAAAACGGTGGAAAACTGATGGCCTAGAAAGCTGAAAAGCCCGCCTCTTGGCTCAAGTGTGAGCACATGAAACCCTGCATTTTCTAAGAGAGAACAGAGCCCATATTTCGTGTATCTGAAAAAGTCGTAGGGTTCTTCGTGTAGTCGACTGAGATGAGGAACCGACACGACCAGTGTGCCTCCTTTTTTCACAATTCGCGAGATTTCCGCAAGCACTTGGACTGGGTTCTGCACGTGTTCGAGCACTTCAAGGCATATGGCGGAATCATAGGATGCGTCCTGTATCCCATCCATACGATGGACATCGCCGACGAATGTGACATCCTCGGCGCGTTGTTCTCTATCAAACCCGTCATAGTGCGTGACGCGCTTGAGCTGCAGAAGTAGCTCTTTATACGCCATGTCACCGCAGCCGATATCGATACATTTCCCCTGCGTATATTGCATGAGGGCTGTAACGGTAACCTTGTGGTGTCCGTATGCTGCGGGAGAGAAGAACTGCCGTTGCTCCGGGGTGCGAAGTGCCGCGTTCACCGCACATCTGTTTTGCTGCAAGATACTCATATATCTCTGCTACCAATCCTGGTTGATTCTTAGTACTACAACGTAGCGGGCAGTGGCCTGTGGTATTTTGCGGAAGTCCCGCATGATACGCGCGTTTGGCTCGAACGCCCCTGGACTGCGGTGCCCGCCTGGTCGGGGGCGCAAGCCGAGTCGCGAGCGCCTGTGCGACGGGCAACACGAGGCGGAGGCGGTGACGAGCGTGGCCTCGCGTGTGCCACCCCCGGCCAGTGGAAGCGCCGCGTGATCAAAGAGACAGCAAAGGCCTCATAGTGGCCGACTTTTGGGCCATGCGCGTCGTGGCGGGGTGCGACGGCCTGCCGGGGCCAGAGGTTTGGCTGGTCCTGAGACGCCTGTATCCTGGCCCATTTCTTTTTGGTCCGTCAGCAGCAGTGGTAAAAAAAAACGTGACCGGTTTGACCGTGCCGCAGGTCCATCTGTTGTTGATGGCAGTCTTGCCCAAACGTGCATGCGACACCGCCTGGGTATTGGAGATCTTGCACTACCGCCAAGAGCGCAATTATGCGGCGTATCTCTCGCACCGCAAACAACGTCAGTTACGCCTTCAGTGACTGGAGTGAAATCTCGTTGTAGTACTAATTATGGGAACTAAAAGTACAGCACATACAATGACTTCAGCAGGGGTTCCAAGAAAACTCGACCAAAATCTTTCCACGTACTATACGCGTTGCCAGCGGCCATTCTGAAGCCATGGTCGAAGCGCTCATGGCGCACCCGAATTCGACCCGGCGGACCCCAGATACAAATCATCGAAATAAACCACCGCTGATGAATCGGTTTCGCCTTGTTGTTTTTTATCGTAGCGGACTTCGAACAGGACTCGGATCTTGGAAAAACGCTTAGGCACATCGCCCCACTGGTCGATGAAATCCTCTCGGAGATTGCGCGCGAAGTACACCCAGCCACCCGGTGTTACTTCTTCGGTTCCGACGTAAATGAATTTGGCGTTACCAATACTAAAGGGTTGTTTGTCGGTACCCGCCAACAGGTAGCGGATCTGATGATTCGGAAAACGCATGGGGGCGTTTTCCGAATCGAAAACGATAACCACGAACTGAATGTATTGTATACCCGTGCCGCGGGTCCATTTCGCGACGTGGTAGTAGCCCGATAACAGCTCGGGAAATGTTTCGGATTTGGCTTCCTGGACAACACCAACAATGCTCGCGCCCGCGGCTTCTCTTGCCCGCAGATTTAGGCGCGCACTCTGGATCCCAGCGTGTGCAACCTCTCGGCTGACGCTAAACGGTTCACCCCAGGCACGCGTGGTGAGTGAAAGCCACGGCTCCGCCCCATCCTCGAAGCCAGGATTAACGAATAGATTGGCTTTAGCGGAAGGCGGCACCGTAACAGGCGGAATAGATACCGAAACCTTTGCCGGTGTCGCCGACGAAGCGGAGGTCGAAGATCCAGGAATATCGCAAGCCGCTAGGCAAACCGATATCAGAATTGCAATGACGGGTAAATTGAATTTCACGTCAGGCCTCTAAAATGTATATACATCTACCTTATCTGAATAGGCAAACCACTACTGTTCAGAGTTAGTTATTTCGTACGATCTATTGTATGAGGGCTATCATGGTAACTTTAAGGTGTCAGGTTGATGTACCACAGGAGCAATTCTTGCCCCCAGGCCAAACTGAGCAGAGCACCGAGGGCGAGAAAGGGGCCGAATGGTATCGCGTCTTTGCGTCCTTTTTTTCGCACCATCATGAGACTCAAACCGACGAGCGCGCCGGAGAGTGCGCCGAGGAAGATAGTGATAAGCACAGCTTGCCATCCGAGGAAGGCCCCAATCATGGCGATGAGTTTGATATCGCCCCCTCCCATGCCCCCACGGCTCAACACCGCCACGAGAAAAAACAGCCCGCCACCTAACAGCATGCCAATCATTGAACTGGTGATGCTGACTGGCGTGGCTATGAGGCTGGCAACGAGGCCGGCAAGAATACCGGGTAAGGTAATCGTGTCTGGGATAATTTTGTAGGCTAAATCGATAAAGGAGACGATCAACAGAGCTGTCACTAGGAGCGTAAAGACGATGCCTTGTGACGAGAGGCCGAATTTGTCGTAGAGAAAGACGTACAGCAGACCGCATAAGCATTCGACCAGGGGATAGCGCCAAGGAATGGTGATGCTGCAATAGGCGCAGCGCCCGCCGAGCAGGAGATAGCTCAGGAGCGGGATGTTGTGCCACGGCTGGAGAGCTTGCTGACAGTGTGGGCAATGGGACTGCGGAAAGATCAGCGATTGCCGCCAAGGCATACGGTGAATGCAGACGTTGGCGAAGCTGCCGATAATGCAGCCCAGAACAAACGCGATAACATGTTGGATACCAAAATTTTGTAACACAATTGTACTCCGGGAAAACCATGATCAAGCATGATCAAGACGATCAAGCTGCCTCGATACTGCCGTGTTCTTCTGTACGAGTGTTAGTAAGACGTGGAGTGCTTCTTTGGTCTGCGGTGTGGGTAGGAAGCAATGGGAGCAAACGTGCCCTACCCTGCGGGAGACAGCTGATGGTTGGACAAGGATACATAGTCGTCGAATACAGTATCGTGTATAGGGTAAGAGCCGGGTAACCACGAGGCATGAAGTCATTTCGTATAAGGTATAAACATCCCACCCACATAACGCTTGTACAAAAAGTGTAATCCATCGACTGGCGAACGGAAAGACCTTGTGCCGGATTCCGCTTGCGCAGAGTCGCTTCAGGTACATGCTAGACGCCCCCATGTCTCGTTCCACTTTACGCAAAGAAACCAGGAATGATGAGTTGCACAAGACCAGCCAGAGTCAGGAGTAATCCCATTGGGGTGCCCCAGGCTACGATGGCGTTGTACGGCGCCCGCAAAGTCGTGCTGCCCCACATGCCTACTATTATCAGGGCTATACCAAGGACGATGAAGCCGAGAGAAAGCATCATGTATTTCTCCTAGGCAAAGAGCATGCCGATGATCCAGAGTGTGAAGCACACGACGCCCCCCCCGCCCCATAGTAGACTTGGACGCCAGGACCAGCCGCCAGTTGGCGTCGAAGCACACCAGATAAAACCGATGGTTGCGCCGATCCAGCCCAAGAAACCGATTTCTGTCACGATGGTCCATCCAAGGTGTGGCCCTGTTGGACGTTGTAACTGGTGAAGAAACTTTGCGGTGTCCTGTGCACGTTGTACGGTATTCTGTTGTTGCGCGGCGATTGTGTGGGCCATGAGGGCCGCGATTTTCGACTCGCTTTTGGGAATCCATGGTTTGTAAGGGCTATACACGCTCTGTATCGCGTAGAGACTGCTACGCAGGGAGCGATATGCCGCTAACGCCAGCAGGGTATTGCCCTGCCCTTCAGCGGTAGAGCCTAACTGCCACAAACGTTCAATGGCTCGTGGGGTGGTTGGACTCCAGGGGGTGTGAAACTTGATCGTGCGTTCATAGTATAGACGCGCCTCATCAGCTTTGCCCTGCTTATACGCTGCTTCGGCGTGGTGATAGGTATTTCTCGCTTCGGTGGCAGACTTGATAAAGAAGATTGCAATAAACAGGACTGCGAGGAGCAGTAGAGACAACACTACGCGTAGCCATCGATACCGTTTCCAGAATTGCATAAGGTCATTCCTGCGTCGTATGTGACGTGCCATGATCTTCCGAACCGAGCGGGGCCTCCAACAAATACTCAACAGACAGAGGTTGGATGCGGGTTTCTACGGTACACTTGTATGTATGATGCGCGACTCGGAATACCTTCCCCCCAACGTTTCTAGTAGCTGTGGTGTGTGTTGTATGCAACAAGTCATAGATCAAGACGTCTCAGTGAAGAGATTGACCCTCTCTTCACTAAAGGTTGCACTGAGGTGGGTACAGTGTCTTTTCACTCCACTTGCTTTCTGCATGTTTGTCTATGTCGGATGGCAGTCTCGGGCAACATTCGCCGTTCTGCTAACACAAGCTCACTTGTCCTCAATCACTTTTGCTATGCTGGCGCTGCTTACCGTGCAGTTTGTGGTGCCGATTGTTGCAACGCTGATTCTGAAATCCTGCGGAGAGAGTTTCACATATGCATATGTACTAGACATGTACATCAAGCGGCTACCTGCACGGTATGTGCCTGGTGGTATTTGGCATACTGCAGGACGTCTTGCGGATTTGTATGCTCAAGGTGTGCGTCCTTGGGTTTTAACGCTTTTTACCACTCTTGAAAATTCGATCCCTGCTGGCATTGCTTTTGTCCTGGGCGGTGGAAGTATATTGTATTTTCATGGGCTTAAAGATATATGGGGAAAATCTGCATTCGCCTTAATGATTGCTGGTGCCTCTATCCTTTGTATAATCCCAATATTTTTACCGATGTATTTTGCAAAGATGAAAGGAGAAAAATTTGGATTACAGTATTATTTTCAATCACTAAGTATTTATATTGGCGTATGGACTATGATGTCTTTGGCTTTTTATTTCTATAGTAGGTCTTTTCTCTTAGTATTTGATCGGATCTCGTTTTACGAGATTGGGGGAGCCTATTTATTTTCCTGGTCTATAGGATTTATTGCGATCTTTTCTCCACAAGGAATAGGGGTTTTTGAGTTCGTCGTAGGGAATCTCTTAGATTATAATGTCGATATTATGAGCCTGTCTATTGTAATACTTGGATTTAGATCTGTTACACTTTGTGTAGACGTTCTAGTGTACACTTTTGGTCTTATAAATAAGATGTTGGTATCGAAAATATATTGAAAGTCACTTGTGTAAGATTTTCTAATGTTTCTTAGCATAGACAATGTACCCATCTCCTAAGTCAGTATGAAAAAAAACTCTTTGCAAGATTATGAAGGGGTAGAGAAAAAAATCATTAAAGAGAAACGAGAAGAATTGCGTGACTCTTGGTCGCTCTCTCCCGCTTTTCATCGAATGTGCAGTCGCATCAAGGTTATGAGAGTTCTTTCCTCTATCTTTTCCTGTGTCTCTGTAGATGAATTTGTTGAACTGACGTGTGACATTTCCTAGTGGAAAGCCATAACTGAATACATGGATGTCGTATAATCCAACACAAGAGAATTTTTCAATAATTTCAGACTTCTCGTACCGTCTAATGTGGCCAACGTATTCATCATCTCGATCAAAATGTTTCATATGTGCTGGAACGGATATGAGAATATGTCCATCTGTCTTTAAATGACTGGACCATTCTTTGAGCGCATCTACATCATTCATTATGTGCTCTAACACTTCGAAAGCAAAAACGTAATCGAATTTTTCTCCTTGTAGATGTGAGAGCTGATCTATGATCTGAATACTCTCTGTATATTGGGAGAGATTCGTTCTCAGTAACTCTCGATTTATTTCGGACAGCTCATAGCATTTCCCATGAAAACCCCTCTGTATTAAAGCGGTTGTCATCCCTCCCACTCCAGAGCCGACCTCAAGAAAGCTTGCAGGTAGCCAATGCCTCATTGCATAGTCTAGACATCTTTTCCGGAGAATATACTTTGGCGTTGTACTCCATTGTGTGCTCATGGGGTCTACTCAGTCTTGATGAGGAAGTGCGATATCGCTTTACGTATCATCATGATACAGACGTGCATATTGATGAGCCGTGTTTTCCCATGTGAGGGCTAACTGTTTTATCCTCTCACGAGCCCGCATACCCATATCTTGTAATAATGCTGGTGTGGCGCACACCCGAACGATGATCCGGGACAATGCCTGGACATCGTCCACAGGCGCGACGTATCCACACTCGACGTTCCCGAGTAATTCTACGATGCCAGGCAAATCGGTGGCGAGGATCGCTCGTCCCGCAGCCATCGCTTCAATAACAACATTAGGTCTGCCCTCGGCGGAACTAAAGAGTGCGAGACAATGACAATTTTGTAAAACATCATGGACCTTGTGAGGAGGGACTGCAGGTTGCAGTCTGATGTGGGCCGTGGCGTTGTTAGCCTCGATGAGGTTTTGAATGACCGCAAGGTCTGGACCATCTCCAAAGACCGTGAGGTGGAACTTCGCACGTTGCTCAAGAGCCAAGACGCAGGCTTGTACTAACGTGGTGACTCTTTTCCGTGGGATCAAACTGCCGAGATACACAATCTGGATGTGCTGATCGTGCGGAGGAAATGGCAGATGAAAAAAGATCGAACTCACACCGTTTGCAATTGTATAAACGGCGCATGGGATTTTATGACAATCCGCGAAGGCACGCGTAGTTTGCGATAAAGAAGGGCTCACGGTTGTGATGGCATGTACGTGCTGAAAAATCCACGCTGCCAGACGTGCGAGGAGCGGTTTGGTGTTGACGAGGGCCATTTCTTCTCCTCGTATGGTGAGAAGGAGTTTTCTGTTTTTGCGGACATTAGCCAGGGCCCCTATGCATCCGGAAACGAGCCAATGACAATGCAGGACGTCATATTGGCTTTGCATCCGGAGCGTTCTGATAAGCATGGCAAGCATTAGCAAGGGGAGCAGCATGAGGGCGTACCGGCGAAACTTGATCGCATTGAGCATACCGCCGGGTTTTTGTGCAAGTGTCCTAAGACATGCTGGTGCGTACCAGACTCTGTGTACCGTGATATTCTCGTACTTTTCTGTTCCTGCCTGTGCATCATCTGCTGGTGTGATCACCGTAATGACATGGCCTAGTGCTTGGAGCGAGGTGGCTAAAGCATGCACGAATATTCCGGACGCTGGGTAGGCTTTCGAAGGATAGGAGGTTGTGAGAAATACAATGCGCATGAGGACTCACCACGTCATTTCACTGTCCGTGTCTCCATGGACAGGACAAGGGCGTTAACAGGGATGGAGACATGCCGAGCGTTCTTTCCAAAGGAGATAGATGTACATACTCCATAAGCGGCTGCTATGGTCGCGCTGTCCCTCTCGGTGTTCCTCAAGCAAGGAGAGAGCAAAATCTTGCTTCAGAGGCGAGTGGGGATGGGCCGCGAGTAAGGCAACCAGTTCGTTCCCAAGGTGATGGCGAAACCAGTGGTGCACGGGGACGACAAACCCCTGCTTCCGACGTTTTACAATGTGCCGTGGGAGCAAATCGTTGAAAGACTCATTGAGCATCCGTTTTCCCCGAAAAGCACGGCGATGCCAATGGCACGGCAAGGCAAAGGCCAGTTCGACCACTTCGCGATCTAAAAACGGTGCACGGACCTCGAGGGAGTGAGCCATGGAGGCGCGATCGACCTTGGAAAGAATGTCTTGGGGCAGATAAATCACCGCATCGGTATACATCATGGTTTGTAGGCTATCCACCTACGTTTCTTCTGGGAGTTGTGGAGGCGGATGGCCATGGTCAAGCAAGCTTGGGGCAAGCTGGGTAAACATACGATGTGGATAAACCATTGGGGCAATATAGGGGAGTGCTGGTGTCGAGTTTTGGACAATGGCACTAAACAAATGTGCTTTTTTCAACAGGCTATGACTGTGATGTGCCATAGGCTCAGGGAGCCTTTGCAGATACTGTTCTGCGTGGCGTCGAAGCGCACGAGGTAGGCGAGAATACCAGCGGAGTATCATGCGGGCCTGGTAACGTTGGTAGCCACTGAAGAGCTCGTCGCCCCCATCACCCGCCACTGCCACTTTGAGGTGCCGTGCGGCAAAGTGCGAGACGTCAGCTGTCGGTAAGAGCGAGACATCGGCAAATGGTTGGCCAACATGGTCAAGTAGAAGTTCCTGCGCGAACACCGCATCATGGGTTGGCGCGCAATATTCCGCATGGTTGGTGCGCCATAGTTGGGCAATGTCCCGAGCAAATGGCCGTTCATCAAAGGTGCTGTCGGCAAACCCTACTGTAAATGTGCGTGGCTGTAAGCCAAGTTCTTTTGCCATAATGCCAACGAGTAGAGATGAGTCGATTCCGCCTGAGAGAAAGGCACCGACCTCCACGTCTGCCACCATTCGGCGTGCTACAGCTTGCGTGAGTTTCTCGCGTAAGAGTTCCCGAGCCTGCGCTTTACTCCCCCGAAATGTCCCGAGGGATAACGACCAGTAGCTGTGTTGCCGCTTGCCTTGTTCCAGTGACCAATGGACGACATGCCCAGGGAGCACTTCGTGAATATCTGTATAAGCGGTCGTCCCTGGCAAATAATAGCCATAGCGGAGGTAATCGGCCGTGCTATGGCTGTCCTCTTGCCACGGGCGTTGTGTCAGCGCATGCAACGCTGGCAGCTCGGAGGCACATGCGAAGTGTCTTGGTGAATGTTCATAGAATAAGGGTTTTTGACCGAGCCTATCTCTGGAGAGGAGCAGAGTTTGCTTATGGCGATCCCAGAGAGCGAGTGCCCACATGCCTTCCATCTTGGAGAGGAAGGCTTCACCATAGTGCACTAAGCCGGCAAGGACGACCTCGGTATCACCACGCGTCCGAAAGTTCCAGTGAGACGTAAGGGGCTGACGTAACTCACGAAAATTATAGACTTCGCCGTTGTAAATGAGAGTATAACGATTCAAGGGATCGTGCATGGGTTGTTGGCTATCAGAAACATCAAGAATGGCGAGGCGACAATGGCCCATTGCTACGGAGGGAGCGCACCACATGCCATCATCGTCCGGCCCACGATGCACGAGCCGTTGTTGCGCTGTAATGATACGCGACTGCAGGGCTGTGGGATCGAGGTTTGGGTGGTAGAGAAACGTCAAGCCACACATAAAGTGCTTTCACGACAAATGATAGATTGAGATGACGGTATGCTTGAAGAGCTATTTCAAGTGCTTGTTGTAATCCATGTCGAACCACATAGCGAAAAACAACGCTTGTAAGCCAGAGACTACCAAAAAAGTGGCCAAGAGAGCGCTCGTGGTCGCCACAGGACCCACAAAGAGACGATGCAGGGTAAGATAAAGACCGAAGCCGGTCCCGCCTGGGAACAAGGCAAGCCCGAGTGCGTAAAAAAACACCATAGGGTGGAAGTCGCGAATAACGTACTTTTCCAGAAGGCGCCGACAAAACCCTCGTAACAGTAGCCAGGAAATCGTTGGAATGACCTTCCGCAAACGGATACCCGATTGTTCGCCGATGTTGTACACCGGACGTATCGAAACATCCTGGACGCGAAAGTTGTTGATGTTGAGTTGGATGAGGACGTCATTCGGCATGCCATAACGCTTGTAAATCGTCTCTAAGGGTAAGCGTTGTAAGGCCAGACGAGAGATAACGGTGTAGCCGCTTTGCGAGTCGGCAATATGCCAATACCCTGAGGCGATTTTTGTCAGTAACGAGAGGGCAGAGTTTCCCAGGTAGCGGTAATGGGGAATCATTTTCCAGGATTCCCCACGAAAAAGGCGGTTCCCTTTCACGTAATCAGCCTCGTTGCGCACGATAGGTATCACCAAGCGCTCAAGGTCATCTGGATCCATCTGGCCATCACCTGCCATAACAGCTACGGCATCCATCTCGTGTTCAACGGCGTATGTATAGCCCGTGATGATAGCCCCCCCTACCCCGCGATTCTTATCGTGCCGGAGCAGAACGAGACGGTCGAGTTGTTGGCGGGCAGATGCCATGACGATGTCCGCCGTCTGATCCGTACTTGCATCATCGACGACGATAATGAGATCGACAAAATCCGGCATGGTATTGAGGACTTGAGATATGATTTTTTCTTCGTTATGTGCGGGTATGACGACCGCAACGGTTTTCCCTTCGTACAAATGATTGCTCCTTAACTACTTCAACGAGACATTTCGGCTGTAATGCGTTGGATGTGGGAGTGTACGAGATCGATGTTGCGTTGGACCTTTTGTGGGTTCATAGAAGGTAAAGAAGGATCCGTCGCATAATGTTTCAGCGCTGTTTGTAGCGCATGCAAAGCGCGTGGATACATACCGAAGCGTGCATACGCAACTCCCAGTTGGGCATACACATCACCTCCCGTCGCCCCCAACCTCAGTGCCTGTTCAAGCACCGGTATTGCCTGAGCGTCTAAATACATTTGTACTAAAAGTGTACCCAGATTTTTGCTGTATGTCGGATGGATTGGGTCTTGTATATAGGCTTTGGCGAATTGAGCACGCGCTTCGGTAAGACGCCCTTGGGAGCGTAACAATGTCCCGTAATTGTTACGAACTTTGTCGGCATCCGGCCAGATCCGTAAGGCCATATGATATGTACGGGCGGCGTCCTCTTTGCGGTCGATCAGCTGAAAATGCCATCCAAGCATTGAGAGCTTATTGACGAGAAAAGCCCTTGCTTCGTGATCAGCCGGCTGTTGCAGGAGAGCGGGAAGAGCCGTTTCGAGTCGGTCCCAGTGTGCCGGTGGCGTATGCAAGGCACGATGGGGGGATCTGGTGGTCTGCAGACGAAACAGCAAGCCCTCTGGGATGAGGTGTTGGGCCAAGATCGGTGCATAGTGTGTATTGGGTTCCCAAAATATCTGATGCGTGTCAGTATTCCGTTCGACGAGTTCCCAGAAATAGTCAAGAGTTGTCATTGCCTCTGGTGTGTCACGGGTGACCAGGTCGATATTTGGAAATCGGTGTGCGGATAATGGAGGAAAATAGTGCGGAAAAAACACGTTGGCTTGCAGGATAAAGGTGAGATCAGGGCGCCGGCGCTCGATGTGCTGGAGATAGAGTAATGGGAACCAGCTATAGTCGCAAAACAAGATGGCGTTCGTTGGCAGTTGGGCGAGGAGGTGCTTGCCAAAGCGTGCGCTCGAGTAATCATGGGGTTTTGATGCGGTGGCACGATGTTGTTGTGTCATGCTCAGCACGCTGAATATCAGAGCACCGTAGAATACCCCTGAACATACCAGACGAGGGAGACGAATCTGATAGCGCTGATAGAGGTGTGCTAGCATGTACGCGCATGCATAGACTCCACAGCCGATCCACAGAGCCACGATTACGTATGATGGGAGAAAACCCCACGGCGAAACCCACGTGCGAATAAAAAACGCCGTATGGCCCAGAAAGAGAAGGAGTGTTGTGACCCAAAGCGCTGTATCAATACGGAAAAGTGCCAAGAAACCAACGAGTGCAATGAGGCATCCAAAGACGGAGAGCTCGTTGACGAGATATCGTGTGTAACGCGCGATTTGGTAGGGGAGCTTGTGCCAATAGACCACGGTATGCGTTGCGGAGTCCTTGTGATCCGTAATGTGATATATAAATCGTCGCCACGTTTCGGGATCGCCCCAATCGAAAAGAGGTTCAGCGAGAGACCGCAGTGGGAGAGAGAGATAGACGGCAAAACCGCACAGAAAGAAGAAAGCAAGAAACGCCATGGTTTTTGGATGCAACACGCGAGGGTTTGATAGGCCAAGAAAGCACAACAGTGCCGGGGCAAACAACGCCATCGTGGCATGCACACCGGCACTGAGGCCATAGATAAAGGCAAAGAGCCAGTAATATCGGTGCTGATCGATGAGGGGTGCAGACCGTGCTTTGAGAAGCAAGATCAGTAAGCTTAAGAGTGCACAGTTTTGTAGGGTGTAGACTTCGGCAATTTCCGCCTGACTCCAGAAGGACTCTGAGGTCATAAGAAACACGGCACTACTCAAGGATGCCCCCCACCGTACTGCCGGCGAAGCGGCTGGAAACAGGTCCATGACGATAAGGAAAAGCAGAGCCACCGCCGCCGCCGCCGCAACTGCCGAGAATACATTGACCCGTAAAGCGATATCCCCAATGGGAAGAAACGTGGCAAGTTTTGCGAGAAGCGCATACGTTGGCGAACCGGCAGGATGCCCGATGCCAAGGGTGTGTGCAATGGTGACAAACTCAGGCGTATCGCGCCAGGAAATCGTTGGGCAGATTCCCCAGGTATACAGAGCGCTGGCCAGGAGGAAGAGACAGATGACGCCAACTGTGCGATATCTCATGAGGTTGTCAAGGCTTTAGCATGTAAAAGGAAAGGCGACGTACTTTGTACGCCGCCTTGTAACGAAGAGAAGTCTCCTAAGTAATGTTACTTAGGGACAATTGGCCGGAGTGGTACATGTTTTCTCGATGCCAGCGGGACTAACCGTGATGATTTCCCCTTTCTGGTCGACAGGTACACCTATAGAAGTAAAGCTCATCGTATAGTCTTCGACGACGGTGTCGCCATCAGCATCGATGGGAGTGTACGCTCTGAGGGCGAGACCCTGCAAGGCTTCGGTGGTTTTGAGGTTTGCACCATTGGCATTCACGGTTGTCTGTAAGGCCGCCCAGTTTGCCATACCCGCAGCGAGAGGAAAGGTGTTCCCAGCGGAATCTGCAGCAAACCCCGCGATAGCCGCACGGATGCTTTCCGTCGTGCCCACACCTGCCGCGACGCGGCTCTTGTTCCGGTAAGCGATAAAGTTCGGCACGGCGATGGCGGCGAGAATACCGATGATGGCCACAACGATCATCAACTCGATCAATGTGAAACCGCCTTCGTGTTTCGATGCCTGACGAAATTTGCTCAACATAGATACCCCTCCAAATCTGGGTGATCGAATGATTTTATGGAAACAAGGGTGATACGTGTCTCGATACTCTATCCTGGATGTCCTCACCCCCTTTCTACAGGCAGCATCTTGACACATAACGTGATACAACCAGCTCTGTTCCGCTCTACCGCCCAGCTCGGGGTTCATGCCTGCATTATGACACGCCGGCAACCCAGCCACCCGGTAACTACAGCGTCGCGGATTTCATCCCGCTCAGTAGTTACTGTGGGTCTGTAGGCTTTGCGCCCCACCCTTTCGGATAGTTTGCCCCACCATCATATCGTTTGAGCCGATGGCTCGCCCGTTAAAGTGGCCCGAAGTATCCTTTATAGGAAGGTTCGGGTGCTTATCAGCGGCTTCCGGTTGTTTTGGATCTGAGTTGTGTTTCAACTCTTCCGCTTCCAATGTATCGGTTAGCCTATCAAAGAACTTGAACAGAAAATTAAAACAATAAAAGAAAACATTGGAAGTACAAAGTAGAAGTTAAACTATGAATTTATGCCAAGAAATTGGCGTACTTGGAATTCGAGGTGGGTAGCGATGTCAGGAGACGTGCGTAAGAATTCGGTTGCATTTGCCCGCCCTTGGCCAAGACGCGTGTCATGATAGGTAAACCATGGTCCATGCTTCCGAATAACCCCGTGTTCGACACCGAGATCGAGGAGTTCGCCAGTGCGAGAAATGCCCTGGCCATATACAATATCAAATTCGGCCTGGCGAAACGGCGGTGCGAGTTTGTTTTTCACCACCCGCACGCGAGTGCGATTGCCAATTATGGTTTCCCTATCTTTGAGGGCACCAATACGGCGGACATCAAGGCGTACAGAACTGTAGTACTTTAGGGCATTGCCTCCTGTCGTTGTTTCAGGGCTCCCGAAGACCACTCCCAGTTTTTGGCGGAGCTGGTTAATAAAAATGACGCTCGTACGCGATTTGCTGATTACTGCTGTGAGCTTGCGGAGACCTTGTGACATGAGCCGAGCCTGTAAACCCATGGGAGCGTCACCCATATCACCGGCGAGCTCGGCTTTCGGCACTAATGCTGCTACTGAGTCCACGACAATGACATCGAGTGCGCCACTGCGCACAAGAATTTCGACGATTTCAAGAGCTTGTTCCCCTGTGTCAGGTTGTGCAATCAGCAAGGAGGCGATATCGACACCAAGGTGTCGCGCGTAGGGGGGATCAAGTGCATGTTCGGCATCGATACAGGCTGTAATACCTCCAGCTTTTTGAGCTTCTGCGATGATATGGAGGGCAAGGGTCGTCTTTCCGGAGGCTTCGGGACCATAAATCTCCGTTACTCGGCCGCGTGGAATACCGCCGATGCCGAGTGCGACATCGAGACTGAGCGAGCCGGTGGAAATCGCTGCGGCATCGGCGAATGTTGCGGAAGTTCCAAGGCGCATAATACTCCCGCGGCCGTACATGCGTTCGATCTGGGCTACTGCCGTATCTAATACGTTGCCCTTGTCAGCTTTGTCCATTGTTTAGGCCTTAGGGTCATTGGGGATCTTCTCTGTGCTGCAGTGGTACCGAGCGCAATAGTGTATAGACTGCCCCTGTATGGTGCAACTGACTCTGCATAAAATGCAATGTGTGAACGGGCATGTCTCCAAAATACTGTGTTCGGTAGGTGTGGAGCAGGGTGAGCAATTGGGGACAGTGAGACGGTTTGCGGATACGCGCAAGTGTGAGGTGGGGGTGGAAGGGTTTTGATTCGCGCGGTATACCATGCCCCCCTAAGGCTGTGTCCAGGTGCTGCTGCAACGAAGTCAGCGCGTGCTGGGTGTCAACAAGCCCCATCCAGAGCACACGCGGTCGCGCGGGTGTTGGAAAACACCCAAGGCCACGTGCCGGGACATTAAAAGGCGCATGCTCCGTCGCGACGCTCTGCATTGCGCGAGAAATACCGGGAATCAGTGCTTCAGGAATATCTCCAAGAAATTTGAGCGTGAGGTGCAACTGCGTTGGTTGGACCCACCGCAGAGGAAGCGGGAGCTCTTTGCCGGCTTGACGAATGTCTGCGAGGGCGTGTTGCAGGCTTGCTGGCACATGTATGGCAATGAAGGCACGTATCATGAGGATGCCAAGGAGAGTCAGTATGATTAGGTGATGGCCAAGAGTATGCGGATACAGCCATGCGCAAGCAGGCCGGCAAGCAAATCGTCACACATAATGCCCCATCCTCTTGGAAGTTTTTCCACCCGGGGCAAGGGTTTGAAAATATCAAATAAACGAAAACAGAGAAAACCACCTATGAGAGGTATAGGTAAGACTGGTAGAGCCGTATAGGTTAAAAGCATCCCTGCAATTTCATCAATGACGATTGGCGAGGCGTCCTTGCGTCCCAAGAGGCGTTCTGCTTCACCCGCCGTCCATACACCGAGAAAGATCACGCCGGTCAGCACAATGCCATACAGTGCTACCGGCATTTGCGCGAGCATTAGGTACAAGACAAGTCCCAAAACCGAACCGCATGTGCCTGGGGCAATAGGACTGTAGCCTGTATAGCTTCCAGTGGCGAACCAAAGTATCAGGCGACGGTTGATATGGCGCGCTCCTTTACCGCTGCCGAGGCACATGCACGCGCCCATTGATCAGCGTGAAGCGCGACAGGAGCATCCGTAATGGGCAACGATGTGTGTTGCGCCATGGTCATTTCGATAATGGCCGGGATGTCTAAGAAGCCGATAGCGCCATCGAGGAATGCTTGCACAGCAATCTCGTTGGCGGCGTTGAGTACGGCTGGCATAGTGCCGCCAGTCCGTGCCGCTTCAAAAGCGAGGCGGAGACACGGGAAGCGCTCAACATCCGGAGGGAAGAAATGTAGGGTTTGCACCGCAAACAAGTCCAGAGACGGCAACGTGTTCGAGAGGCGTTCAGGATAGGCTAACGCGTAGGAAATCGGCACTCGCATGTCCGGGATGCCGAGTTGGGCGAGAACAGAGCCGTCGAAAAATTCGACCATGGAATGAATAATACTTTGCGGATGCACGACAACTTGGACCTGATCGACGTCTATATGGAACAAATGGTGGGCTTCAATCACTTCGAGGCCCTTGTTCATCATCGTAGCTGAGTCGATCGTAATTTTGCGACCCATCTTCCAATTCGGATGATTGAGGGCGTCATCAATACTCACATGGTGCATTGCGTCCAGGGTGTATTCACGAAAAGGACCGCCTGAAGCAGTAAGAAGAATGCGCCGGAGAGCAGCACGTTTTTGACCGTGTAGGACCTGAAAGATTGCGTTATGTTCGCTATCGACCGGGATGATTTGTCCACGGCCAGGTTCGTCGGGACGGATCACCAACTCACCTGCCATGACCAAGGTTTCTTTATTTGCTAGAGCGACATTGATACCAGCTTCTACGGCGCGTAGAGTCGGCAGGAGGCCTATGGACCCGACGACCGCGGACATCACGAGTTCCACGCCCTCGTATGTTGCGGCCCGACAAAGCCCTTCTATACCAGCATCAACCTCAATATCAAGACCGGCCAAACGTTGTCGCAGGAGTGTCGCTTTGTCTTCATCAAACAGTACGACCAAGCGTGGATGGAACTGCCGTGCTTGTTGCTCGATGATATCGATATTTGCATACGCTGCGAGCGTTACTACGGTGAACTTGTCCGGATGTGCTACGACCACATGCAGAGTATTGGCGCCGACTGAACCGGTTGAGCCAAGAATGGCAAGCCCTTTCCGGGTGTTCATAAAAGCTATCTCCCTTGTTGTGTCGCTATTGCCCTCGCCATCAGAGAGAGGACACCGGCGGCAAGAGGTCGAGTGTGTAAAAGGCTACTGGTGCGGCGAAGAACAAACTATCGATGCGGTCAAGCACGCCCCCGTGGCCTGGAATCAGTGTGCCGGAGTCTTTCACACCAGTGTAGCGTTTGAGAATCGACTCACCCAGGTCACTCAGTTGGGCTGCAAGAGCAACGACCAGGCCGAAGATGATGCTTTGGGAGAGCGAAAGTTGAGGCGCGAAAACCCGCGAGGTAAGTATGGCGACCAATAGAGAACTCAGCATACCTCCCAGTGCGCCTTCCCAGGTTTTCCCTGGGCTGATGGCAGGAACGAGTTTGTGTCGTCCGAAGCCCTTCCCTATGTACATTGCCGAAGCGTCGCCAACCCAAATGATGACACATAAAAACAGGATGTACCATTTGCCAGACTCCAGGCTACGGAGAAGTATGAAGTGGCTTAAGCCCCATCCAATGAACAGGAGACCGAAGAGGCTGTTAAGAAGTGTGGGAAACGGGGTAGCTTCAGGGCTCGCACTGACTATCGCGCTGATTGTGAGAGCCATAAGGCTCAATGATAAAACCGGAGGCATCCAGAGTCGACCGCCACTATACGCAGTGCAGGCGATGGTGAAAGCGAGAGCGTAAGTCATACCGATAGATACAGGCGAGAGTCTCACTGCAAAAAGGCGAAAATATTCGTGGAGGCTCAGCCCGATAAGTGCACAAGTCAGGACTAAGAAGAGCTCGTGAGATGCAAAAAAGACCAACAGGAGTAGTGGCGGTAGAATAATTGCAGCGCTGACAATCCGCCGATATTGTTCTGGGCGTTGACCACGGGGAGGAGTTGGGCTATCGCACGTAGTGTACAGAGCTATCGTGGTTTGCTGCGTATTGTTGAGAGGAGATTTAGCCATTGGATCGCATGGCCTGAGTCAGTTGTTCGTGGGTTAAACCAAAGCGCCGCTCACGCTGCTGATAATCAAGCAGAGCGTGTAACAGATCGTCACTACGAAAATCGGGCCACAGCACTGGTGTGAAGTAGAGTTCGGCGTAGGCCGATTGCCAGAGTAAAAAGTTGCTGAGGCGCTGTTCACCACTGGTACGAATAAGAAGGTCTACGTCTGCCAAACTGGTCGTATCTAAATGTGCGGCAAAAACGGTTTCGTCTATATCTGCAACATTAAGAAGACCTTGTTGGACTTGTTGAGCTAGGCGTTGAGCAGTACGAACAACTTCCGCACGCGAGCCATATCCCAGAGCAAGATTGAAAACCATACCATTACAAGATGCTGTACGTGTCTTTGTGTATTCGATAAGGCTCTGAGCGGTTTTAGGAAGAACAGCTATGTCACCAATGGTGTTAAAACGAATGTTTTCTTGAAACATTCGTTCGCATTCTTTGCGTAAGTAATGACGAAGAATACGCATTAACAGGGTCACTTCTGGCCGAGGCCGAGCAAGATTTTCGGTGGACAGCGCAAAGAGCGTCAGAGCCGGTATACCTAATCGTCGGCATGCCGAAACGATTTCGTCAACGGACTTGACACCCTCTCTATGACCATAATTCCGGGGTAATTGGCGACATTGAGCCCAGCGTCCATTCCCGTCCATCACAATGGCGAGGTGTCGGGGTAACTTTGCTTTGTCAAGTTGGCTCAGTAGGGTGGGATCCAATCGAGTCGCTTTCCACAATGGTTGGATGGTACGTATCAAAAGCGTTTGGTGAAATTGTACGCTACAACTAACAAAGCCGCACAAAAAACTGTCGGGGAGTTACACTTCCATGACTTCGTGTTCTTTCGCGCTGAGAATCTCGTCCGTTTTGGCAATGAATCGATCGGTAATGCTTTGGACGTGCTCTTGCCCGCGGCGCCAATCGTCTTCCGAGACTTGTTTATCTTTTTCGAGAGTTTTTAAGGAGTCATTGCCATCTCGGCGTACGTTACGTAAGGCGATCTTCGTTTCTTCACCGATTTTCTTCACTTGCTTCACCAATTCTTGGCGGCGTTCTGCAGTCAGAACAGGAATAGCGAGACGTACGACTTGTCCATCGTTCGTGGGGGTTATGCCAAGATCAGAACGCTGAATGGCTTTCTCAATAAGGCCAAGTTGAGATTTATCCCAAGGTTGAATGGTGATGAGGCGGCTTTCGGGCACTGCAAGGGTAGCCACTTGATTGAGCGGAGTGGGAGAGCCATAATAGTCAATGGTGATACCATCGAGTAACGCGAGAGAGGCACGCCCGGTGCGAATTCTGGCAAGCTCTTTGTGCAGTGCTTCAATTGAACGCTCCATCTTATGCTCGATTTCTAGATAGACGTCGTCAAGCATAGTTAGTCCCCTCTGACAAAAGTCCCGATACGTTTACCTTCGAGAATCGCCCGAATACTTCCAGATTGCAAAAGATCAAAGACCACGATAGGCAGCTGATTTTCCATACAGAGCGAAATAGCAGTGGCGTCCATGACTTTCAGGCCTCGCTGCAAGACGTCGAGATACGTCAGTTGCGGTAGACGGACGGCGTCTGGATGCGTGACCGGATCGGCATCGTAGATCCCATCAACCTTGGTTGCTTTGAGGACGATTTCTGCACCAATTTCTGCGGCACGAAGCGCGGCAGTTGTGTCTGTAGTAAAGTACGGGTTGCCGGTTCCACCAGCGAAAATGACAACACGACCGTTTTCCAAGTGATGAAGGGCGCGACGCCTGATATAGGGTTCTGCGATTGCCTGCATTTCAAAGGCGGTTTGCACCCGAGTGGGCACCCCGATTTTCTCAAGAGCTGACTGCAAAGAGAGGCCATTGATAACAGTGGCTAACATGCCCATATAATCAGCAGTAACTCGCTCAATACCGTATAAACCCGCAGCAGTGCCCCGGAAAATATTGCCCCCGCCAATCACAAGCGCAAGTTCCGCGCCGAGTTGCTGAACCTCTTGGATTTCGGTAGTGATGTACTGCAACGTGTGGGCATCAATACCATACCCTTGCTCGCCAACGAGAGCTTCCCCGCTCAGTTTGAGGAGCGCTCGGCGGTAGGTGAGCGTTTGCATGGTGTAGAACCCTTCTGGCTCAAAAGATAGGTGATAGCTGAGACGTGGTGTTTAGGATGTCTCTCCGAGCACAAAGCGGGCGAAGCGGCTGATTGTGATGTTTTCACCGACTTTGGCAATGTGCTCTTTCAGAAGGTCGCTGATGGTGAGGTTTGCGTCTTTCACATACGATTGGTCTAACAGGCACACTTCTTCAAAGTACTTTTGGATACGTCCATCGACAATTTTGGCAATAACGTGCTCTGGACGTCCTGATGCTTTGGCTTGTTCCGTAAGGATCTCCCGTTCTTTGGCGATGACATCCTCGGGAATTTCCTCGTGAGAGACATACTGTGGATTGCTTGCGGCGATATGCATAGCAATATCGTGCACAAGCTCCTGAAACTCATCCGTACGCGCGACAAAATCCGTTTCGCAATTGACTTCAACCAGGACGCCCAAGCGTCCGCCACCGTGGATATAGGAACTCACAACGCCATCGCTTGTGCTCCGCGCACTCCGTTTGGCGGCAGCTTGGAGCCCTTGTTTCCGAAGATAATCAACGGCTTCTTCTATAGAACCGCTTGAAGCTGTGAGAGCCTCTTTGCAGTCCATGATACCTGCGCCCGTTTTTTCGCGCAGCTCCTTTACCATCGCTGAGGTGATGTTCATACACTGCTCCTTTGCATGCCACTTTACGACGATTGTTCTTCTACTGCCGGAGTGTCCGTCGCAGAGAGTGTGGGCTCCTCGGCAGTCGTGGCAGTATCAGATGCCGTGGTGGCTGGCATACTTGCGGGCGAAGCGGCCACGTCTTGGATTGGGGGAGCCTCAACCGGTGGGAGCGCCGCTTGGCGCTCGTGCATGCCTTCAAGAGCAGCATCGGCAAGACTGGAGGTAATGAGACGGATAGCACGAATAGCGTCGTCATTACACGGGATAACGTGATCAATGTCATCGGGATCGCAATTGCTATCGACCAGGGCAATCGTCGGAATACCGAGTTTTTTTGCCTCGCTAATTGCGATCTTTTCCTTCTTACAATCGATAATAAAAAGGGCACCAGGAAGCGCGTCCATCTCTTTGATACCTCCCAAGAGCTTTTCTAGCTTCCCTCGTTTCTTTTGCAGCTGGAGCACCTCTTTTTTGGGAAGGCCTTCCCAGGAGCCGGAGGTTTCCATGTGGTCATACTCTTTGAGTCGATTGAGGCTTTGCTTGATCGTGGTGAAATTCGTCAAGGCACCGCCGAGCCAGCGTTGGTTGACAAAAAACTGTTGGGAGCGTAGTGCCTCAGCATAAACGATATCTTGCGCCTGCCTTTTCGTACCAACAAACAGTACTTTATCCCCACGCGCTGTGGTGTTTCGCACAAACTCGTATGCCTCACGGAAGAGGCGAAGGGTCTGTTGCAGGTCGATAATGTAAATGCCGTTGCGTGCTCCGAAGATGAAACGCTGCATTTTCGGATTCCAACGGTTTGTCTGATGACCGAAATGTGCACCGGATTCAAGCAGGTTGCGAATCGTGACTGCTGCCAAAAGATACTCCTCCTAATCAGCGCCCCAAGGCTGAGCAGGTTCCCACCATGCCCATCAACGCTTCGAGAATTGAAAACGTTTCCGCGCTTTTTTCTGCCCGTATTTCTTGCGTTCTTTGACCCGCGGGTCTCGAGTCAAAAACCCCTGTTGTTTCAGCGTGGTACGTAAAGTTGGATCCACTTGGAGTAGAGCTTTGGAGATACCGTGCCGAATAGCGCCGGCTTGGCCGGAAATCCCACCACCGCGCACAGTAATCAAGGCATCGAACTGCCCTACGGTGTCCGTGAGGGCAAACGGTTCCTGGATCATCCCTTTGTGGGTGTCGAGCGGAAAGTACGCTTCGAGCGGTTGCTTATTGACGCTCATCTTTCCGGTACCAAGCATAATCCAGACGCGAGCAACGGCCGATTTTCGTTTGCCCGTTTCATAGTAACGTGTCGGAGTTTCTGCCATCTATCCTCCAGGCATAACGTGCGCTCTGAACAAGCGACACAGGCAAAAGGGTCGTTGTTAGGCTTGGAATAGTTCAAGCGGCTCAGGTTGTTGGGCTGCATGGGGATGCGTATTTGCGGCATATACTTTCAGTTTCCGCAGCATCGCCCGCCCAAGTTTTGTTTTGGGTAACATACCACGTACGGCAAGTTCGACAATGCGCTCCGGCCGACGCTGACGCATTTTCTCAGCTGGCACTTCGCGTAGGCCACCAGGATACCCTGTGTGCCAACGATAGAGCTTTTGAGCCCATTTATTTCCTGTCAAGACTACTTTCTCAGCATTCACAATAACGACGTAGTCTCCGGAATCGACATGCGGTGTATAGATCGGTTTGTGTTTGCCACGCAGAATTTGAGCGACCTCGCTGGCAAGGCGTCCAAGGACCTTGTTTTCGGCGTCGACGATGTACCACTTCCGGGATACGTCTTCATGGCGGATTGAGACAGTTCGCATCACATACACTCCAACGGGCGGGCGACTTATAAGTATGAGGCTATAGAATAGGGACCACACTACTGTTTGTCAAGAGGACTCACAGATGAACCGTCGACTCTTCAGTAGGAAAAATGATCTGATGGATAAAATGCCGCTTGGATATGTGCGACGTCGGGCGCTCCTTGTGGCGTGAATGTCACGCCAATGACGTCAAAACGTAATGAGGTGTTGCGGATATGGTGGTGCAACACATAGGCCATCGCAACAGCGGTAAGTTTCCGTTGCTTTCGCGTATCGACTTTTTCTTGTGGCATCCCAAAAGCGAGGGCCGTTGTTGTCTTGACCTCAATAAACACAAGGATTGAATCGTCCCACGCAATAATATCAATTTCACCGTAGCGATTGCGATAATTTCGTTGGGCAATTCGATAGCCTTGCTGTTCAAGATATGTGGAGGCAATCTCTTCTCCGTGTTGTCCTCGCTGTCGACGTTTGCCTGTCATACGTTATCCTGATGGGGAATCGCGTCGAGGACGCCACGGAAGCTTCGTCGGTGAATGGCACATGGGCCATAGGTGCGTAGTTGGGCGTAATGCGCTGCGGTCGGGTAGCCTTTGTGTCGCTCAAAGCCGTAGTATGGGTAGCGTTTGGCATACGCCAGCATAAGCCGATCGCGGATCACCTTGGCCAATACCGATGCTGCTGCAACGGATGCACAGCGTGTGTCGCCACGTACCAACGTTTGCTGTGGAATCGGGCTTGATATGGGTTCCGTACCGTCAATGAGTAGCATATCCGGAATACATGCAAGTTGCTGGACCGCCTGGCGCATCGCTTCTTTCGTTGCCTGGAGAATATTGTATTGGTCAATAAACGTATGGGAGACAATACCCACTCCATAGGAGCTGGCGCTGCACAAGATATCGCCGTATACGATCTGTCGTTGAGGTGCTGTTAATTGCTTTGAGTCCTGTAAGCCGGGTATGGAGTGATCCGCCGGCAAGATCACAGCTGCCGCAACAACAGGGCCCGCTAACGGTCCACGTCCGGCTTCATCGATACCGGCAACAGAGTGATAACCTGCGTCCTTAGCATTGGCTTCAAATGGCTGAAAAGGCACAGGTGGTGTGCGACGACGTGCCATGGGTTGTCACTGTTTAGTTAGTTAATGCGCTTTTCTTTAATGCGTGCTGCTTTGCCGCGGAGATTCCGCAAATAGAAGAGTTTCGCGCGTCGTACCTTCCCACGGCGTATGACTTCAATCCGGTCGAGGCGGGGGGAATGGAGGGGAAAAACACGCTCGACGCCAATGCCGTAGGACACTTTGCGCACGATAAAGGTTCGCCCCAAGCCGCTGCCACTAATGGCAATCACGAAGCCTTCAAAAACCTGCACGCGTTCGCGATTCCCCTCGATAATCCGCACGTGGACGCGCACAGTATCCCCCGGTCGGAATTCCGGAAGATCCTGTTTCAGTTGTTGTTGACCGAGTTGTTGTAAGGCATGCATAGACAGGTTCCTTATGTGTTTGCAGAGGCTTCAGCGCCGTTGCCCCTGCTGTCTTCAGCCTGCAGCTCTTGAACAATGCCTAAGTCGTGCGCTGTAAGTGTGGCGTGCTGTAAGAGCTCCGGGCGACGTTGCAACGTCGTGCGCAGTGATTGACGTCGACGCCACTGGGCAATCGCGGCATGATCACCTGAGCGCAAGATAGCCGGCACGTCCATGCCCTCGAAAACGGCTGGACGGGTATACAGAGGACCTTGGAGTAGGCCATTATACAACGAATCTTCTTCCGCTGACTGTTCGTCTCCGAGTACCTCGGGAAGCAAACGCCCAACGGCGTCTAAGAGCACCATCGCCGGAAGTTCACCACCAGTTAGAACGTAATCACCAATCGAGATCTCGGCGTCGATATAGTGTTGTACGCGGGCATCAACCCCGGCATAGCGTCCACAAATCAATAGTATACGTTCCAGCCGGCTTAAAGTTTTTACCAACGTTTGTTGCAGCACAGTTCCCTGTGGACTGAGCAGAATAACATGTGCTGGGCCAAAACGGGCTTGTATTGCCTGAATACCAGCAACAATGGGTTCTGGCTTCATCACCATCCCAGGCCCGCCGCCGTATGGCATGTCATCTGTGCTGCGATGCCGATCAGTGGTAAAGTCACGTATATTGTGCACAGAGATTCGCAGGAGATCACGCGTTTGCGCTCGCTGGAGGATACTCGCTTCCAGCGGAGACGTAAACATTTCTGGAAAAATCGTCAGAATATGAATTTCCATCGATTACACCAGCAAATCAGGCGCGACATGTAAGTGCACCTCGCCACGGCTCACATCAATGGTGCGTATCACACTTTTCAAGGCCGGCACGAGGAGTTCGTCTGAGTCGTGCCGTACAACGTAGACGTCGTTACTGCCTGTGTAAATGATCTCCGCAATGTGCCCTAGCGAGCTACCATCAGCAGCGTAGACGGCAAGCCCCTCAACCTCGAACCAATAAAATTGTCCCTCGGGTAGCGGAGGAAAGCGCAGGCGTGGGATGAACACTTCACAGCCTCGAAGCGCTGTAGCTTGCGTGAGGTCGTGGCAGTGTGCAAACCGTAGAAGTATTTTGTTATGAAACTGCCGCCAACTTGTTACCGTATATATTTTGGGTGCAGTTGCGTCTTGTTGTAAGGTCACCGGGTGTGTGGTGAGGTCTGGCAACAACTCAAGATCATACATATACGGCAAGAAAACGATCTCGCCTTTAATACCATGTGGTTTCGTGAGACGGCCTACCGCAATCAGGGTGTCTGGTGAGATGCCCATGACTTGATTCTTACACCACAGCGCACGTACAGCCCGCTTAGGCGAGTCCTTCCTGGGCCAAGAGGCGCTTGACAGTGTCCGATGGTTGAGCGCCCTGGGCCAACCACGCCTGGACTCTCTCGGTCTTCAGGTGGACCTCAGCCGGTTTCGTGAGTGGATTGTACGTCCCGAGCGTTTCAATGAAGCGCCCGTCGCGCGGTGAACGGGCATCGGCAACTACAACACGATAAAACGGGCGTTTTTTTGCACCCATGCGTTTGAGACGAATACGTACTGCCAACGTGTATTCCTTTCGTGGTGTGTATACATCGTGGTCAAAAGGGACGAGGAAGAGGCACATTACCCCATTTGCCTTTTTTCTTTTTCTTTCCCATGGTGCCCATGAAGGATTTCATGAGTTTTTGGGTCTGCGCAAATTGTTTGAGCAGACGATTCACATCTTCCACATTCGTCCCGCTGCCGCGCGCGATGCGTTTGCGTCGGCTGCCGTTGATAATGTGATGACTCTGCCGCTCTGCAGGGGTCATTGAGCTAATAATGGCCTCAACTTTTTTCAATTCACTCTCGTCTACGGAGGGAAGTTTGGCGCCTTTGATCCCGGGAATCATCGACATGAGGTTGTCCAGGGGGCCCATCTGTTTCAGCTGTTGTAACTGCTCGCGGAAATCTTCGAGAGTGAAGGCCGCCTGGCGAATTTTTTGTTCGAGTGCCGCTGCGGTTTCTTGATCGATGGAGCGCTCCGCCTTTTCGATCAGCGTCAGGACATCCCCCATGCCGAGGATGCGTGAAGCCATACGATCAGGGTGGAACGGCTCGAGCGCATCGAGTTTTTCGCCCATGCCGATGAATTGAATGGGCTTGCCTACTACGGCTTTGATCGAAAGAGCCGCGCCGCCACGGGCATCACCATCGAGCTTGGTCAACACTGTACAATCGATACCAACTACTTCGTCAAAGGTTGTGGCGACTTTGACTGCTTCCTGACCGGTCATGGCGTCGACAACGAGCAGGCTGTGATGCGGCGGGGTTGCGTGCTTAATATCTTGCAGCTCTCGCATGAGTGTCTCGTCGATTTGGAGACGACCAGCGGTATCGAGAATCAGCACATCTCGATCGTGGGACAACGCGTGCTCGCGAGCGTGGCGACAGATGGCGATAGCATCCTGACTCCCCTCTTCCATGTACACCGGGATGGTCAAGCTGTCACCGAGTGTCTGCAACTGCTGCATGGCCGCAGGCCGATAGACATCAGCGGCGACTAAGAGTGGCCGGTGGCCTGCTTCGCGCATGGTGCGGGCTAATTTGGCCGCGGTCGTGGTTTTTCCGCTGCCTTGTAAGCCCATAAGCAGAATGATCGTTGGCGCCTGTGGCGCCATAGACAAGGGCTGATGCTCTTCCCCCATGAGCGCGGTTAATTCATCTCGCACGATCTTGATGACTTGCTGCCCGGGCGTCAAGCTGCGCATAACTTCTTGACCCAAGGATTTTTCACGAACGCGTTGGACGAAGTCTTTGACGACTTGAAAGTTGACGTCAGCTTCGAGCAAGGCCAGACGGATTTCACGCATGGCCTCTTTGATGTTTGCTTCGGTCAGTTTTCCTCGTCCACGTAAGTGCGAGAAGATACTGTCCAGTTTTGTCGTCAGCGATTCGAACACCCTGGGTCCCTCGCGGTTCCTCATCCTTGCCAGGTCTCATTCCATGCGGCGATTGCTAAGGAATTATTGTGGTTTTTCCAGCTTTGTCAAGTGCTGCCTTGCCAGCCATGGCTATGCTTGGAGGGCGCGGATGGCCCGGGTGTAGTCGGGTTGACCGAAGATGGCGGTACCGGCCACCAGGATATCGGCTCCGGCATCCCGCACTGCGCCGGCATTCGAGGGTTTGATGCCGCCGTCGACTTCGATAAGCACGTGGAGATCCCGTTCAGCAATCGTGCGTCGTAGGTTCCGGATTTTCTCAAGCGTTGCGGGAAGGAAGCTTTGACCGCCGAATCCGGGATTAACGGACATGAGTAAGACCATATCCAACTCGGGTAATATGTCATGGAGTAGAGAGAGCGGTGTCGCAGGGTTGAGGACCACACTCGCGCGTACCCCGGCATCGCGAATGGTTTGAATCGTGCGGTGGAGATGGCGGCACGCTTCAACGTGGACCGAGAGGTAGGCGCTACCCGCGTCAATGAACGCCGGGAGTAACGCATCGGGATCTTCAACCATGAGATGGACATCGAGGGGCAGCCGCGTCACGGCATACAAGGCTTGTACGACTGGTGGGCCGATAGTGAGGTTCGGTACGAAATGTCCGTCCATCACGTCCACGTGCAGCAGGGAGGCTCCCGCCTCCTCGACGCGGGCGATCTCCTCCGCCAAGCGGGCGAAGTCCGCTGCTAAAATAGACGGAGCGATTTGGACCACAAGGTTCTCCTATACGTGTGAGGGTTTATGTGTGCCGGAAGCGCGCGATGAACACGCCATCGGTCCCTAATTGATCTGGGGTGATATCGAGCGTCCCCGCCGTTGCCGGCCTCTGGGACAGCGCGGCAGGAAAGGGATTGTCAATCGGTTCAAGTCGTACATGCGGATGCTCGGCCAGCACGTGGCGTACGACGTCGTG
>CAJIAL010000108.1_pt1 | contig 52119 bp, 44 predicted proteins | sample 9199091 | NCBI WGS metagenome assembly CAJIAL01 (sample SAMEA7708270, study PRJEB35096) | sediment metagenome | biome: marine neritic benthic zone biome [ENVO:01000025]; feature: sediment [ENVO:00002007]; material: shallow marine sediment [ENVO:03000034] sea grass bed [ENVO_01000059] ... | reverse complement strand
TAATATCCTCAATCGGCTGCATTTTCGGCCCTTTCGAGCCGACAAGCGTGCGGATATTGATGATCTTTTCCCCTTTGGTCCCCGAGATACGCGCCCAATCATCCGGGTTGGTGGTATTTGGCAAGTCCTCGTTTTCCCGAAATTCTCCTTGTACCGCATTGATTAAATCCTGGGGCTTAATCCCCTTCTCATGCATCGACAAATACCGTTTCAACGCCGCCTTTTTCGCACGTGCCACAATATTTTCGATCATGGCGCCACTCGCAAAATCTTTGAAATAGAAAATTTCCTTATCGCCCCGAGCGTAGGTCACTTCCAAAAATTTATTCTCGTCCTGCGGGCTGTACATATGTTCGCAGGTCTTCTCGATCAGCCAGTCAACCGCGCGCTGCAGGTCATGCCCACACTGCGCCAAAGTCTCTTCGTGAAAAGGCAGATCCGCGACAAGATACTTCGCAAAGATATCCTTCGCAGACTCTTTGTCCGGACGATCAACTTTGATTTTTATATCCAAACGCCCCGGCCGTAACACGGCTGGATCAATCAGGTCCTGGCGGTTACTGGCACCGATAACAATCACATTCTCGAGCGATTCCAACCCATCGAGCTCGGACAGAAACTGCGCCACAATGGTAATTTCCACATCCGAGGAAATGCCCGAACCACGGACCCGGAACAACGCGTCCATCTCATCGAAGAACACGATAACCGGTGTCGTGTCGTTGGCCTTCTCGCGCGCTTTCTTGAACACTTCACGGATCTTCGACTCCGTTTCGCCCACATATTTATTGAGCAACTCCGGGCCCTTGATGTTCAGGAAAAAGCTCCGCGCCTCTTCGACGCCGGCCCGTTCCGCAAATTTCTTCGCCAGGCTGTTCGCCACGGCTTTGGCAATCAAAGTCTTGCCACACCCTGGAGGGCCGTACAAGAGCACACCCTTTGGCGGACGGAGCTGATGCTCGCGAAATTCATCGGGGTAGAGATACGGCAACTCAATGCCGTCACGCAATGCCTCGATTTGCTCTTCCAAGCCACCGATATCGCTATAACCAATATCAGGCACCTCTTCCAGCACAACTTCTTCAACCTGTGATTTCGGCAACTTCTCCAACACGTAATTCGAGCGCATGTCCAGCAACAAATTGTCCCCAACGTCCAGATGCGCATGCCGAATCCGCTCGGTCAACACCACGACGCGCTCTTCATCAGCGCGCCCGATGACCAACGCCCGCCCCTCATCCAAGCGATCCTTCAAGCGGACAACCTCGCCGCGATTCTCGTACTCGCCCAGATCAACAACGTTGAGCGACTCATTCAGCACCAAGAGCTGCCCCGGCTCAAAGTCATAACTTTCAAGTTTTGGATGGACGTTGACTTTCAAACGCCGCCCGTCGAGATCGACATCAATGGTCGCATCTTTATTCCGCTGCCGAAACACCCCATAGCTATTCGGCGGAGAACACAGTTTCTCAACCTCTTGCTTGAGCGCATTGATCTGCTCTTTCGCTTCCTGGAGCGTTGTGACCAATTTCTCGTTTTGCTTGCGCCCCTCGCCTAACTGCTCATTGGCCTGATAGTACTTCCGCTTGAGCGCTTCATATTGGGTCACCGCACGCTCCAAGTGACGTCCGATATTTTCCGAGTCGTGCTCAACGTGGCGCAGTTTATCCTGCAAGGCTTTTATTTCGAGGTCATATTGAGAGAGTTTGCTTTGGAACGATCCCTCCGAGCGTGGCACGTGGACCGAGAACTTGCGCATCGTGTCACGAACGAATCCCTTGCGCTCCTCTTTCTTCGGGGCTTCATCCATCAGACTCTCTCCCTTATGCAACACTCTAGGTGGATAGTTATGATGCTAAAACTACCACACTCCACAGGGGGTGTCAAGCACCAATGATTCTTGTAATATACTGTATTTTGGACGTTTTCCAATTTTTAGGCCTCTCTCGGAGGGCGCTGTAAACTCGGACGTTTCCTCTCGGCATCGGCTTGACAACGTTCGCACTTTCCGTGACCATGGTTAATATTAGCTAATCTTTATGTGAGACGTCGAACGCGAATGCCATTGTCAGTCTCAGCAACCAAACCCAGTGAGACGAGTCTGCTCATCGCGCTTCGGATCAGAGCAACGCACCCGAGGACGACAGCAAGATACCTGTATCGGAAACGTCCACACCGTCTCGCAAATTTCCCCTACGCATAGGCTGGCAGGTGGGGCATTGCTGTCCGGCCTCGGAGCGGATACGCTAACTATGCAAGAGGCGCGGTAACCCTGCCCATCTTGCTATTTGCGCACTGCATGCACGCATGAATAGCGTCCTTTTTCACATTATATTACTCGCGTACCTGTTTGCCACGTTGCTCCTATGGTTCTATTTGGGACTACGGCACCGTCAGCTTTTTCACATCGCCAATGGCCTTGTGGCTGTCGGCTTTGGCTTGCAGACCATTGCGATCGCGGCACGTATTCTCACGCAACCGGAAACCTGGTGGGGGGATGTCTATGCGTCGATGGGCCTCTTGGCGTGGGCGCTCATTCTTGGCTATGGCAGTGCCTGGTGGCGTTATCGTATCGAAGCTTTGGGATCATTCATGGTCCCTCTGGCGTTTATTGCTTTTGCATCGTCGGGCGTCTCGACCGCCATACGAGCGCCACTGGATTCAACGCTGCAGCAGCTGTTGTTGGTCGTCCATATCTTTTTGGCGACCCTCGGTTATGCCGCATTAGCATTGACATTTTGTGCCGGAATCATGTACCTGATGCAGGAGCGTCAGCTCAAATCGAAACACCCGGGCATATTGTACCATCGCTTACCGTCGCTGCGTTTGCTCGATGAATTGAACGCACGAGCGTTGGTCCTGGGTTTACCACTTTTAACGCAGGGGGTCATCACCGGGTCCTTCTGGGCCAAATATAAACACGGCTCGTACCTCGACTGGAGTCTGACTTCCATCCCACTCTTGGTCGGATGGGTGTTGTATGCTCTCCTCGTAGGAAGCCGCTATGTGTTAGGGTGGCAGGGCCGCAAAGCCGCATGCGCAGCGGTCACCGGATTTCTGCTCGTGCTCGCATCGTACTTTGTGCATACTTTATGAATACAAGCCGCTTTCGGAAGCGGCGTTATCGGACATTACCTGTCAAGCGTGTAGGACCTATGGCAATCGTTGTTGTCGGACTTAACCACAAAACTGCCCCTGTGGCCATTCGCGAGCAGTTGGCATTTCCCGAGCAGACCCTCGCCGAGTCACTCCAACAGTTGCAGCACCCGGCAATCGAAGAACTCGTTATTCTCTCCACATGTAACCGGGTCGAATTTTATCTGGTAACCCGCGACACCGAAGCCAGTTTTACAGCCTGTGTGGATTTCATTGCGGCATACCGCAATGTATCAGCCGAGCAGTTCGCACCGTATTTATCCCGGCTGCACGACATGGATGCTGTGCGTCATGTATTTCGAGTGGCCGCCAGTCTCGAATCCATGGTTGTCGGCGAACCCCAAATTCTCGGGCAGGTAAAGGCGGCGTATCTTGCCGCGCGCACCGCTGGACGGACGGGCACGATTTTCCATCAGCTCTTCGACCGCACATTGAGCGTCGGCAAGGCTGTGCGGCACGAGACGGGTATTGGAGATAACGCCGTTTCGATTAGTTATGCTGCAGTAGAACTGGCGAAGAAAATTTTCGAGACCTTGGAGCAGCGTACAGCCATGGTCGTAGGGGCAGGGGAGATGTCGGAGTTAACCGCTCGCCACCTCCTCCGCCAAGGTATCGCAGCCGTCTTCGTGGCCAATCGTACTGCAGAGCGCGCCGAGAAATTGGCCCAGGCGTTACATGCCAAGTCCATTCCGTGGGAGAGCATGGCCGAACACCTCGTCCACACGGATATTGTCGTCAGCTCAACCGGCGCGTCACAACCCATTATTGACAAGCCCATGGTCCAAGACGTCATGCGCGCTCGCAAGGGGCGTTCGATGTTCTTTATCGACATCGCGGTGCCACGGGATATTGCGCCAACCGTCAATACGTTGGACGGTGTCTTTCTCTACGACATTGACGATCTCGAGCACGTCGTGCAGGCTAACTTGCGCGAACGCGAGCGCGAGGCGCTGGCGGCCGAAGACATCGTGTGGCGGGAGGTGCGACACTTCCAACAATGGTTGGAGGCGCAAGATGCCGTACCGACTATCGTGGCCCTGCGCCAATGGGCCGAGTCGGTACGGCAAACCGAATTAGAGAAGGCCTTGACCAAACTCGAGTCACTGGACGAGCGCGAACGGCGCACGCTTGAGGCCCTGACAACCGGCATTGTCAACAAGCTCCTCCATCCCCCAACCGTGAACCTCAAACGCTCCTCACACCAGGGTCGCTTACGCGATTATGTCCAATTGGTACGCCAGCTTTTCGAGCTCGATACATGAATACCTCGTCCTCGACACCTGTCGTTCGGCTCGGCACCCGCGGCAGCCCACTCGCATTATGGCAAACGCGCTGGGTCGCCGACGCGTTGGAGGCACAGCATGCAGGTGTACGCACGGAACTCGTGATTATCCGGACTGCAGGTGATCGCAACCGGCGGGACCCGTTGACCCAGCTCGGCGGTAAGGGCTTGTTCGTTACCGAACTGGAGGACGCCCTGCTACGCCGCGAGATCGATGTGGCTGTCCACAGCATGAAGGACATGCCGACAGAACTTCCCCCCGGTCTGCACTTTGGCGCTATCCCCCAGCGTGCTGAAGTGCGGGATGCGTTTGTCGGACGCGACGGCCGCATGTTGACGGAGTGCACGGAACCTTGGCGCATCGGGACGAGCAGCTTACGTCGCCAAGCCCAACTCCTCGCACGTTATCACGCGCTTCATATGCAAGATCTCCGCGGCAATGTCGATACACGACTGCGCAAAGTCCAGCAAGGGGAAGTGGACGGCGCGATCCTGGCGGCAGTGGGTCTGATACGCTTGGGGTTAGACGAACACATTACGGAATTGTTAGCGATTGACCTGATGCTTCCGGCCGTCGGGCAAGGCGCCTTAGCGGTGGAAACGCGTGTCGGGGACTGGGTTGACGAACTCTTGGCACCACTCCACCACGCCCCCACAGCGCACGCTGTCACGGCTGAACGGGCGTTCTTGACGCATCTGGGAGGTGGCTGCATGGTACCTATTGCAGCGCTTGGTGAGTGTCAGCAGGACGTCTTGCATCTCCAAGGGCTCGTCAGTACACCCCGGGGGGACCGTGTGCTGCGGCACCATATGCATGGCCCGACACACGACGCCGAGGCACTCGGGCAACGCCTTGCAGCGCAGCTCCTTGATGCCGGGGCACGTGAGATTTTGCAGATGAACTAGTCTACTGGTACTAGAGCTTGAGGCTGCTACACCACAGGGAGGGAACATCGATGCGTTTTCCAAATTACCGCCCCCGTCGGCTGCGTGAACATGCCGCGTTGCGTCAGCTCGTCCAGGAGACAACACTGACACCGAACGATTTTATTTTGCCGCTTTTCATCACCCCTGGGACCAATGTACGACAGGAAATTTCGTCGCTGCAGGGGCAGTATCATCTCTCGGTTGATCAAGCCACCGAGGAAGCCCGTGCGATTGCCGATCTGGGCATTCCAGCCGTGCTCCTCTTCGGCTTGCCGGAGCAGAAAGACGCTGTCGGACGTGAGGCTTACAGTCCGAGCGGCGTCATCCAGCAAGCGGCCCAGGCGCTCAAAAAAGCCGTGCCATCGTTGTTGGTCGTCACGGATGTCTGTTTGTGCGAGTACACGGACCATGGTCATTGCGGTGTGGTCGAAGGGGAACGGATCATTAATGACTTGACCCTCGACCTGCTGAGTCGCACCGCACTGTCGCATGTCGAAGCCGGTGCGGACATTGTTGCGCCCTCGGATATGATGGACGGCCGGGTCGGCGCCATTCGCGAGACGCTGGATGCCAAGGGCCATAGCCACATCCCGATCATGGCCTATGCCGCAAAGTACGCCTCGAGTTTTTACGGTCCGTTTCGGGAAGCCGTCGACTCCGCCCCGCAGTTCGGTGATCGGCGCTCGTACCAGATGGATCCGGCCAATGTGCGGGAAGCCCTACGAGAAGTCCGCCTCGACATCGAAGAAGGCGCGGACATTGTCATGGTCAAGCCGGCCCTGCCGTATTTGGATGTGATCTGTCGGGTGCGCCAAAGTACGGACCTGCCGCTGGCTGCCTATAACGTCAGCGGTGAGTTTGCCATGCTGAAAGCCGCGGCACAATTAGGGTGGCTGGACGGTGAACAAGCCGTGCTTGAAGCACTCGTCAGTATTAAACGGGCCGGGGCAGACATCATTATCACCTACGCCGCGAAAGAGGCGATCCGGCTGCTGAATGCGTCATAGGAGGGTTGCGCCGCGGCGCACAACCCTGCTTGGCTTTCTCTCGCTTCCGCTCTCCTCCTTAGCCCTCGTTTGGATGTTGATGCAGCAGGCGTTTTACAAGGAACAAGCCCATGCGTATCGGCGGCGGCACACAGAATAGGCGGCGCCTCCAGACGGTTCCAGGAATGGCCGTACGCCCGACAAGCGGACGTGTGCGGCAAGCCCTGTTTAATATATTGCGTCCACTGCTTCAGGATGCTATCTTCGTAGACCTCTTTGCCGGTACCGGCAGTGTCGGGCTTGAGGCGCTCAGTCACGGTGCACAGCACGTCTATTTCGCTGAACACGATCGTCGTGCCGTATCGGCCCTCCGAGCCAACGCCACGCGCTGTGATCTCGCAAGCCATGCAACGATCGTCACAGGGGCGTTGCCGCAGGCACTTTGGAAGCTGCCGCACAACTTGCAGGCAACCATGGTGTTCCTTGATCCCCCGTATGCTTCGGATCTCGCAGAAATTACCCTAGACGCTCTTGCGGGCACACAGCTCCTCGACCCGCACGGCATCATCATTTGGCAACATGCGGCGCATCATCCGGTCCCAGCCTCAGTCGGAGAGAGGCCATGCTGGCAGCGTCGCCGTTATGGGAACACCCAACTCTCGTTCTACAGGCTGCCGACCTGAGACCGCCGGACATTGGACACGCGACAGACAGTACATTCAGGAGGAGGGGTACAGAGTGGCCGAGCGCGTTGTAGTGGCCATGAGCGGTGGTGTCGATAGCTCCGTAGCCGCAGCGCTGTTGCACGAGCAGGGCTACGAGGTCATTGGTGTCACCATGAAACTCTGGGATGGCCCGCAAGACACCAGCGCAGCGCACAAGACCTGCTGCACCCTCGATGACGTCTCCGACGCCCGCCGCGTGGCTACGCAGCTGGGCATTCCGTTCTTCGTGGTGAATTTTAAAGAGCAATTTGCCACACACGTCATCGACTATTTCACCACATCCTATGCGCAAGGATACACGCCCAACCCGTGTATCCAGTGCAACCGCTATCTCAAGTTCACCCACCTCCGCCGCCGGGCGCAACAGCTCGGAGCGCACTGGGTTGCCACGGGACACTACGCCTCTGTTCTCCATGGCGATGATGGACGGCGGTATATCCAGCGCGGACGTGATACCGGCAAAGATCAGTCGTATTTTCTTTTTGACCTGACCCAAGACCAGTTGCAGCAGACGCTGCTACCGCTTGGACACTACCATAAAGAAGAAGTGCGTGATCTCGCCGCCCGCTTCGACCTGCGCGTGGCCGACAAGCCGGAAAGTCAGGAAATCTGCTTTATCCCGGACGGCAACTACCGCACCTTTCTGCGGCCCCGTTTAGCCCCGGATGTCGTACAACCGGGGCCCATGGTGACAACCTCTGGGGACGTCATTGGCGAGCATCAGGGGCTACCGCTCTATACGGTGGGCCAGCGTCGGGGGTTGGGCATTGCCGCCGCCCAACCACTTTACGTGACTGGCGTGCATCCGGAGAGTAATACCTTGGTCGTCGGGGAGCGCCACGAGACTCTGTGCGGCACCTTTACGGTCGAAGGGCTCAACTGGATGTGTGTGCCACCGACAGAACCGCTCAGCACGACGGTGCAAATTCGCTATCGCAACACTCCGGTAGCGGCGGACGTGCACCCATTGGATGGGCATCGCGCCCGCATCGTACTGCATGAGCCGCAATTCGCCGTCACCCCGGGGCAAGCTGCGGTGTTCTACCAGGCGCAGACGGTCATTGGCGGCGGGTGGATCAGTCGCCCGACACTCCCCGAAGCACACTCCCTGGCGGAGCAAGATACCCCAGCACAACGAGAAGGATAGACGCCATGGCATCGCCGGAACGCGAGGAGGAGCAGAGCGAACAGGCCTTTACGGTCTCGGACAAACGTCTGTTTACCAAAGAAGGCCAACGGCGAGAGGACGAAGACCGTCCAGAACCGCCGCGCGCCAGTGCCCCACCGTCCACGCCGGAACTGCAGCCGCAAGCCCCACCATCCCCACAGATGGAAGAGCCGCCGCCGCAGGAAATGCCCCCGGCGGAGTTTTCGACCTTCGTAGCCATGTTGGCGAATAACATCATGATGTTTTTGGGACAAATTCCTGACCCAATGACACAACAGCGCCGTTTGGATCCAGCCCAGGCGAAACATTCCATTGATATCCTCATGATGTTACAGGAGAAAACGCAGGGCAATTTGACAGCCGAGGAAGTCCGGCTCCTGGAGGAGATCTTGCCGCAACTCCAGATGGCATATGTGTCCGTGACCAGGCAACAAGGTTGATCCTGCGCGCCCCCTTTCCCCAATGCGTTCGTGATGTTACACTAATGCGCAACTGTGGGTCGTACAAAGGAGTATGCTACTGTGGGCCGGGTGCAAACTCTCCCTGAAAACGTCATCAATCATATCGCTGCCGGCGAGGTTATCGAGCGTCCGGCCTCAGTGGTCAAAGAACTGGTAGAAAACGCCCTCGATGCCCAGGCACACAGCATCAGCATTATGATCCAGGGTGGCGGTGTGGAGATGATCCAAGTCGATGACGATGGTATCGGCATGGACGCCGATGATGCCGTGCAGTGCTTTCAGCGGCATGCTACCAGTAAACTCCGCGATATTACCGACCTGGAAACAATCTGCAGTATGGGCTTCCGAGGAGAAGCCCTGCCGAGTATCGCCGCCGTATCGCACCTGGAAATGGTGTCACGCTGCACTGACGATGTCGCAGGCACTCGTGTGGTAATCGACGGGGGGACTCTCACAGAGGTCGAAGCCTGCGGAGCCCCACTAGGGACGTCGTTTTGCATTCGCGATCTCTTCTACAACACGCCGGCACGGCTAAAATTCCTCAAGAGCCCGGCGACAGAGTCGAGTCATATTGCCCAGTATGTCACGGCCTTAGCACTCGCAGCGCCAGAGGTGCATATGACCCTACACCTGAATGGGCGCGCTCACACCCGCGCCGCGGCGACCGCTGCCCTTGGCGACCGGCTCGACATGCTCTTTGGCGTGGGTTTTCAGGAACAACTCCTGGACCTCGACTATCACGACGACAACCTACAGGTGCAAGGCTTTACCTCCCGCGCTACATTCCACCGGGCCACACGGCGCCAGCAGTTCTTCTTCGTCAATGGACGCCCTGTGCAGAGCCGGGCCTTAAGTCACGCCCTGTATGAAGCGTACCGCACGCTGTTGCCACGCGACCGGCATCCGGCAGCCTTTCTCTTCTTGACCGTGCCACTACAGGATGTGGACGTCAACGTGCATCCGGCGAAGCGGGAAGTGCGCTTTCGCCAAGAACGTCAACTCTACGACCGTCTGCGACGGTATCTCCAACAACGCATGCAAGCAAGCTTGATGCAAGCACCGGCTATGGCCGCACCCATGACCGTCAGTCCGGAATTCACCGACACCGAGCGCTCGGTGCCCATGATGTGGCAGTCCCCCACAGCCTCCTCATCGTCATCACTATCACTGCCACCATCCCCCACCGCTTCGCCGGTCAGTACGCAGTCTGAGACGCTCGGTTTCCATGCAGGATACCCGGCAGAAGGCCGCGCAGTCCTCGAAGGCGAACCGGTGGGACAGCTCCATGACACGTACATTTTGGTGCAGTATCCCAGTGGCGTGTTTATTGTTGACCAGCATGCGGCGCACGAACGGGTCGTGTACGAACGCCTCGTGGCGAAACACCACAACGGTGAGACCGATGTCCAACAATTGCTTTTTCCCGTTACATTGGACCTCGGCGGCACTGACCCGGCGTGGGTAGAAACGTGTTTGCCGCGTTTGGCAGGCCTGGGTTTTACCCTCGAACCGTTTGGCGGTAGTACCTTTCGCCTGCATAGCGCCCCGGCGTTACTGGCGGAGCGGGACTATACCGCCGCTCTCATGGATGTCCTTGAAGTCTTACGCATTCCTGCCGACGATGAGGCACCGGCAGCAACGACTCCAGGGGTATCGAACGTGCTGGAACGTTCCCTCACCGTGATGGCCTGCCACGGGGCGCTGAGGGCACATCAACGCTTACACGGGGATGAAATGCGCGCCCTGCTACACGATCTGGCACAGACCCCACGGCCGTTTACCTGCCCACACGGTCGCCCCGTGCTCTTAAACGTCGCCTTGACCGAAATCGAAAAACAATTCCTACGCCGCTAAATGCTGCACACCGCAACTATGGATAGGGTTGCCTGGGCGGGTTTCCAACCCGCAATACCACATATGCAGGGTCGAAAACCCTATCGTTACTTGTAAAACCGGCCTCGCATTCGGCATCTCTTGAGGCGTAAGAAGGGAGACTTATTCTATGTTGGAAGCACCATTGCCCGAGGGTTTGACATTCGATGATGTCCTGCTTCTGCCAGCCCGCTCGGATGTTCTACCACGGGAAACGGACGTCTCGACCCGGCTGACCGAGCAGGTGCCGCTTACCATCCCGCTGTTGAGCTCCGCTATGGATACCGTAACCGAAGCCCCCCTGGCCATTGCCTTGGCCCAAGAGGGCGGCATCGGCATTATCCATAAAAATCTCAGCATCGAGGCCCAGGCAGCGGAGGTGGACAAGGTCAAGCGCTCGGAGAGTGGCATGATCGCCGACCCGATCACCATGGCCCCACATCAACGCGTGCAAGAAGCACTCGATGTCATGTCGCGTTACCGCATCTCCGGCATTCCGATCACCGAAGGTCCGAAATTGGTGGGCATTCTGACAAACCGCGACCTACGCTTTGTGACGAACGTGCAGCAACCCATTGCCGACCTGATGACGAAGGACAAACTGGTTACGGTATCGGAAGGGACAAACCTGGACGAGGCGCAACAGCTTTTGCACACCCATCGCATCGAAAAGTTGCTGGTGGTGGATGAGCGCTTCCATCTCAAGGGTCTCATTACCATCAAAGACATCGAAAAGCGCAAACGCTACCCCAACGCCTGCAAGGACGATCTCGGCCGGTTGCGGGTCGGGGCAGCACTGGGGGGCACGCCTGATCGCCACGAACGCCTGGCCGAACTCATGCGGTGTGGCGTTGATGTTATCGTAGTTGACAGTGCTCATGGGCACTCGACGAACGTGCTTGCCACCATCGAAGACGTGAAGAAAACGGCGCCGGAGCTCCAAGTCATCGGCGGCAACGTGGCCACGGCAGAAGCGACCCGCGATGTGATTAACGCCGGCGCGGACGCGGTGAAAGTCGGCATGGGCCCTGCGTCGATTTGCACCACGCGTATCGTCGCCGGTATTGGTGTACCGCAGATCACTGCGATCGCTGCGTGTGCTCGTGTCGGTGAACAGTACAACATCCCCATCATCGCCGATGGCGGCATCAAATATTCCGGCGACGTGGTCAAAGCGCTGGCAGCCGGCGCGCATTCGGTCATGATCGGGAGTTTGTTTGCCGGGACCGAAGAAAGCCCCGGCGAGCGGGTGCTCTATCAAGGACGCAGTTATAAAGTCTACCGGGGCATGGGCTCGCTCGGCGCCATGGCGGGGGGCCGTGGCGACCGGTACTTCCAGGGCGACGAACAAGAGCTGAACAAGCTTGTACCGGAAGGGGTCGAAGGCCGTATTCCCTACAAAGGCAGCCTCGCAGATGTGGTCTACCAACTGATCGGCGGCCTCCGGGCCGGTATGGGCTACTGCGGTTGTGAAACAATTGAAGCCCTGCGGCGTGAGTCACGCTTCATCCGCATTACCAACGCCGGGCTGCGCGAGAGCCACGTGCACGATGTCCTGGTGACGCAGGAAGCCCCGAACTACCAGATCGATTAAATTGGAGTGCACGAGAGCGGAGACCGTGTCGTAAGCGGCCTCTGCATATCGTATACCAGGAGGAGAGAGAGGGTCTATGGTCCAAGACAACTTCGTGCACCTACATTTACATACCGAATTCAGTTTGCTGGACGGCGCCAATCGTATCGGTGAGCTACTCGATCGCGCGCAGGAATTGCAGATGCCGGCGGTGGCGGTGACCGATCACGGCAATATGTTCGGCGCGATGAAATTCTACAAAGCCGCAAAAAAGCGGGGCATCAAGCCGATTCTTGGCTGTGAAGCTTACATTGCCCCGACGTCACGCTTTGATCGCACCATGTCAGACCGGGGCGGGGCGGCGTATCATATCACCCTGCTCGCCAAAGATTTCGAGGGCTATCAAAATCTGTCACGGCTGATTAGCAAAGCGTACATGGAAGGCTTTTATTATCGCCCGCGCATCGACAAAGACCTCCTGGCAGAACACTCTGCAGGTCTTATCGGGTTGTCCGGTTGCCTCAAAGGTGAAGTAAATGGGCATATTCTGCACGACGACATGCGTCAAGCCGCAGACGCCATCGACAGCTACCGGCAGATCTTCGGCCCGGACAACTTTTATCTGGAACTCATGTCGCACGGGGTCGACGGGCAGGAACGAGCGAATACTCAGCTCCGTAGCTTCAGCCACGACATGCATCTGCCACTCGTCGCCACGAATGACTGCCACTACCTGCGTCAGCCGGATGCCGTGCCGCACGATATCCTCCTGTGTATCGGCACCGGCAAAAGCGTCAACGATACGCAGCGTATGCGCTATAGCCAGCACGAATTCTACGTCAAATCCGCCGAGGAGATGTACGACGTCTTCCGCGAAATGCCCGAGGCCTGCCACAACACTCTGACAATTGCCGAGCAGTGCGATCTCCACCTGCCGTTTGATTCGCTGATGCTGCCGCAATACAACACGCCCGATGCCCTCTCACTCGACGCCTATCTGGAACAAGTCGTCAACGAGGGGCTGACGTTACGCTTGCACGCTATGGCCAAGCGTGGGGCCAAACACACGGAAGCGGCCTACTGGGAACGACTGCGGAAAGAACTCGACATTATTCGCAGTACGGGCTATTCCGGCTACTTTCTTATTGTGTGGGATTTTATCCGCTATGCTCGCACTAACGGTATTCCGGTCGGGCCCGGACGGGGCTCCGCCGCAGGCAGTTTGGTGGCATATGCCCTGCGCATTACCGACGTCGACCCGCTGGAATATGATCTGCTGTTCGAACGTTTTCTGAACCCCGAGCGCGTCACCATGCCCGACATCGATATCGATTTCTGCATGGACCGACGCGATGAAGTCATTCAATACGTCACGGAAAAATACGGCAAAGAAAACGTGGCACAGATTATTACCTTCGGTACCATGCTGGCCAAAGGCGTTTTGCGTGATGTCGGACGCACGCTCGATATGTCCTATGGCGACGTCGATCGTATCGCCAAACTCGTGCCGAACCGCCTCAACATTACCCTGAACGACGCCTTGCAAGAAGAGCCGCGCCTGCGTGACATGCAGGAAAAAGATCCCGCTGTCGGCAAACTGATTGACACCGCCCTGCGCCTGGAGGGTTTAACCCGCCACGCCTCCGTGCACGCCGCTGGCGTCGTAATTTCGCCTGAGCCGCTGATGAACATGCTACCGCTCTACAAAAGCACCAAAGGCGACGAAGTGGTCACGCAGTATGCCATGGACGATGTCGAAGGCATGGGCCTGCTGAAAATGGACTTTCTCGGCCTGCGGACGCTGACCGTCTTGCACAACGCCTGTCAGATGATCCGCGACAATCACGATGTCGAAGTGGATATCGAGCAACTCCCCCTCGACGATCCCGACACCTACCAGCTCTTGTCAGATGGGCGCACGATGGGCGTGTTTCAGTTCGAGGGGCGGGGCCTGCGGGATCTGTTACGCAAATTGCAGCCGCAGCACTTTGAAGACCTGGTTGCCGTGGTGGCGCTGTATCGTCCGGGACCGCTTGGCAGTGGTATGGTCGACGATTTTATCGACCGGCGTCACGGGCGGCGGGAGATCACCTACGAACTGCCGGAATTAGAGCCCATTCTGCGGCCGACGTATGGGGTCATCATTTTCCAAGAACAGGTCATGCAGATTGCCACGACGTTGGCCGGCTATACCCTAGGCGGCGCCGACCTCCTACGCCGCGCTATGGGCAAGAAAAAAGCCGAAATTATGGACGAACAGCGCGAACACTTCGTCAAGGGCGCGCTCGAGAACGGCTACCCGGAAGACAAAGCCGGCCGCATTTTCGATCTCATCGCCTACTTTGCGGGCTATGGGTTCAATCGGAGTCACAGTGTGGCGTATGCCTTGATCGCGTACCAAACAGCGTACCTCAAAGCGCATTTCCCGCGTGAATTCATGGCGGCGCTGATCAGCAGTGATATGGACAACACCGACAAGGTCATGCGCTATATTGGGGAATGCCGAGACCTCGGCACCACGGTGTTGCCCCCAAATATCAATGAGAGTTTGTACGGGTTTACGGTCAGCGGTGACAATATCCACTTTGGCCTGGGCGCGGTCAAAGGCGTTGGGCAGAACGCTGTGACGTCCATCGTCACTGAACGCCAGGAAAACGGCGCCTTTCAGTCTTTCGCCGATTTCTGTGAACGCCTTGATTTCCGTCAAGCGAACAAAAAAGTAGTCGACAGCTTGATCAAAAGCGGTGCCTTCGATGGCTTTGGCACGTCACGTGCCGAGATGTCCGGCAACATGGCGCGTGTTATCGAATGGGCACAACAACAGCAAGAAGATAAGCAACACGGGCAAATCAGCCTGTTCGGCGGCGCCTCGGCACCGGTGGCAACGTCTATGCTCGCCTTACAATCCCTGCCGGAATGGCACGAGAGCGATAAGCTCTCGTATGAAAAGGAAGCCCTGGGGTTCTACATCAGCAGCCATCCGCTGATGGCCGTGCAGACGCATCTCCAACGCCTGACAACAGGAACCAGCCAAACCTTGGCCGAACAACCCGGGGAGGTCACCGTCGGCGGCATCGTGACCCAACAGCGCACCCAGCTGACCAAAAAAGGTGACCGCATGGCGTTCCTGACGCTTGAAGATTTATACGGGAGTATGGAGGTCATCGTCTTTCCCGATCTCTACCGGCAAAGCATGACGTGGTGTGAAAGCGAAGAACCACTCCTGATTTGGGGCAAGGTCGAAAACGATGGCGACGGACGAATTATCGCTCAGCGTATCCTGCCGCTGCAATCCGAGGATGCCTGGCGTGAATTTCGGCGCCTCATCCTGACCGTTGTGCCTAACCTGGAACATGCCACCCTGCTGCAGCTCCGTACCTTGCTCGAGGAGTCTCCCGGAGAATCTGACGTGATTTTGACGCTGCCCTTTCACGATGGCGATGTCCGCCTGCGCGCCAACACCCGCTATAACGTCACACCGTCACATCAGCTACTGGATGCCCTCGACACACTCCTAGGACGCGGGAACGTCCGTGTCGCGTAAGTCACACACCATGGGAAATGCAGTATGAGTAAATGGGGACAGGCCTTCGGCGAATTGTTACAACAGCAGAGTGCAGCGCTCCTGCCTCTCGTGACACTGATTTCTGCCGCCGGTATTCTGCTCTGCTCCATTGCTGTCGTGGCCATTATCATCGACCGCAGTGTGGTCTTGCGCCGCCGGCGGGTCATGCCGGACGGTTTTCTCGCCCAAATACGGCGCCTCTGGTACCGCGGCGATATCGACGCGGCCTTGGAATGTTGCGATACACACAAGGCAACCATCGCCCGCATCATACGTGCCGGTTTGGCCCACCATACCGCGAGCGTCGGAGAAATCGAAAAAGCGTTGGAAGGAGCCGGCCAGATTGAGGCAACCGCTCTGAACAAACACGTGCGAGGACTCGGCGTGGTCGCCAACCTGGCGCCCATGCTGGGATTTCTCGGCACGGTCACAGGCATGATCAAAGCTTTCAATGCCATTGCCCTTGCCGGCACGAGTAACCCGAGTCTCGTGGCCAGTGGTATCTCGGAAGCCTTGCTCACGACTGCAGCGGGACTCTTGGTGGGCATTCCCTCTTTGGCACTGTTTCATTTTTTTCGTGGGCGCGTTGAACGTTTTATCGCGGAAATGGAAGAAGTCGGGCTTGAGCTCTTGGAGGATCTGACAAGCCACCAGCGACGGCGCAGTGAGGAACAAGCCGATGCGCTTTAATCCGCGGCGCCCCGACGACGACCTGCGCATCGAGCTGACGTCGATGACCGACATCGTTTTTCTACTCCTGATTTTTTTCATGGTGTCCACCACGTTTGTGGATTTCAACCGTCGTCTTGACATTCAACTCCCGGATACCGCTGTCGCTGAGCCTGCGCAGCAGGTGCAGCAGCACATCATCGAAATTGGCTCAAAAGGCACGCTCCTGCTCAACGGGAAATCCGTGAACCTTGAGGAACTCACACAACAATTGCAGCCGCAAGGTCAGAGTCGTGCACGATCGGTTATTATTCGGGCGGACAAACGCTTGGCCTATGGGCGGGTTGTCACGGTGCTGGGCCTTGTACGCCAAGCAAATATCAGCGACATCGCCGTCGCCGTCCGCTGAGCGCTGCCGACAATCTTTCCGCTTGATTTTGCACGGTTGTCCGCATAAGATGACCCCTCATGACTACACCACACAGAGAACATGTCCTTCGGCAAAGGATGCCTGATGTTGCAGGAACACACGGCCCAGCGCACTGATCCTGCCCGGCAGCGTCCGTCGGGCGTGCGGGGGGCCGTATACTATAGCGGCCGCATCATCCAAGGCATAGGCCTACTGCTCATTTGGTGGGTGCTGCTGTTGTTTACGGGTGCTGCTGATATGGGCACTTTGTTGTATTGGAGCTTTGCGGCAATCGTGGTGTTTTACCTCGGGTGGGCCTGTGCGACGTGGGCTCGGAAAAGCCGTCCTATTCACCACAGCAAAGGTAACAGTACATAATGGATGATGGAACACCGCCCACTTTTCCTTCGACCTATACAGAGCTCCAGGAACACATGCGAGCGCGTTTGCAGCCGGCAAGCAACGCAGAAGAGCACCTTGTCGAACAGATCGTGTTGTGCCAATACAGGCTGACGCAGCTCGAACACCGGCTCTCCAAAACGTGGGAGCAACTCGACCATATCTTCGAAGCGTTGTAGCATACCTTCTGGCCTGCGTCTCTTCGCCCCACTCTATGGGGCACCTGCGACAGGTTGGAGGCGTATGTCTCACAGAACAACCTAGACGATGGCGCCACTCATGTCGAAAAAGACCTTGTGCCTCTTCGAAGTCGAACTTCAGACCGCCGTTCTCCCGGACTGTAAAGCCCGGATGGACGTCGAGTATCGCGTCCTCGATACTGCGACATGGGCCACGCAGCCCCAGACCGGTCATATCACTGATCGCCATTTGTTCCAGGCGCGTCTGGATCGCGGTGAGGCGTTCTGGACCGCCCAGGAAGATACCCGTATCGTGTCCTACTGTTGGGCGACGAATGCGGCGGTGGAAATCGGCGAAATCCGCAGTATTATTCAGCCACGGGCGGATGAAATCTACCTCTATGACGCGTTTACCTTTACCGAGTACCGGGGACGCAACCTGTATCCGGCTTTATTACAGCGCATATTGCAGCACAGCCATGAGGCAGGACTGCGGCGCGCGCTGATTTTTGTGCTCAGTGATAATATCGCCTCCATCCGCGGGGTAGAAAAAGCTGGTTTTCGGGAATTCCAGCGCGTCACCTATAACACGCTCTTAGGATTCAACCGCTATACCTACCGACCACGTTTATCTGCAGCGGCTGGCGTGGATCTGCTAGCGACGTAATGACGTGCTCGTGCTGACATACTGACGTTGAGGATATCTATGTATGTTGAAACGCTGAAGGATGCTTCGGCCTTCCAGACATTGCAGACTGAATGGCTCCAACTATTATCGCGGATGTCGTTCCAGAGCGCCTTCCTAACGCCACAATGGCAAGAAACGTGGTGGCGTCATTTCGCTGCAGACCGCCAGTTGCATCTTGTCACGGTACGTTCAGAGGACGGGGTGTTGCGCGGGTGCGCACCGCTCATGAGGAGCCCCACTATGGAGGCAACCGCTCGGTTGAAATTTGTCGGAGACCTGGAAGTCTGCGACTATTTTGATCTCCTCGTTGATCCGGCATATGAGGATGAGGTTGCCACCGCGCTTATTCCCACGCTGCTCCAGCCGGATGGTGAGGACGTTGCCCTCTGCCTGCAGAACCTCTCGGCAGCTTCTCGCACTCCGGCGCTGTTGCGCCGCAACTTGGAAGCGCACGGTCTCACGGTCACCATTGACGAAATCGAAACGTGTCCCACCATTACGCTCCCCGATAATTGGAACGACTACCTCGCCCTTCTCCGTGGCAAAGATCGGCACGAATTACGCCGGAAGATTCGGCGGGCGGAAGCGACAGTGCGGATAGAATATGCCATCACACACGACACAGAGACTTTGGCGGAAAATCTCGAAACGTTCTTTGCTCTGCATCGCATGAGTCAACAGGATGACAAACGGGAATTCATGACCGAAGACAAAGCGGCGTTTTTCCGCGATATGGCACAGCAAATGTGGCACGCAGGCTGGTTTGATCTCATCGTGCTTTTCGCTGACGGCGTGGCCGTCGCCGCGTTGTGTAGTTTGCCATATGGCACAACATACGCCGCGTATAACGCCGGTTATCATCCTGACTACGCGCATCTCAGCGCTGGCATTCTCCTGTTTGCCAATCGGATCCAAGCGGCGATTGCGCAACGTTGCTCCGCTTTTGATTTCTTACGGGGGAATGAATCCTACAAATATCGTTTTGGCGCCAGCGATCAGCCCCTGTCCCGACTTCTTGCTCGCACCGCGTGTTCGGTGTCAGGATCGTGCTCATGAAGCCTCTCCACCCCACAATCCCGCCTCTCCCACGTCGGGTGGCAATGTTTAGCGTGCATAGCTGCCCGCTCGCTACACTCGGCGGGCAGGAAACAGGCGGCATGAATGTATACGTGCGTGAGCTAAGCCGCCATCTGGGTGCCCAAGGCATTGCTGTTGACGTCTATACACGCCGTCAGGATCCGTGTATGCCGACGGTCGTCGATTTTGCGCCGCAGGCGCGTGTCATCCACTTGCCTGCAGGACCTCCGGCCCCGTACGCCAAACACCGTATCCTCGAACACTTGCCGGAATTTTTACAGGGTGTGCAAGCGTTCATGGCGGCAGAAAACATCCGCTACGACATACTCCATAGCCATTACTGGCTCTCCGGTCGGGTGGCGTTACAACTTCGGCGCACCCTCCAGGTGCCCATGGTCCACATGTCGCACACCCTGGGGTACCCTAAGAATTCTGCGGCGCAGTATGCTTGGGAACGAGAACCACTCCAGCGTTTACGGGTAGAAAACGAAGTCCTCACACAGAGCGACAACCTCGTCGCCGAAAGCGAAGCGAGTCGGCAACACATGATCCAAGATTATGACGTTGCTCCCCGACGTATCCAGGTAATCCCGTGTGGCGTGGATCCCGCCATTTTCAGCCCGCAGGATCGCCAGAAAGCACGGCAAACCCTTGATTTGCCCGAGGGGCCATTGTTGCTCTTCGTCGGCCGTCTCCAACCCCTGAAAGGCATTGATACGTTGCTGCGTGCGGCCCAGGAAGTACGGCAAACCCACAGGGATGTACACGTGCTGATCGTCGGAGGCGGAGTTGATGCGCAAGACCGCCACGATACGCAGGAATTACAGCGCTTGCAGCAATTGACAGCAGACTTAGGACTCACACAGCAGGTGCGATTCATCCGCGCTCAACCGCAACCGGTGCTGGCGCAGTATTACGCCGCAGCTGATGTCTTTGTCATGCCGTCGCATTACGAGTCTTTTGGCATGGTCGTCCTGGAGGCAATGGCATGTGGTACGCCGGTTGTCGCCTCGCGCGTCGGCGGTCTCGCCTCGACAGTTGAGCATGGGCACACTGGATTTCTCGCCCCGGTAGGGAACGTGCACGCCTTTACGCAGGCCATTAGACAGTTGTTAACTGAACCGGCGTTGTGGCAGGCCTGCAGCACCGCCAGTCAGCGTCGTGCCCAGACATTCACGTGGCCTCGCATCGTCGAGCAGACGTTACAGCTCTACAGCAGTATGCTACGCCAACGTCCTGCAGACATTGGGCCATACACTGCGGTGCCCGGAAGAACGCTTGCCATGCCGCGTTCTTCCCAAGGCGTTGCGTCTTATTCGCTTTGAGCCGCTAGGGCAGGGTCTGTATGCAGCTGACTTTTTGGGGGACACGCGGCTCCATTCCTGCACCTGGCCCTGATACAATACGCTACGGCGGGAATACGTCGTGCATAGCGATCCGACTCGATGACGGCACGCTGTTAATCTTCGATGCGGGCACGGGCATTCGTGCTTTGGGCAATGCGTTACTCGCCAACTCGCAGCCGGTACGCGCCCACTTGTTCCTAACCCACATGCACTGGGATCACATTCAAGGCCTGCCGTTTTTTGCCCCCGCCTTTGTCAACAGCACGGAACTCAGCATTCTCGGCCCGGAAGAATCGCAGCAGACGCTTGAACAGTTGCTCTGCGATCAGATGCGGTTCCCCTATTTTCCTGTGCCGATGCACAACATGACAGCCACCATCCGTTTTGTGCCTCTGTCGACTGGTAACACCTTTGCCCTTCCGAACGCCACGATTGAAGTGGGCCGTATGAATCATCCCGGATGTACCCTGGGCTATCGCCTCACCGTCAACAACACCGTGATTGTCTACGCCACGGACAACGAACCCTTCGGACCACACAGAGTCTCACAGCACCAGATACAGCCCTCCGATCTCCCACGGTTTGCGTACAAGGCCGATGTTCTCATCCAAGATGCACAGTATACGCCCACAGAATATGCTCAACGCCTCGGGTGGGGACATTCAACGTATCTCGACGCACTCACGATTGCCCAGCAGGCACAAGTCAAACGCCTGGTCTTGTATCATCACGATCCCACGCATACCGACACGATGATTGACGATATCATGGTGCAGTGTCACACCTGGATGCAACAACACAAAGCGACTTTTACGTGTCTCGCCGCGGTTGAGGGAACGTCTCTCACCCTCTGACAAAGTCTCTGAAAATACGCACAATACCCGCCGCAGTCTCTTTTAGTCTTCGACACGAAAATAGGCGTCGAGTTCCGGAAGCTTCACACCACTCAACACCAAGGAAAGCCTGGTATCGAGCGTAATCTCCTCATGCAGTGGGAGAAACACTTCCAACCCCAACGCCGGAATCAGGACTGTTCCACGGGGGCCGCGGCGCTCAACCACCACCCCCTCACCACGCCACGTGTCGTGCTGTAAAAGATAGACGAATGTCCAATGTCGACGCGCCAAACGTTCGGCCTGACGCACCTGTCCGGTCACGGCCTCCGCAGCCCCGACGCGCTCCAGAACCTCCTGCTCGTCCAGTGTGTCAGTCCCGTGTAAAAAAGCACGGAGCTGTTGGTGTATTACCAAGTCCAGGTAACGGCGTAAAGGACTTGTTGCACGGGCATAGATATCAAGGCCCAGACCGGCATGCGGCGCCGGTAGACAAGTCTGCTGACTCCGTTTCAACATGCGCCGCACGGCAAACATTTCCGCTAATGTGGTAGGGGACTGCGAGACCTCGGACGCTTTCTGAGCGGTGAAGGGAAACGCCAAGCCATGATCAAGGGCAAAACGCGCCGCCGCCTCGCCAGCCATAATCATCGCCTCCGAGACAAGCATACGACTTTTGATCGGCGGCAGCGGTTGGATGCTCACCTGACCATCCGCCACAGCTATCTTGACCTCAGGCAAGTCAATGAACACGGCCTGCTGCTCCCGCCGACGTGTTTCGGACAGCTGGGCAAACTGATACAGGCGTTGCAACAGCGGTTCTTCTGCAATCCGAGCATCAGCTTCGGCGTAGCTCAAGCGCGTCACACGCACCCAACTCGGTACTACCTCGACATCCACAATCCCACCCTGCGCATCAAGATCCAACCCGAATGATAACGCCGGTGACACCTCATCAAGCCCTAAACCCAGCCGATGCGTGACTTCAGGAGGAAGCATCGGGATCGTGCCTTCAGGCAGATAGAGGTTGGCGCCACGGGCACGGGCCGTGAGATCAGCCGGACTATCAGGTGGCACCAACGCGGCAACATCAGCCACATGCACCCACAAGCGCTGACCGTCGACACTCAAGGCATCGTCCGGGTCCTGATTCCCTTCATCGTCGATCGCAACGGCCTGTAAATGCGTCAAATCGAGACGCGGTTCATCCGGCAGTACCGGCAAATCAGCCGTGAGGGGCATCATGTCAATACCGTAGCGCAACGGATACGGATCGACCATATGATCCCAGTAACGCAACGTGAGGAGCAAGGCATGCGCGGCTTCCGGACTATCAGTCTTGGCCAGCTCACGCACAACACGGCTATCAGGGCGCTGATTGAACGCACGCGCCTCGACTTCCTTGAGATAACGCTCGTCCTCCGGCTCCGTGTGCCCGGCACGAGCACGGGCCAGGAAGGATTCCCAAGCGGCCTTTTCCTCCGCTCTGGCACTGCGGGTGGCGCGCTCTCGCTCCACGTCCTCCGGCGAACAGACGGTAATGACATCAGGCGTGCCATGGAAGTACAGCCCCTCGGCTACCAATTGCCACGTATCCCACGCCGTCGCCGGTGTATAAGACCCGTAGGCGAGTTCGGCCAATTCGGTCAGGGTCGTCGTGGCCCCGGCTAACAACTCCCAGGCCGTTTCCACATCGCCATTTTGGGGCCGTAAATCGCCCAAACTCTGCAGCGGTCCTGGATGGAGCAACGTCACATCCTTCGGGCGCACACGCTGGGACTTGCCTCCTTCGAGTTCTATTTCCATCCGATCACCCACGTACACAACACGCGCCGGACGATTCTTATAGAGCACCAAGCTGCCTGGTTGGGTGGTCATATCTCGTGTCTTCCGTTCTATCCCGCTCGCTGCAATACTGGCTTATACTTCGCGTGTACGCCGTGGAGCACAGGATTGTGGTTCTACCATAAACCGCGCCAAGATGATAGAGACGCTGACGAGACCCAGACGACCACAACGTGACAACTGAGGGTCAAACGCGTTACAATGCGGCCCTATTCACACGATGAACACGTAGCCCTGCACAGACATCGCCAGACGGTTCAAGTCGAGCGGTGTCATACCGCCAGAAGGCATGTTGGGGCATAGGACAGCTATTTGCATGAAAATTCGCACACTGTTTTCGCAACAACAACCTGTCATATCTTTCGAATTTTTCCCGCCCAAAACCGAGGCGGGAATGACCAATCTTTTCAAGGCGCTCACTGCCCTCCAAGCCCTACGGCCATCGTACGTTTCCGTGACCTACGGGGCTATGGGAAGTACGCGTGACACCACCGTGAATCTCGTGCGTCGGATCAAGCACGAGCTCGGCATCGAAACTATGTCCCATCTGAGTTGCGTCGGGGCGACGAAAGACGACATCAATCATGTCCTCGACGCCCTCCAGGTGGCCGGGATCGACAATGTGTTAGCCCTTGGAGGCGATCCGCCTCAAGACCGGCCGGTGGATAAATCGACCTGGGCCTTTCGCCATGCCAATGAGTTGGCAGCCCACATCAAGTCGCTCAACCACTTCTGCATCGGCGGTGCGTGCTACCCTGAAGGCCATATTGATGCGCCATCGAAAGAAGCGGATTTGATGTATTGCAAACAAAAAGTCGACGATGGCGTTGATTTTCTCATCACACAGTTGTTTTTCGATAATCGCGATTATTTTGATTTCGTCAAACGGGCACGGGCCGCAGGCATCAACGTCCCAATTGTCGCCGGGATTATGCCGGTAACCAACTTCACACAAATCAAACGGTTTGCACAGATTTGCGGCTCGAAAATCCCGGAACAGATGGCGCAGGATCTGCCACCTATCGAAGACGATCTAGCGCAAGTGGAAGCGTATGGCATTGCTTATGCTACCGCTCAGTGTCGTGAACTCCTCGACGCCGGTGTTCAAGGGATCCATTTCTATACACTGAATAAAGCCCATGCGACCACAGCGATTCTGACCAACCTCGGACTGGCATAGGTAGTGCTCGACTCACCAACGTCTGGGCGCCAACTCACAACCCTTCCACACGTGTAGAGTTGTCAAGCACGCCCTTTTCTGGTAAGGATAAGGCTTACCGAATATGACAAGCGTTGACAGCTGCCACTCTCGTGCGGCACGGGCCTTGTGTGACACAACTGGATACTTACGAATAGGACACGCGATTTATGCAGTGGGACTTCACCTCCAACGTGTTTGAAACCGAAGTGATCCGTCTGGCGGACACTGAAGAACGCATCGTGCGTGGCGGGCGCGACAAGTTTCATTTATTACCGCAGGCCTTCGCAGGCATTAAGCAAATCGGCGTCATCGGCTGGGGCTCTCAGGGACCGGCACAGGCACAAAACTTGCGCGAATCGCTGGAAGGTACGGACATTCGGGTCAAAGTAGGACTAAGACCAGGGAGTGCCTCTGCAGCGGAAGCCCGGCAGGTAGGCTTCACGGAAGACAACGGGACCTTGGGCGAGATGTATGACGTCATCCGGGAATCGGATATGGTCCTACTGCTCATTGCTGATGGGGCCCAGGCGGACAATTACAAGCCGATCTTCGAGGCGCTCCGCCCTGGCGCCACGTTAGGTTTGTCGCACGGCTTTCTCCTCCAACACTTGGAAAACGAAGGCGCCGCCTTCCCACCAAGCGTCAACGTCGTCGCCGTGTGCCCAAAGGGTATGGGGCCATCAGTACGCCGCCTGTATGAGCAAGGCAGGGAAGTCAACGGCGCCGGGATTAACTCGAGCTTTGCCGTGGTGCAAGACGTCGACGGCAACGCCACGGATCAGGCTATCGGTTGGTCGATCGCTATCGGCTCGCCTTATACCTTTATCACGACCTTGAAAAACGAGTACAAAAGCGACGTCTCCGGCGAACGTGCCGTGCTCCTCGGTGCCGTGCACGGCGTGGTGGAAGCGTTGTTTCGCCGCTTTGTGCAAGCCCAAGGTATGGTGGAAGATGAAGCCTTCAAAGACTCGGTAGAATCGATCACTGGGCCGATCAGCAAAACGATTTCGCACGAAGGCATCTTGGCGCTGTACCAGAAATTTTCCCCGGCGGATCAGGATACATTTGCCCGTATGTATTCGTTTGCCTATCCCATCTTCTATGGTCTCATCCTGGAAATCTACGACGATGTGGAATCGGGCAACGAGGTCCGTTCCGTCGTGGCAGCAGGGAAACGCTTGAGCACGTATCCCATGGGCACGATCGACGGCACGCACATGTGGCGCGTGGGCGAAAAAGTACGGGCGCAGCGGGTGGAAAGCGAGCTCCCATTGCATCCCGAGACCGCAGGCATCTACAGTGCCTTGATGATGGCCCAGGTGGATTTATTCCTCTCGAAGGGACATTCCTATAGTGAGGTGTGTAACGAATCAATCATCGAAGCTGTCGACTCGCTGAACCCCTACATGCACGCCAAGGGCGTGGCATATATGGTCGATAACTGCTCCACGACAGCGCGCTTGGGCGCTCGCAAGTGGGGGCCGCGGTTCGATCACATCATCGAGCAGGAAGTGTTTACGGCTTACGACAGCAACGTCGAAATCGACGAGTCTCGTATTCAGGCCTTCGTGCAGCATCCCGTCCATCAAGCACTCTCCGTCTGCGCCGAACTCCGGCCGCCAGTAGATATCTCCGTGGTGGCCTAACCGCACCATCGGGGCGGGCCAAGACTCGCCCTCCCTCTCCTCTCTGCTCCTTCACCTGCAGAAAGCCTCATGCCAAAGCCAGCGTCTGGCTTGGGTATTCACAGTCGTGGTCATGGGTCATGGTAGTTGAGGACGACTTTCGTGTCTTCCCGGACGAGAGCGAGGGAGATGGAACAGCCAATGCTACTGCTCGTGGGAGTTCTTGGCGCCAGGCAAGGTTACATAGACGTCTTGCCCTCGCACCGTGAGAGGGAAGGTGGTGACGGGTAAGCCACGCGGGACGTTGGTACACATGCCATCGCTGAGGCGAAAGCGCCAGCCGTGCCAGACACAAATGACCGTGCCGTTTTCGAGCGGACAATCATTCAGGGGGGCGCCGGCATGCGGACACATATCTTCAAGCGCATACAACTCGCCATTCTCCCGAAAAATGGCAACATAGCGATCACCGACCTTGAACTCGCGTCCTTGGCCTTCCGGAATATCATTAACACTGGCAAGACGGACCGTATGGGAGGTCACATCGCTCATATACACGCACCTGCCTCAGCGAAAAAAAATCACATAGACAAAATTAAACACCAGGTACGCAACCAGGATATACGTGATCCAGGTCATCTTCTGGTCGAAAGCTCGCATGCGTTCGCGATACGGCGGATAGACTTGGATCAACAGACGGTGTACCACAAACAGCCCGAATAACACGAACACAGCGCGCATGCTGACTACCTCACACCGCGCACGACGCCACAGAAGCTCAAGCTTTATCCGCCCGAAAGTAGTCCGCTTCCGGATGGTGAAAGACCAAGGCCGACACCGATGCTTCCGGGTCCATCATAAAGCCCTCGGTCAATTCCACCCCAATATGTTCCGGCTGTAAAAGTGCAAACAGCTTGGATTGGTCTTCGAGCTCCGGACAGGCCGGATAGCCAAACGAAACGCGTACGCCCTGATACTTCGCCTGGAACCGCTCCCGCATTGTCATCTCCGACGGATCGGGGAAGCCCCAGCCAATGCGTATTTCCTCATGCAGCATTTCGGCAAAGCCTTCCGCCAGTTCCAGCGCCATCGCCTGAATAGCGTGCGAACGCACATAGGCGCCCTCGATTTTGTACTGCTCGGCCAAGGCACGCACCCCATGGCCGCAGGTCACCACAAACATCGCCACGGAATCCATTTCGCCCGACTCTACCGGCCGCACAAAGTCCGCTAAACAGAGATATTTCCCGCCGGGTTGACGCGGGAACGTAAAGCGTTCCAGCACCCGCGATGTATCCGACGGATCATACAGGAGTATCGTATTGCCCTCGGCTTGTGCCGGAAAGTAGCGATACACGCCGTTGGCATGCAACAGACCATCCTGCACCACCTCCCGGTACAACGCATCGACATGCGCTTTGATCTCCAAGGCCTTGGCATCACCCTGCGCGAAGAGCTTCTGCACGTTGCCGCGCAGGCCCAAGTGTTTGCCGAAGAGCATTTGCGGGTTGAGATACGGCCAGAGGAGATCCAAGGACACATCACGGAATACAACGCGGTCAAAATCCGGAACCGGCGGCAACGGAACGTCGGTACGAATGGCCGAACGCTGGAACTCCACGCTCTCGGCAACAGCCACCACAGGCGTTGCAACATCCTGCACACCGACGCGGATGGTCTCTTGCTCGGTCCGAATGCGCGTTACCAGCGCTTCACGCGACTCCGTATCGCTCAGCTGATTGGCAATATCCAGGCCGTTCATGGCGTCCTTGGCATAGAGCACAGGCCCGCCATATTCCGGCGCAATCTTCGTCGCCGTAAACTTATTCGATAACGCCGCGCCTCCAACAAGCAGCGGGATATCAACGCCCGCAGTACGCAGATCTTGCGCCGTCAGGACCATCTGCTGAGCCGACTTCACGAGTAATCCCGACAGGCCAATGTAGTCCGGCCGCTCCTCTTTGCATGTTTCAATGAGGGTTTGCGGCAGCACCTTAATGCCGAGGTTGAGTACCTCGAAGCCGTTATTACTCAGGATAATATCGACCAGATTCTTGCCGATGTCGTGCACATCGCCCTTCACCGTCGCCAAGATGACACGGCCCTTCTGCGCGCTATCCCCCTTCTCCATGTTCGGCTCGAGATACGCCACAGATGCCTTCATGGATTCAGCGCTCAGAAGGACTTCTGCCACAATCAGCTCGTTGTTGTTGAACAGCCGACCAACTTCTGTCATGCCGCTCATAAGCGGACCGTTGATAATTTCCAACGGTTTGCGGTCCTGCAAAGCCTCATCCAAATCATCAAACAGGCCGTCTTTTGTCCCTTCGACGATGTACAAAGCCAAGCGCTCATCCAACGGCAACTCGACCTTTGGCTTCGCCACAACCTTCTTGCCACGGTAAAACGTACTAAAAGCTGCAATCGGGTCCGCCCCGTGCCAGAAGAGCAGATCATTAGCCAACCGACGTTCTTCTTCCGAAATGGAGGCGTAGCGCTCAAGCTTCTGCGTATTGACAATAGCGTAATCCAAACCCGCCTGCGTACAGTGATACAGAAAGACGGAGTTCAACACCTCACGACCCGCGTTCGGCAGCCCAAAAGACACGTTCGAAATGCCAAGAATCGTCGTGGTACGCGGAAAAGCCTCTTTGATAAGACGAATCCCTTCAATTGTCTCCTCCGCCGAGCCGATGTAATTCTCATCACCAGTACCCACCGGAAAGACAAGCGGGTCAAAAATAATATCTTCCGGCGGAATCCCGTACTTCTGTGTCAATAGATCGTACGACCGCGTCGCGATAGCGAGTTTGCGTTCGCGTGTAACCCCCATGCCTTGTTCCGGGTCCTCGTCGATGCAGCCCACGATCACCGCCGCGCCATACGTTTTGACCAGCGGAATCACAGTCTCAAAACGTTCTTCGCCATCTTCAAGGTTGATCGAGTTAATGATCGCCTTGCCCTGCGAGTATTTCAACGCCAGCTCGATTACCCGTGCGTCGGTGGAATCGATCATCAACGGCACGCGAATTTTTCCCGCCACATGCGGCAAAAACCGCTGCATGTCAGCATATTCATCACGGTCCGGATTCGCCAAACAAATGTCGATGACTTGGGCGCCATTCTTTGCTTGGGCGCGACCAACTTCCGCGGATTGCTCGAATTGCTCGTCACTGATGAGATCGCGGAAGCGCTTTGACCCGATCACATTCGTGCGCTCCCCGACCAAGATGGGCCGGTTATCCGCCTCGAGCGGTAGGAAATCCAAACCCGACACCGCCGCGAATGTACTGGTGCTCGCGAGGCGCGGACGTTTCCCATCCACCATCTGGGTCAGTGTCCGGATATGCTCTGGCGTCGTGCCACAGCATCCGCCAACGATGTTCAGCCAGCCGTTATCGACGAAGCGCTCCAACTGCTTTGCGAGCGATTCCGGACTTTCGTGGTAATGCCCTTCTTCGTCCGGCAAACCGGCATTTGGGTGGCAGCTGACCGGCATCGACGCCATCGCAGCCAGCGAGCGTAGATGATCGGTCATAAACTCCGGCCCCGTGGCACAATTGAGACCAAGCGACAGCGGTTGAAAGTGGGCAATGGCCGTGTACAACGCTTCGATGCTCTGCCCGCCCAGCATGGTGCCCATCGGCTCGATCGTGACAGAGATCATCACCGGCAGCGTCACCCCGGCATCACGCATCGCTCGCTGCACAGCCAGCAGCGTCGCCTTCAAGTTCAGCGTGTCCTGCGCGGTTTCAATCAGAAATAAATCGACACCGCCTTCAATCAGGGCGACTGACTCGGCATAAAACGCTTTTTCCACCCCATCGAAAGTGATACCGCCAGTTACCGAAATCGTCTTGGTTTGCGGCCCCAAAGACGCCGCAACAAAGCGCGGTTTGTCCGAAGTATTACACGCCACAACAGCCTCACGGGCTAACTGGGCGGCGGCGAGATTGATTTCATGGACCCGATCCTCGAGCCCATATTCCGACAGGACGATGTCGGTGCCGCCAAACGTATTCGTGAGGAGAATGTCCGCGCCGGCCTCCAGATACGACTGATAAATATCACGGACCACGTCAGGACGGGTTACATTGAGGAATTCATTACAGCCTTCATAGGCTGCACCGCCAAAATCCTCGGCGGTCAATTCCTTATTTTGCAAGGCGGTGCCCATGGCACCGTCCAAAACAAGAATACGTTCGCGAAGAATGTCTTGGATGCTCATAAGCCTCCCAGCATCGATGCGTTCTGAGAGCCTCGCTCGAAGCTTCTATGTTGTGATATCACACTGTGGTGTAACGGATTGGAAAGTCTACAGTAGCAAAAGACCTGTTGATATACAAGCGCATTTCGCCCCGGAAGCGGGGAGAGGGGGCACGGCAACGAAGAAACGCGACCTAAATTTTGTGCCCGAAAGTGTCTTGGGCGCGGTACTGAGTCAAACCATGCTCTTTAAGTTTGCGGTAGAAGCTCGCCCGGGACAAACCCACCAGTTCGGCAGCAGTGTTGCGGTTGCCTTGGGCGTGCCGGAGTGCCCGTTCCAGGGCTTGGCGTTCAGCTTCCGCTATCACGGTTTTCATATAGAAGGAGGGGATATCCGAAGGAACGTCCGTTTGCCCATACTTGACGGACATTGGCAAGTCTTCAGGGCCAACGATCGGTTTGGGTACGCTCACCAACAGCCGCTCAACCATGTTTAACAACTCACGCATATTCCCGGGCCACAGATACCCGGAGAGCGCGCGCGCCGCTTTGGGCGACAGTGTTGACAGGATACCCAGCTCCTGGCTTTTGCGCTGCCAGGCATATTCCAACAGCAGCGGAATGTCTTCCGGCCGCTCGCGTAAGGCGGGAATGTCAATCCGAATCACATCCAATCGATACAACAAATCGCGCCGAAAGCGCGCATCACCGGCCATGCTTTCCAGATTCCGATTGGTAGCAGCAACAATACGGAAATCGACCTCGATCGGCGCCGCACCACCTACACGGACGACACGGCGTTCTTGCAGCACCCGCAACAGTTTCGCCTGCATATCCATGGGCATTTCGCCAATTTCGTCAAGGAAAATCGTGCCGCCGTCGGCCATCTCGAACTTGCCTGGCTTGCCGTCTTTGACTGCCCCAGTGAAGGCACCCGGAGCATACCCGAAGAGTTCCGCTTCTAACAGTTCCGGGGAAATGGCTGAGCAGTCTACTGGCACAAAGGGAAACGCATGGCGGGAACTGGCCTGATGTATGGCATGGGCAAACAGTTCTTTCCCGGTGCCGCTTTCGCCTAAGAGCAGCACCGACGAGTTGACCTGCGCCGCGCGCATGGCGAGATCGCGTGCATGCGCGATGATGAGGCTCTCGCCCACGATGTCGTTGATACTATATTGCGCCATCCAGGGCGTTTTGGCAGACGCACGACGACGACCGCTCTGGGGATGATGCTGGAGCTGCTCCGCACCGAGTGTGACGACCACCATACCACCGAGTAAGTGCTCGCCGTCGCGGATTGGCAGCAGGATTTCACAATTCCGCCGCATTTCATGCGGCACTGGTTGAGAGGAAGAAACCGCGCCCGTTTGCAGCAGCATACGCAGACTGCCGCGGCGATCCACTTCCTCGAGCGGGGAACCAAGTAGCGCCCCCATGGGAATATTCCGCAACTGTGCATATACTGTGTTGTAATGGGAAATAAGCCCGTCACGTGAAACAATCAAGACACCTTGGTCTAAGGCGTCGTAAGCCCGGAGAAGCAAATCGAACGGCTCCTCGCCCATCGGCACAAGATACTCAGCGCCCTGAGGCAGATGGTTTATAGCGCGATCTAGGTCGTCCTGCGAACGTGACGCACGCCGCTGCGAGCGAGAGTGCCCATACTGCATTAACAAATCCTCATCCGATGTCTGGTGCCATGGGAACGTTTCAGTGCATGATAACTGTGAAGGCGTAGCCTCATTTGTGGGGCTACATGTGTGCCGTCCTTTGCCTTTCATCGTCTCCCCCTGCGTGAAACTTTAGGCAAGGCATGCGATCTGCAAGGGCGCATACCGAACTGTGTGTATAGAAAGAGAGTTCTCTATTGCCCTCGTTCCTCTGATAGCGTTATGCTATGCGTGCGCACACAATCCGTCCTATGCCGCGAGTGAAAATCGGATGCCCCCATGCCTCTCGATCGCCAGCAAAAACACCAATTCCAACACCGCCTGAGTTCCTGGTATTACCGTTACGGTCGTGATCTCCCGTGGAGGCGGACCACGGATGCCTACGCGATTTTGGTGTCGGAGGTGATGCTGCAGCAGACGCAGGTTGAGCGGGTGCTCGACTACTATCGGCGCTTCCTCGAACGCTTTCCGACCGTTGAGACATTGGCAACTGCCCTAGTCGATGACGTGTTAGAGGCGTGGCAGGGCTTAGGGTACTATCGGCGGGCACGTAATCTTCATCGTGCCGCGCAACACGTGAGGGACCACCACGACGGCATCTTCCCCGAGGCCTTCGAGGACGTGGCGGCATTGCCCGGGGTGGGACGCTATACGGCCGGCGCGATTTGCTGTTTTGCCTTCGGACAACGGACGCCGATTTTGGATACCAATGTACAACGCGTCTTGGAACGCGTCTTTGTGCGCCGCTCTGCATCGCGTCCGAGTGCGATGCAGAAGCGGCTCTGGCGCATGGCTGAGGAGATTTTGCCACGCGGCACAGAGGCCTGGGTAATCAATCAGGCCATGATGGATCTCGGCGCCACCGTCTGTACCGCGCGCACTCCACGGTGTGCGCAATGCTGTCTGCGGCCTATCTGCCATGCGGCGCCCACCTTTCACACCCAACCGGAACTGTTCCAATATCCCGACCAGGAAACTATGGACGAGGCCTTGCCACTGGTAGCGGAGTCGGCAGGACCAATGTACGGCGGCGGCACACCACCGCCGGATTTCAACCAAACACGCCAGTAATACTCCAGTAATACTAAGGAAGGGAAAAGCACGGTAGACCATCAGTTGACACTTTCGAGGGTCCTATACTACCATGCCGTCTTGCCCAGCTAGCTACGCAATGACGGTGGCGCAGCCAACCGCTATCGCAACCGGTCTCCGGACCTTGCCGATTTTCCGCAATTGTCTTCAGCAGAAGGAGGGTGAGTCGTGAGCGAAGAGCCAGAAATTCTCGAAACGAGTGAAGCCCAAATCGCCGTGCACTGGAAGGAAGAGGAGTACATTCATCCCTCGCCACAGTTTATCGCGCAGGCGAATATGACTGACCCAGCAATCTATGAGCGCTTGAACTTAGACAATTTTCCCGAGTGCTTTAAGGAATACGCCGACTTGCTGGACTGGGATCAGTACTGGCATACCACCCTCGACACCAGCGATGCCCCGTGCTGGAAATGGTTTGTCGGGGGCAAACTGAACGCAGCATACAATTGCGTCGATCGACATTTAGCCAAGCATAAGAATAAAGCAGCGATCATTTACGTGCCGGAGCCGGAAAACGAGGCGCATGCGGTCATGACGTATCAAGAACTCTACGTCCGGGTGAACGAGACCGCGGCCATGCTGCGCGACTTCGCCGGTGTCAAAGCCGGCGATCGCGTCACGATTCATATGCCGATGGTGCCGGAACTCCCTGTCACCATGCTGGCGTGCGCGCGGCTGGGCGCTGTGCACTCCGTCGTCTTCGGCGGCTTTAGTGGACAAGCGTGCGGCGAGCGTATTGCCGACTCCGGTAGTCGCGTCCTGATCTCGATGGATAGCTACTATCGCAGCGGCACTTTGCTCGATCACAAAGAGAAAGTGGACGCCGCGGTGCAAACGGCAGCGGCGGAAGGGCAAACGGTCGATAAAGTACTAGTGTGGCAGCGTTACCCTGGCCAGTACCATTCGGAAACACCGATGGTAGACGGGCGGGATTCTTTCGCCAACGACCTGCTACCGCAGTACGCTGGACGTCGCGTCGACCCCGTCTCCATGCCGGCAGAAGCGCCGCTCTTTCTGATGTACACCAGTGGCACTACCGGTCGTCCGAAGGGATGTCAGCACGGCATCGGCGGCTATTTGTCCTATGTAACCGGGACGTCAAAGTATGTACAGGATATTCATCCGGAGGACGTCTATTGGTGTATGGCGGACATCGGCTGGATCACCGGCCATTCCTATATTGTCTACGGTCCGCTTTCCCTCGGGGCCACCGGCGTGATGTTCGAAGGCGTGCCGACCTATCCGGATCCCGGGCGCCCTTGGCGCATTGCAGAACAACTGGACGTCAATATCTTCCACACCGCCCCGACCACCATCCGTATGCTGCGCAAAGCCGGCCCGGATGAACCGGCGAAATACAACTATCACTTCAAGCACATGACCACCGTCGGCGAGCCGATCGAGCCGGAAGTGTGGCTGTGGTACCACAAAGTCGTCGGCAAAGGCGAAGCGGCGATTGTCGACACCTGGTGGCAAACGGAAACCGGCGGCTTCCTGTGCAGCACCATGCCTGGGCTGCATCCGATGAAGCCTGGTAGTGCCGGACCCGCCATGCCGGGTATTCATCCGGTGATTTACGACGAAGACAGCGAGGAAGTCCCTGCGGGCTCGGGCAAAGCCGGCAACATCTGCATTCGCAATCCCTGGCCGGGCGGTTTCCAAACTATCTGGGGTGATCGCGAGCGCTACGTCGATACCTACTACGCCAAGTACTGCAAAAACCCGGCAAGCAAGGATTGGCGTGACTGGCCCTACTTCCCCGGCGATGGCGCCGTGCAAGCGGAAGATGGCTATTATCGCATCCTGGGCCGGGTGGATGACGTGATCAACGTCGCCGGACATCGTCTCGGCACCAAAGAACTGGAATCCGCCGCGCTCACCGTGGAGGAAATCGCTGAAGCCGCCGTCGTCCCGGTGGCCGACGACCTCCGTGGCCGCGTCCCCGACATGTACGTCTCGCTCAAACCGGGTTTTGACGACAACAAAGTCGTGGAAGAAAAGGTCATTCACTCGATCGAGACCATTATCGGCAAGATCGCGCGGCCCAAGCATGTCTACATTGTGCCGGACATGCCGAAAACCCGCTCCGGCAAGATCATGCGCCGTGTCCTCGCCGCGATCTCGAACACCATGGACATCGGGGATGTCACGACACTGGCAAACCCCGAAATCGTCGAAGCCGTGCGCGTTATGGTACAAGGTGAAGGACCGGTGAAACTCCAAGAAGGGCCGGAAGACTTGAAGACCTTCGGGGAAGAGCAGTAAGTCTCTCTTCCTCGGCAAACACCGCGGTATGCCTGACGCCATACGGATGTATTGACGTCAGGCACCTCCGTACACGCGCCGTTAAAGCCTGGGCAGTTCTGCATACAGCAGGACTGTCCGGGCTTTTCTTACTTCTATCGACGTATGGTAGCGGTATTCCCCTCATACTGCTGCATACAGCCGGCGCTGACGGTCGTCAGTGGCGACACATTGTAGAGCGCCAGGATATTGCCGAGCACTCTCAGATGATCGCCTATGATGTGCCGTATCATGGCAAATCAGTACCGCCGACGGGCAAAGCATGGTAGCAGGAAAAATACACCTTGACCGAGGATTTTTTGATGCAGGTGCAGGTGACGCTGAGCCGGGAGTTGGAGCTGGAGCGTCCTGTCTATGGTGAGCTCCAGGTGAATATGCCAGAGGCCGTGGCGAGCTCTTGAAGCGCGGCGATCACATTCTCACGCCCGCGCCTGGTTGTCCTTTCCATTCAGACTGAGTACAGGCAAAGCCCAGCGGAGATGTAATGCGGTGGAGGGATGATCGGACACGGAGATCTCCATCGGCAGAGCCCGTAGATCGAGAGGTTGGAGTCCGGTGCCAACGAAGGCACAGCCGGCGGGTGGTGCTGACGTTGCGCTTACCTCCGATACGAGACGTAAACGCTCCTGCAATTCCTGTGTGAGAGCGGCAATGAGTCGGCTTGTCGCCGTCCCTTGCGTGCCAAGCAAGACACTGGTTGGGGTGGCAACGTCCCGGGCAAAGTGAGCCAGGACACGCGACTGACGCTTCGCCCCGTCCTTGTCAGAACTCCCCATATAGGCATGCAAGACGCGCACCGTGTGCGTGCCGCATTGCACATCCACCATTTGGACGGTATGCCGTGGTCCGAGATGGGCAAGAAAAGGGGGTACTCGCCACATATGTGGCAGGCGTCGGCGTGTATTCTGGACCAACGGATAGCGACTGATGACGCCGATGCCACCCCGCACGCGCCCGATGGGATAACGCACGGGCCACGGCACGTAGCGACATTCCCAGGTGATCGTACGCGCTGCGTAGCCCCATCCCAAAGCGGCGGCGATGTACGCGAGCTGATCAATACCATAGGTGCGCTGACTGGCAAAATCCGCCTCGTGCACGAGGGCGATGTCAGCCCCGGAGGCGGCCAGCGCTTCGATGACGTAATCCAGGCGATCATAGATCGCCCGTTTTTCTGGCTGTCCACCATACGAGGCAGAGGGACCGAGCCCGTAGGCCAGGTGGCACGAGGCGATGACTAGCGTCCCTTCCGGTGGAGACGGTTCGGTTTCCAGAGCACCGGGGATGCCCTCGATAATGCCCGAGCCGTGCGGATCATACACTGTCTGGGCACTAATCGCCCAGAGGAGGCCTCCGAAGAGGAGGCACACCAATACACCGAGCACAACCCATACGACAATCATGATACCTTTCCAATCGCGGACGTCTCCTCGACCTCGCAGTGGTAATCGGTCTGCGCTTTCGCGGTACTGACCATGCCGGCTGCGACATCGGCGTGAATCCGCTGCGCCTCACGCTGGGCTGCCGGACCATAACCTGCTCCGCCCGGCGTGCTGAGCACAATCACATCTCCGGATTGCGCGATGATGGTTTGTTTGGGATTGATCGGGGTGTCATTGAGTGTGACCCTGCCGAGCATGCCGTCGTCTCCTGTGGCAAAACCCGGGGCGGGGATCTTGGTGCGATCCGAGAGAAATGAGATGGTCAGCGGCGTGTCGTTCAGCACGCGTAGCGCCATGTCCTGGCCATTGCCGCCGCGAAACTGCCCTGCTCCACCAGAATCTTGGCGAAATGCTTTGCGTTCTATCAGCACCGGCGTTTCTTCGATCATCTCAATGGGCGTGTTCGAGATATTGCCGGGAAAGCTAATACACGAAATACCGTCGCGATCACTCGATGCCCCTTGGCCGCCGTTGAGAAAAAAGAGATTCGAGAAGCGTTCGCCCCGGGCGTCGAAGCCGGTATATTGCATGGCCCAGAGGCAGCCGGCACTTGCCGCCTGCATGCGTCCCGGATAGGCCTGCGCCAAGGCGCCGAAGATTACGGTGGGGAGAAAGTGCCCGGTAATAGCCCGCGCGCCCACCGCAGCCGGATAACGCGGATTGAGCACGCAGCCGTCCGGTGCGGTCACGTCAATCGGCTCAAAGCAGCCCTCGTTGTTGAGCAATGTCGGTGCGAGGATACACTTGAGGGCATACGTAGTGAAGGCGAAGGTGTAATTCGGCACCACGTTCAAACCGCGGTCGACTTGCGGCGACGTGCCGGTGTAATCCACCTGTACACCGGCGTCGCGTACCCGTATGGTGGCTGCGAGGGTCAGCGGGATAGTGTCGAAGCCGTCCGTCTGCACACTGTAATGATAGTCGCCCTGCGGCATGGCGCGAATGGCCTGCTGCATGGCGCGACGGGAGGTCGAGATAATGGCCTCAGCGAGTGTATCGACATTCGGCAGATGCTGTTCGTCGAGCAATTCGAGCAGACGCCGCTCCATCAACTGGTTGGCGGCGAGCTGACTCCAGATATCGCCCATGACCCGGTCAGGCACGCGCACGTTGTGGCGCAGAAGGCGGAGGAGTTTGTCATCTTGTTGGCCGGCCTCGAACAGCTTCCACGGCGGTATCTGCAGGCCTTCTTCGTATACTTCCCGCGCGTCCGGCGACCGAATGCGACCCCCGATATCCGGCAGATGCGACACCGTGGCGGCATAGGCAATCAAGCGGCCGCGGTGAAAAATGGGCTTGGCCATGTTGAGATCCGGCAAATGGCCGGTGCCGATCCAGGGATCGTTGGTAATCAGCACATCGCCATCCTGGAGCGATTCCGGCGGAAAGGTCCGGGTCAGGCCTTTGACCGTGCGGGGGAGCGTACCGATAAACGACGGCGGTGCCACGGTACACTGCGCCAGGGAGCGGCCCTGCGCATCCAGCAAAACGCAGGCAAAGTCGAGGGATTCACGCACGATGGTCGAAAACGACGTGCGAATCAGCGTGGCCGCTGCCTCGTCCGTAATGGCAACAAGACGATTCCACAAGATTTCCAAGGAGATAGGGTCGAAGGTCACATTCCCCTCCGTTGTCAGCCGTCCACAACGTCTACGACGCGTCAGACGGGTTTGCTGCAAGCGCATCGAAGGCGTGCCGCAACGCTTGCCGGATACTCAGGCGTTGTGCAGGCACCTGATATGTTTGCACAAAGAGATGGTTGACAGCCACCAGGGTCTTATTGACCACGTCGAGATTATAGACGGCTTCCTCGTCAATCTCGTCCAAGGCCATATCGGGAAAATTCAGCGGGCAACAGTCGCGCTGCAGGCCGTCGGGACGCTCAATCATCTCGCTAGCTAACGGCAAGCCCTGCATACGGCAGATCAGCGGGCGCCCCTCGTAGAGACTGCAACGTGCTTGCCGGAGCAGCACGCACGGCGGCGGTTGGTCGGCGACTTGCCATGGATCCTCGGTCTGCTGCACGTATTGTCGAAGTTCCTCACGCGCCTCCGGAGACAGGGAGGCGACGGCTTGTGCCATATGATGCACTTCAACGGGAAAAATGGTGAATTGCTGATAGCAACACCCGTCACAGCCGGCATGGCAGGTGATTTGCGTTGGATACCGTTGGCGGATAGCTTGCCCAAGCGTTTCGACCCGTTCGACGAGCTGACAATACGTTTGGTAAGGATCGGGCATAGGGTAACTCCTGTATGCCGACCAGGAAAAGCATGGACGGACATAGGCCGAATATGGCATGCTGACGGTGCGCGTCCTTTGCAAACAGTGGACAATGGGCGCAATGCAGGGAGACCAGAATCGTGACACTGGCAGATCAAGCCATCTTACAGGATCTTGGGGAAAACGTCGACCGGCTCTGCACGCTAGATCTCCGGCCACCCGGACCGACAGCGGGCTATATTGGGCGCTTTTACGCTGCTGTACGAGAACAAATTGGAGCGCCGCTTGCACTCACGGCGGCCCAATACCTCGATCAGATTGCGCCAGGGGCTGTCGTGGTCATTGCCACGGGATTTTGCCATCCGGAACGCTTGCCCTCTGGGGAAACGGATGGTCCGCCTGGTGCGGCAGCGTTGGCACGGGCGGTCGGCCTAGGACTTAACGCCACCCCGCTTGTTCTTGGAGAGGCAGCCATTGAGGGGCCTATGCGGGCATGCCTGCAAACGCTCGGAGTGGACCAGGCGATTTTTCAGGCATTTCCGACGGACATCCAGGCAGCACAAGCGGCCGCCCAGGAGGTGCTGGCACAGTGGCAACCCGCGGCCGTGGTCGTGACGGAAAAAGTCGGTCCCAACCGCCTTGGGACAGCGCACAGCGCCATGGGCTTTGCTATTCCCGAGGACGCCCGAGCGCGTATCGAGCATCTGTTGGATGCGGCGCATGCTGTGAACATCCCGACGATTGGCGTGGGGGATAATGGTAATGACATTGGCTTTGGCCGTATTGAAGACATTGTACGCCAATACAAACCCTACGGTGATGTGTGCCAATGTCCGTGCGGCGGCGGGCTCGCCACGGTGACGCACACGACCACTCTGGTGACCGCAACGGTTGCCAACTGGGGGGCATATGGTATAGTGGCGTGCCTAGCGGCGTTGCGTCGCCAGCCGGCATTGTTACACAGTGCAGCTGAAGAGCTACGCATGATTGATGCTTGTGTGCACGCAGGTGCTGCTGACGGCCTATCCGGTGAAACCGTTGCCACGGTCGACGGCTTGTCTGCGCCGGTACATGCCAGCATCGTCGAGTTGCTGCAGGCCTTGATTGCCAAAGTCCTGTAACCCGACATTGACTCCGACGACGCCTACCTGAAGGAGACCACTATGGCGAAGGTACAGAAGCTCGCGGACGACGAGGTCGTAGCGCGTCTTGCCGACGTTCCCGGATGGGATATCGTGGACGAAAAGCTGCAGAGACAGTTCACATTCGGGTCGTTTGTCGAAGCGTTCGGATTTATGTCAAGTGTTGCGCTCCTGGCGGAGGCGATGAATCATCACCCGGAATGGTCGAATGTGTATAGCCGCGTCGTGATTGCTCTCAACACTCACGATGTGGGTGGTATCAGTCCACTTGATTTCACCCTGGCACAGAAGATTAATGACCTGATTACGTAGCCTGAACGAGGTCGCGATTCCCCGGAAGGAGAGTTGATCTATGGATAAGCCGAGTCAAAAGAATATCGATAAAATGCAGAAGTACGCTGACAAGTTTGCCGAAAAATCCGGCACCTTTCTGCACCCGGATGCCTCCGTGACGGAAACCGTCGTCGAGGGGCTAGCACGTCACATCGAAGAAGTGGGGCGGCCGTTATGCCCGTGCAATTTCTATCCGGACAAAGCCGAGGAAGCCAAGTCGCGCCGTTGGGTCTGCGCCTGCGATGAAATGCAGATCTACAAGTATTGCCACTGCTTGCTGTTTGTCTCGGAAGATGGGACGCCGATTACGGAATATCTGCCTGAAGACCATGAAGGACGGCAAGTCTATGGGCTCGTGAAAGATCCGCATCCGGACAAGGGGCGGGCTTTGCGGCATAAGGCGGGTATGGCTGAAGAAACAGCCGAGGGGTAACAAACAGGCGAGGTTTTCGTAGAAGTACGAGGCAGTGCGAGCACTGCCTCGTGTGACACCATAAGCGGTCTTAACTGGCGAGGGCTTCGTCAATCGCGGCGGGATTAAACCCGCTCAGCCGTTCCTCGCCAATCACGATAACCGGTAGCGAACGCAAGCCCATGCTCATCAACTCCTGGACGGCATTGGGATCGCGGGCAACGTTCTTCTCGGTGTAGGCGACGCCTTTTTGCGATAGATACTCCATCGCTTGATGGCAGGGGCCTCAACCAACATTGCTGTAGACAGTCACTTCTTTGGCCATAATACATACCCTCCTGTCAGAAGCGTGTGTTCCGGGAGGAAATCACACGTGCTCAGATCAGCCTAACTCCTCGGCAAAGACCTGATCATTATACCCCACAAGAACGGTACGTCCGACGCGCAGAGTCGGCGCCCGCATGTTGCCGGTCGGACCCAGCATCAATTTCGCCAGTTCATCATCGGCAGGATTGTCCTGGCTGATATCGACTCGCGTCACTTTTTTGCCTTTTGCAGCGATGAGACGGTCCGCCGCACGGGCCATTTCCAGCGCCACGTCTCGCCCCAACTTCTTGGTGGCGTTCACGGTTTCTTGCGCCGTAATCTCGTGTGCTTCCAGGAACCTGGAAGCCTTGGTACAGGTAGTTCAGCCTTTACGATGATAATACCACTCGACTTGGTGTGCCATGCATCGTCCTTCCACAGAGGCGTTCATGAGGCCAGTGTAATGCGGAGATTGCCATAGTCGTCCACGAGACCGGAACCCCGTGAGCCCATAATCACTGTGGATTCGCGCTCTTCAATCACGGCGGGGCCCTCAATCTGCGTCCCGGGACGTAGGGCGTAGCGATTATACACCAGGACGTCGGCGAAGTCTTCCTCCTCGGGCAGATAGACCCGGCGCGCAGTCGGCGTAATCGCTGTGTCTTGCGGGGCATGTGCCCGGGCGTAATCGAGTGGAACCCCACGTCCAGTGGCCGTGAGGCGCCAGGTAATGCCTTCCATCGGGACGCCTGGTAACGAGCGGCTGTATAGTTGCTGATAGACCTGCTGAAAATTGGCCTCAATGATGTCGAGATGCTGCGGAGCGAGTGTGCCATCGGGGATGGGCACGACAATTTGGTGTCCTTGCCCGACATACCGTAGATCCGCCAGACGTTGGATTGTCAGGTACTCGTCGCGTTCTCCCATGGCGTGCAGCAACTCACGGGCTTGGGCTTCGAGCTCGGCGTAGAGACGATTGAGCACCGGCCAATCGACTTCCGTGAGGCGCCAGATACGTGAGCGCACGAGATCCACCTTGGGCGGCGCGGCCAATAACCCAATGGTCGACGCGACTCCTGCGGCCATCGGACACAAGAGGTGCCGAATATGTAGTTTTTCTGCGATGCGGTAAGCGTGGAGCGGACCGGCACCGCCAGTCGCCACAATGGTGTAATCACGGGGATCCCGGCCTTTTTCGGCGATGTGGACACGCATGGCACTCGCCATCTGCTCGTTGATGATGTCGTGAATACCCCAGGCTGCCCGAGTCAGCGAGAGTCCGAGCGGCGTGGCCACATGCTGTTGCAGCGCCGTTTCCGCCGCAGCCGTATCAAGCTGCATGGTGCCCCCGAGAAAATAGGCCGGATTGAGATAGCCGAGGAGTAAATCGGCGTCAGTGACGGTGGGGAGAGAGCCCCCACGGCGATAGCACGCCGGTCCCGGCTCAGCGCCGGCGCTCTGTGGACCGACTTTGAGCAAGCCCATCTCGTCCACCCGGGCAATACTACCGCCGCCGGCGCCAACTTCGAGTAAGTCAATGGCCGGGATTTGCAGCGGCAGGCCGCTGCCTTTTTTAAAGCGCTGTATCCGCGCGGCTTCAAACGTGAAAGTAACCACCGGGCGACCGTCATCGATCAGGCAGGCCTTGGCTGTCGTACCGCCCATATCGAAGGCGATGACATGCGATTGAGCATCAAGTCCGCCGAAAAAACTGCCGGCCAACGCCCCGGCCGCTGGTCCCGATTCAATCATGCGCACGGGTGCTTGTCCGGCTGTGGCCACGCCGGTGACCCCACCACTCGAAAGCATAATATAGATGTCGCCTTGCACACCGAAATCGTGTAACCGTTGTTGGAGATCGTTGAGATAGCGCTGGGCCAGCGGTTGTACGTAGGCGTTTACCACCGTGGTGCTGGTGCGTTCGTATTCGCCGATTTCCCGCGCTACCTCGGAGGAAAGGCTGAGCGGTAGGTCGGGAGAATGCTGCGTCAGCACACGCCGCGCCTCTTGCTCGTGTTGATCATTGACATGGGCGTGAAGAAAACAGATCGCCAGGGATTGGACGCCGGATCGGAGAAGCTCTGCGGCGAGCTGAGGTAGGTGTGTCGTGTCCAAAGGCGTATAGACATCACCGTTGCTGCCTAGGCGCTCGCGCACTTCATACCGCCGTTGGCGTGGTACCAGTGGTTCCGGTAGCTCGAGATTCAGGTCGTAGAGGTCGTAGCGATTTTCCCGGCCGATGGCGAGCACGTCACGGCAGCCTTCCGTGGTGAGCAACGCAGTGGTAGCGCCTTTGCGTTCGATCAGGCTGTTCGTGATCAGCGTCGTGGCATGAATGACGGTCCGGATTGTGCGCAGGTCGATGTCGCGAGGCGTGAACCACTCCTGTAATCCTTGCAGGACGCCTTGCGCCGGACTACCGGGAGTGGTCAAGCATTTGTGCACCCTCAAGCGCGACGTTGCCGTATCCAAAAGCACCATGTCGGTGAAGGTACCGCCGATATCAATACCTAGCACATACGATGGCGTATGGGCCGGCTCCCCGTCAAAGGACTCCGTCATCGTCCCGCTTTCTGCTGTGTGTGCCCTGTTCTATACGATCCCGGTGAGTTCTCGTGTCGTAGCTTACTCTTCTTTGAAGCGCAGATGTTCGCCGTGCACCGGAAAGTAATCGCCGTCGCGCAGCGCATGGAGCAAATCATCCACCGAGTGAATGGGGCCATCAAAAATCGTCAGATAGGAGTATAGACGGGACATCTGGTGTGCATCACTGCCACCGATACCACGGATGCCGTACTTTTTGGCGAATTCCAGGGCCATGAGGTTCTGGTCCGCCGGAGTTTTGCCGTTCAGAATTTCCAGCGCGGGTAGGAGTGGCGCGACTTCATCACCGGGTAATTCGCGTAACATACTGGTTTCGCGATACGGATGCGACGGAAAGGCGATACCGGCATCGAGGGACTTGACCATCTCCAGGAATTCTAACCCGAGAGGCTGGACGGAGAGTTGCGGGCGATCGAGCTCATAGGTGTAGACCACTTCCGGGTGGGAACCATAGTAGAGCACATGACCGTCCTCGGTGCTCACTTCCGTGCCGGCGAGAAAGAGGAGGTCGTCGTCTTGTTTGAGCGTGCCTAAGGCGCTGGATTCGTAAATGTAATCATGGTCCGTGATCATCACCACAAGCGGCACGGACAGGTGTTCATGCCGGAAATAGCCTTTTTTGTACAAGGCGTTTGTCCACGATTGAATACGTTCCGGCTCGATAAGGCCATCGGAACATGGCGTATGACTGTGCATTTCCACCGCCGTCACCTGGGTGGTCTCGAACAGTTCACGAAGATAGCCAGGCGTTTTGAGCTCACGCCGTTGTTTTTTGCTGAACGTACGCACATCGTACCAGCCGTGCTCGAGCAGATCATCAAGATAGCGTTCTTTAACTGTCGTAAAATTCGCGTGCATTGCGTCTACCTTTGGACGTGTCACAACATCATTCGTTCTCTAGCACGCAGCGTAGCAAAAAAGTGCTGGAAAGAAAAGTCGTGTGACGTGTGTCCGGGCCTATGAGGATGGAAAACGCTAGGCGGTATCGCCCAACTGCGCTATGATGATTCTTTGTGCAAACCGAGACTGTACCTACCTACCTGCTTGCTCACATTGACACGGTAGCAACCTACTGACCCAGCAACGGGGGCATTCATGGCACAACTCGTGTTCGTTGATCTTGAAACCACCGGGCTTGACCCCGACCGGCACGGCATTATCGAAATCGGCTGTATTTTTGAGACGGACAGCCAGCGCGAGCCACACGATTTTGAATCGTTGACGAATCCCGGAGATGTGGAGCATAGCGAGGAAGCCGCCAAGGTCCACAACATTTCACGTGAAGCGATTGCGGCCGCACCCCCTCTAGAGGAGGTTCTCCGCAGCTTCGATAGCCGCTGTGCCAAGGATGCCATTATCAGCGGGTGGAACACGAAGTTCGACGAGCTCTTTTTGTACAAAGCCTACCAGCGCTGTGGCATCCCCTGGCGTTTCGATTACCACATTTTCGATGTGTGGAGTCTGTATAAACGCCTGCAACTTATTGGCAAACTTCCCGCCGACATGCACCTGGGACTTGGTACCATCGCCGAACATTACAAGATCACGCAAGAGGGCGAAGACCATCACCGTGCACTGGCGGATATCGAATGGACCTGGCGCTTGTACCGGCTGGCGGTGGAGCTCCCGGACGACCAATAGTACCGGAACAGATCCTGAGGCCCAAGCGGATTGACTAACTGAACCACCTGGTGCCGACAAAGAGGCCCACGACCCGTCGCCAGGCATCGGCTTCGCTGCCATAGGGCTCTCGGGCGAAGCGATAGTCCTGTTTGCGGATAAACTCGCGCAGTTCGTCGTGGAGGATGTGCAGGCGTTCCCGTTGGGCCATGAGGACAGCGGGAAGATGCACATGCGAGCTGCCATGGGCGATAAGACGCGCCATGTGTGAGACGCACAAACCGCTCGATTGGGCAAAAGCCCCCTGGAGTGTCGGCTCGTGCCAGTCGTGTAAGAGCACGGTCATATGGAGTCGTTCTTGCTCAGACCACAACTGACATACCGGGCAAGGCCGGCACTGTTGCCAACTTTGTAGCCAACGCTGTATGCGTCGAGCCAAAAGGCGCTTGCGACGTTTCGGGGGCGCGTATGAGGCCGGAGCAGCGGAGGCCAAGGGATCCAATTGATCCATCTCGTGCTGCAGGAGATCCTCGTAGAGCATGGCAAGGCTGCTGTGACTCTGGGGGATGTGGGTGGCCATGTGGGCATGCCAATGGCACAACCCTTTCGCATGCCGCCAGGCATCGCGCTTTTCGACGTCAATGACGGCGGTATCGAGCAAGGTCTCGACGTATCGTAGACTCTTGTGATGTGCTAAGTAACACAGGGAACAGCTTGGCTGTTGTAGGGCGTTAATCAGGTCGAGCCGTACCAGATTGCGAACGCTAGCCGTTGGTTCAGCATGTGAGAAGAAGCGCTGGAACATACGATAGGCGCTACCCATGAGTCATACAATGTTTTCGTCACCCGAGTAACGTCAGCGCCACCTGCACCAGCGTCTGCGTCGTTTTGGTCAGATCCTCGATGACAATATACTCGTCCGGCGTATGCGCCGTGCCCGTGGTGCCCGGACCGTACGTCAACGCCGGGATGCCCATCTCGCGAATCATGTAATGGGTATCGTTAAAACCCGGCGAAATGGCAATCGATGGTTCGCGTCCGTACACCTGCGCGTGACACGTGGACACGGTCTGACTCAGCAGACTATCGGCGGCGATCGAGGAGGCTTCGATGTTGAGATGCCGGCTCAACTCCACCTGCAGTTCCGGGTCGTCCCGCTGCAGCGCTTCCACCAGCCCACGAATTTCCTCAAACGCCTCTTGGGTCGTCTCCTCCGGGATGAGGCGCCGATCCAACATCATGGAGCATTCGTCCGGCACCACATTCGTTTTTACCCCGCCGTGCACCACACTGCCGATACACAGCGTGGGGTGTTTTTCCTCCGCTACCATAACCGGCGCTGCAGTGATCTTCCCTTCCAGTTCGCGCTCTAACTCTTCTAAACCTTGCGCTACGCGTACGAGTTTTTTGAAGGCGTTAATGCCCCGATACGGCATGCTGGCGTGGGCTGTTTTGCCCTTGGTCACCACCTCGACCCAGAGGACGCCACGGTGGCCGATGCGCACAAAGTGGGGTTGGGACGGCTCGGTAATGATACTAAAGTCCGCCTTGATAACGCCTTGCTTGACCAGATAGCCCATGCCTGCCAGGCCGCCGGTCTCTTCGTCCGGCGTGAAGGAAAACGTCAGGCCGTTGCGCAGGGTTGTATTGGTCTCGTGCAGGGCTTGAAGCACGCCCATGATACTGGCAATGCCGCCCTTCATGTCCGAGGTGCCGAGGCCGTAGAGCTTGCCGTCTTCTTCTTCCGGTGTGAAGGGATCGCGTTGCCAACTCGGTCCGGCAGGTACCACGTCGTAATGGCCGCTCAGGTGCAGCCCCGGTCGTTCCTCCCGGCTTTTGCGGTAGCGCCCGACCACGCTCATGCGTGGGTGGCCCTTGCCGAAGGGGTAGAGCTCGTCTTCCCGCTCGGTGGGGACAGGCACGAGATCGACCTCGCAGTCCATTTGCCGTAGCTGTGCGACAGCGTAGTCGCAGAACTCTTGATAATGGCCGCCCGGCGGATTCACCGTGGGAATGCGCACCAGGTCTTTGAGCGTTGTCAGCATGTGATCGCTGATGGTCTCGACGTGCTGCACCGATGGCTGCATAGCGGGCCTTTCCTGCATGGGCTAATAGTCGGGGCGGTTTGGACGAACGCACCGTACTATGTTCCCACAGGCACGTCAACCAGTGGTACAATCCAGCGACGGAATGCGATGCAGAGGCAAAGAGTGAGGAAGGAGAGCTATCCTATGAAACGCTGGTATGCGTTGTGTCTCAGTGTGCTCGTCTTGGCCGTCACCGGTATTGGGCATGCCACGGTGACGCACACGACTCTCGACAACGGTCTCACGGTTGTCGTGGAAGAGAACCACGCGAACCCCGTGGTGTCGGTCTACGTTTTTGTGCGTACCGGCAGCATTCACGAGCAAGAATATCTCGGTAGCGGTATGTCGCACTTCTTCGAGCACATCATCAGCGGTGGTACCACCTCCACCCGCAGTGAAGCGGAAAGCCGCACGCTGATGGAAACCATCGGGAATAATTCCAACGCCTATACTACCACGGACCATACGGCCTATTACATCAATACCACGGCTGAGCATTGGACCACGGCGCTTGGGCTGCTGTCGGATTGGATGCTGAACAGTGTCATTACCGACGAGGAGTTCCAGCGCGAAAAAGGCGTGGTGCAACGCGAGCTGGAGCAAGGACTCGATAACCCTCGGCGTCAGCTCTTTCAATTGCTCGGCGAAACGCAATACAAAGTGCATCCGGCGCGCTTGCCGGTGATTGGCTACAAACCCCTGGTGCAACAAGTCTCGCGTGACGATTTATTGGCGTACTACCAGCGCATGTATGCGCCGAATAACATGGTGCTCGTCGTCGTGGGTGATGTGCAAACCTCGTCGGCGCTGGAGCATATCCGCAAGGCTTTTGCCGGGGGTATCAGGCGGTCGGTGCCTGCCATTACGTTGCCGGAAGAGCCTCCTCAGGTGGGCAAACGCACCGCCGAGAAGGACATGGACATTGCCCAAGCGCATATGGCCCTTGCCTTCCGCACGGTGTTGCTGACACACCCGGATCTCTATCCGCTTGATGTCCTCTCCTACATTTTGTCGAACGGCGATAGTTCGCGGTTGGTCAAACGGATCAAAGACGACAAGCAACTAGTGTACTCCATCCGTTCTAGCTCATATACCCCCTCTTACGCACCCGGAAGCATGACGGTGTGGGCCACGCTGGAGCCGGAGCAATTGGAGGCAGCGCAGCAGGCGATTCTGGCAGAGCTGTATCGCCTGCGCGATGAGCTTGTCAGTCCTGAGGAGCTTGCCAAGGCGAAGAAGCAAAAAATTGCCGAGCACGTCTTTGGCCGGCAAACCGCGCAGCAGCGTGCTCGGGCGCTCGGTATTGATATCTTGAGCACGCATGATCCCCATTTCAGTGATACGTATGTGAAGAATATTCAACGCGTCACCGCGGAAGAGATTCAGCGTGTGGCGCGCCAGTATTTCCATGAGCATCAGTTGAATATTGCCGTTGTACGGCCCAAACGTTCCGAGACGCAAGCTACGGCGGCGGAGCAGAACACTCAACAACATACGGCCATGGTCAAGAAGACCTTGGACAACGGAATAACGCTATTGCTGCAGCGGAATCCGGCCTTACCCATAGTCTCTTTGCAGGCGTATTTCAATGCCGGCGTGCGCGTGGAAACGCCTGAAACCAACGGCCTCACACAACTTATGGCGCGTTTACTCGTGAAGGGGACGACCAGCCGCAGTGCCGATGACATTGCCACGACGTTTGATGCGATGGGAGGTGAATTGTCGTCGGGATCGGGCAATAACAGTTTTTTTGTCACGGCCAGTTCCCTCGCGGAGGACCTGCCGACAGCTCTCGACATCTTTGCCGATGTGATCATGCATCCGACGTTTCCCGAGGAAGAGTTGGAGAAAATGCGCCGGTTGATGCTGGCGGCGTTGCAACGGCAAAACGACAGCTGGCAAGCAGAAGTCCGCAGACTCTTTCGTGCTACGCACTATACGACGAGTCCGTACCGTTTGCTCCCGGATGGGAGTTCCGAGGCGTTGCCCAAACTGACGCGCCAGGATGTGACGGACGTGCACACGTGGTATGCGGTGCCGAACAATATGGTGTTGGCTATCGTGGGCGATATCAATGTTGACCGCACGGCGGCGCTGGTGGGACAAGTTTTTGCCGATTTCCGGCAGCGCCCTCTGGCTTTCCCGGATGTGCCGGCTGAGCCGGCCCATACTGCGACCCGTCGCAAGGTGAAAGAGACGACGAAACAAGTGGCGGCGATCTACGTCGGATTTCCGGGCACAATGCTCTCGAATGTGCAGGATCGTTATCCGCTCCACATTCTCGACGCCATTCTTTCCGGTATCGGATTCCCTGGCGGTTGGTTGCACACCGAGTTGCGTGGCCAGCAGTTAGTGTATGTCGTCCACGCCTTCAACTGGCTCGGGCTTGATCCGGGTTATTTCGGCATTATTGCAGCCACCCAACCACCCAAGGCTCAAGAAGTCATTGATATTATTTTGCAGAAAGTCGAGCAAGCCAAAGCTGGGAAATTCGGCGACGACGAGCTGGAACGCGCCAAGCGTCTGGCGGTGATTGCTGCGCGCCTGCGGCGGCAGAGCAATAGTGACATTGCGTCGGATGCAGCGATTAACGAACTCTTTCTCCTTGGCTATGGCTTTAGTCGGGACGAAACGAAACGGTTGGACGCGGTGACCCGGGCCGAGGTGCAGCGTGTGGCGCGGACGTATTTGAATCACCCAACCATCGTGCTCACCACCCCGACGCCGTAGCCGCACGCGCGAGTGGATTGCCGATGCGACTCACTGGCGTCAACTTTGCTATAACCGTAACCAGTAGGAATGAGCACGGAGGCATCTAGCAGAGCCGAAAGGGCGAGCGTCCATCATGACTCACTTTAACTGCGTTACGCAGTAGGGAGGCAGAGAGTATGCAACAACACCCCGAGCCATCGACACCGGATACTGACGAAGTGCGGAAAAAGGCGGACGATTTTGCCCGGCAGGCCTATGCGGATGTGTGGCAGCGGGTGAAAAAGTCGTATCATCGCTCCTCGGAAGAAGAAGCAGACAATGCCTCGGAGCAGGGCCAGGAATAGACGCACTCGTACAGCCGGGCAGAAGTCCTTAGACGGTTCTTACACGGGCTATCACGTGTGATAGCAAGGCAATCACCCCCGCCAAACTGGTGGGGCAGTTGCGGTGCGCAGCACTATGCATGGCCGTTGCTGCCCTGTTCGGCGTCTTTCCTCGCATCGTTGCCGAGTCGTAAGTGATCCAGTTGCGTTAGCAAGCCGGTCATCTCCAGGTGGAGCGTGGTGTCGGCGCTGCCCGCATGCCTGTCTTGCCACTCTGTGATGATCAGCCGAATACGCTCCTCAACATGGGTCATGAACCGTTCGATCATGGCCTGATTTTCCGGGGCGTCCCAATTTTCTAACGCTTCCGTTTCGGCGGAGACATCCTTCGCAAGATACCCTCTGGCATGCGTCAGAAACGTCTGTAAAAACTCCAGCTCACTCGACGGCAAGACTGCGTCGTGCAAGGTGGCGAGACAGCGTTCGAGATAGACGATCGTCCGGGTAATGTCCGCAGAATAATCCCCTGACATGGTGTAACTCCTGCCATCCGCAAATATTACGGAACGCCTTTGAAACAAGCCCTTGAGGTGCAGCTCTAATCATATCACGGCGTGAGGAGTTTCAAACGGTCTGGCCATAGACAAAGCACCGTGATAGGTCGATCGAACATGATGAATTTCATGCCATTCATGCGTGCAAGATAGAGCAGCGTCGCGTCTGTCATTTGCTGGAGGCGGGCATAGAGGCCCTCGTGGCCACCGGGTATGATCCGCTGCTCGACACCGAGCTGGAGCTCGCCCGCACCATAGCGGCCTCGGTCGCGCAACGCATTGCCTTTGGGAAACGGCCTGGGCAGCAGGTCGTGTCTCGGATCGACCTTGCGCCGCATCGGCTCGGGCTTTGGCTATGAAGGGGAACGCCCTGAGCTCACAGGATCTCGCTGTACCAGCGTCTACGGCTTTTCCTTGCACGCCAATACCGGCGTAGACGGCAAGAACACGAAGACGGGAACAGCGGATTGGGACTGGTACAGGGCTAGGCTGCGGGGCCGCGTATTTGATGTGGATATGGCGACCTGTCTTCCGCCACTGTGTGGGCGGAGGGAGCCTTGCGACCTTCCGTTTTGCCGACGTGGCTCACTGCGCATCATTGCCGCCATTCTTCCGCCACTGTGTGGGCGGAGGGAGCCTTGCGACCTTCACCCATGAGTCGGTCATCACGCGTATTCTGCGTCATCTCAAGCTGGCGTCCGTCCCACCTCCCATAGCCCCTGCCCGTTGTCGCCAAGAGATATTCGCGTTTAACTAAGCCCACGCAGCGTGAGCCCAGAGGCGAGGTGCGCGCCGCGGCGGTGTATATCGCCCCTTCGCGCCTGTGAAATGCCCTTTGAAATCGTTCCCTCCAGCCTTCCCAGCCGGGCCGTCCCAAGGCCCGCGACCCCGGAGAATCCGTGAGGCTCTACCCTCACCCATCTTGACCTGCATGTCCAGACCGCGCTAAGCCGCGCTACGCCTTGCTGCGAGCCGCTGCGGCAGGCCGCCGCTGCGTGCTGGGGGAGCCGCTATCGCCGCGAGCGAGCAGCGGCCGCCGGCGGGGGGCGCTGGGTTGCTACGGAGAGTCCCGAAGAGCACGCGTGCGGTGAAAACCCCTTTTG
>CAJIAL010000678.1_pt1 | contig 54201 bp, 43 predicted proteins | sample 9199091 | NCBI WGS metagenome assembly CAJIAL01 (sample SAMEA7708270, study PRJEB35096) | sediment metagenome | biome: marine neritic benthic zone biome [ENVO:01000025]; feature: sediment [ENVO:00002007]; material: shallow marine sediment [ENVO:03000034] sea grass bed [ENVO_01000059] ... | reverse complement strand
TACAATCGTCCGGCCATGCCCTTTTTGATGCGTCCTTCCTGCGCGCCATTAAGCGTGCCTCGCCTCTCCCGACGTTGCCAGCTGACTACGAGGGCGAGTTTCTCGACATCGAATTGCGCTTTAGTGCACGTGATACATAGCCACGCAATGGCCAGGCCGTCGCGCGCGACTCAGCGCGTGCAAAAGTGAACGTGAATCCTCGCAAGGGGTTTTTGGGGTAGTGTCGCATTTCCCGTTCATGGCCATTTACGGTATGATTACCTTCGTCGACTCTACGGGTATCGCGAGGGAGCAACCATGCCCATCAGCTTCAAAGGCGCCCATTTTCCGAATGAGGATGGATGACGACATATGCAAAAATTGACCGTTTGCGCAGCGCTGTCTTTACTGCACGGCTTGTACCTTCTCCTGGCCATCTCGGCGTCTGCGGTAGAGCCGGCTGATGCCAGAATCAAGGCTGCCCTCTACGATATCGACCGTTACGAAAAGCAGTTTGCCGGTAAAACCAGCGAACGGGCAACCGTCGTCAGACGCGTGCTCAAGCTCCTCACCATTAGCCGGGGCAAACTCGACGCCTCACCCAACAAATCCCATCCGTCCTGGCACGAGGCGGACAACCGCTACAATATACTCGTGGCTCACTTGCAATCCCTCCTCAATCCGGGCGGCAGCGCAGGCGGGGCAACCGCACCTCCTCACACAACCCAGCCCACCACGGCAAAACCGGCGGCGCCCAAGCCGAATACGCGACAACCCGCCCAAATGATTTCCCAACAACGGGCGCGCGTCAAAAAACTGTATCGCGATATCAACAGTGCGGTGAATACTCTCGATCAAGGCGGAGTCAAACCGTTTCAAGATCAAACCTATGTGAAGAAATTTACCGACGCCGCAGACCGATATCAACAGTCGCTGAACAAGTATGAGGCTTTCGCCTCGGATCTGGACGTTCAGACCGCCGCCGCTGCATTGCAAAAAATGCGCAATATGCTTCAGTTCGGCAATGATCAGGCCACGAAAACCCTGGCGAAACTCGGCGACGTTCAGGGCCAGTTGCGTACAATTTATGACCACCTGCGCTCTACCCAACCGCCCCCGTTACCCCAGGCACCGTATGACGATAATGCCATACCAAAATGGATCGCCGCCGCTTCAACCCTACGTCGCGACTCCTTACAGCATCTGAAAAAAGTTCAGATCCTGAAACAAGAGGCCTACCTGCCATTGAGCCGCGGCCCGGTAGAGCAGGGCGCGGCCTTCGACATGCAGAATGTGGACAGCATGATTCACGGCTTACAGGGTGACGTCAAAAAAATCGCCAGCACGCTGAAACAGCTGAGTGACAATCTCAATGTACAAGTCCAGCACGTGGCGGATTCACTGACGTGGTATGACAAACTCGATCCGGCCAATCAAAAAGATCAATCCAATGCCTTTCTGGCCGAAGGTGCAGAGGCTGAAACCCACAAGACACTGGCGGAAAAACTCCAATTGGTTCGCGCGGCCATTGCGTTTGATCAACGGCTGCAACGCAAGACGCTCACTGAACGCCAGGCGCTGTATCAGCGCATTGAAAAAACCCGGGCCGACTACGACGCCAAACGGGCCCAAGCCCTCCAGCTCGTGCGTATGCCAAAAGCGGAATCGACTGACCCGAAACTGCTCCACATTGCAAAGGAAACTCTGGCAAAGCCGAAATACGAGGTTGGTAAAATCGTCCGCCTGGTGATCAATGCAAAACTCGCCCACCGCGAAAAAGAATCCAGCGAAGTGGAGTTTAACAAGGTGGACGTCAGCATCACCGGTAATGTCAAACTGTCTGGCACCCAAACCACCACGCGTTACGAGTGGGACCAATACCAGGTTGCAACCGCGGAACCGGTGGGTGACAAGTATTACATTTTCTACAATACGCTGAAGTACTTCACCGCGGGCGCCACCACCACACCGCTCAACCGGTGGCTGTTAAGCGGTCGGATTCAAGGCTCCGAAATACCCTTGAACAATATCAATAAAAACTGAGACTCGGCATCAACAGCGTCGGGGCGAAGACGTGCCGCAGTGATGCGGTAACGCGCCCTCCTTCGACCTGTGAGGTCAAAATATCCGAACCTGCTATTTTCGCAAAACTTACCGCTTTTCCTTCATCCTCTTCTCAACTTGAATTTCAGCCCGATATCGCCCATACTGATGCACAGGTGAGACGTCGTGGGACAGGTGGAGCCACGTATGAGCTGGAAAAAGCTGCTGGAGTCCGTCTCAGGGCCGCTGAACGACCACATCCAGCTTCGCAATGACTATCTGATGGCCGAGAATCGCATCCTGCGCAATCAGATTAACGGGCGGGTGCAGCTCACCGACAATGAGCGCAGAGAACTTGCTGAGATCGGCGCCAAGCTGGGCAAGAAGGCGCTGGCAGAAATCGCCACCATTGCCCAGCCGGACACGATCCTCGCCTGGAATCGTAAGTTCGCCACTCCGAAGGCGGACACCTCTGAACCTCTTAAGTCCGTCGGCCGTCCCCGCGTGGATAAAGAGATTGAAGACTTGGTGATTCGTATGGCCCGAGAGAACCGCTCGTGGGGCTATGACCGCATTCAGGGTGCTTTGAAACACCTGGGCTATACCATCAGTGACCAGACGGTCGGCAATATCCTTAAGCGTCATAGCATCTCACCCGCCCCTGAGCGGAAGAAAACGGTGACCTGGCGGGAGTTCGTCCGATCCCACCTAGCCGTACTGCTGGCCACGGACTTCTTCAATAGTGAAGTATGGTCGTGGCTTGGACTGGCGATTTCTTACCTGATGAGCTTCATCCTCTTCAGTCGTCACCAAGTCCAAACGGCGAAGACGGCACTGCATCAGCAGATGCTGGTCATGCAATGCCTCATGCACAGCTCTCTCAATTGGAGCCTTCATACGCTTAAATGGACGCGCCTTAGCAAGAAACAATCCCAAGTGAGACAATCTGTCGAGCGGGGTCTGGAGCCGACATTGTTGGAAGATACGCTCGCGGATATGCACAAACCCCAATTGCAAAACGTCGGCAGGGTGATATACCTATCGACAGCTTGCATCAGTCAGATACGGGACGGGCCCCTTCGAGCACCGCTCGGCGACCTCCTGAAAGACTGCAACCATAAAGCTGCATGAGTCGTAGGCGTCAGGAGGAGCCATATCGGACAGTCTCGATCCGTGGTACTGACCTCTTTCCACAGGAGAAGTCGTGAGTTCCACGCTGCACTATCTGCTTGATACGGATATGTGCATCTACCTCCTCAACGACAATCCCAGCGTCAAGGCACGGGTGGCACAGCAAGGTATCGAGACGTTAGCGATAGCGATCCCAACCGTGGGAGAGCTTTACTTTTGAGCGTACAATTCCACCCACGTGGAGACGAATGTCTCGCGGGTACGTGTGTTTCTCTCCCCTCCTGCTCCACAAGTATTGCTGATTGAGGCGCCTGCGGCAGAGCAATTTGGTCGCTTCAAAGCGCTCTTACGCCGTGAGGGTCGCCCCATTGGCGACATCGACCTGTTGATTGCAGGGGTTGCCATGCACCACGGGCTGACGGTCGTGACGAATAATACGGCCCATTTCGATCGCCTCCCTGGTTTGATCTTGGAAAATTGGCTTGAGCCACCGCAAGGTGCATGTGGCGTGAAGGTCAAAGAGAGGGGTGGTAGGTGAGCGACGAGTGGGTGCGCTATTGGCAGATGCTGCATCCGGTAGCGGACGGACTATGATGGTGAATGCAGGAGAACACACGCGTACGCTTGGATTCTGGGGCGCGACGGCGGTCGGGGTTGGCGCCATTGTGGGTGGAGGGATTCTGGCGTTATCAGGTGTGGCCTTTAATGTCACCGGACCGTCGGCCATTCTGGCCTTTACGTTGAATGGGCTGATTGCGTTTGCCACCGCCACGACCTTTGCGGAGATGTCGTCGGCGTTTCCGGAATCTGGTGGGACATATATCTTTTCAAAGAAGATTCTTTCCGTCGATGCGGCGTTTCTGGTGGGGTGGATTGTCTGGTGTGCCTCGATCGTTGCCGGTGTGCTCTATGCCATAGGGTTTGCGTCGTTTTTCCTACCGGTAGTCGAGGCGGGCTGGCCCGGGGCGCCTGCATGGCTGCTGGGACGCACCGGCGTAACGGGCATCACCATCGGTGCGGTGCTGTTTTATGGGGTGGTGCTGAGCGTCAAGACGGGAGGCGGCGGGCAGATTGCCACGCTCGGCAAGGTCGTCGTCTTTGCCGTGTTGATCGGCGGCGGCCTTTTTATTTTATTCTTGCGCTCGTTGGATCACGCCCCGTTGGCTCACATGCGGCCTTTTTTTCCGCACGGTGCTGCGGGGGTGTTTTCGGCCATGGGGTATACCTTCATTGCGTTGCAGGGCTTTGATCTGATTGCCGCAGTGGGCGGAGAAGTGCGCGACCCGGAACGCAATATTCCCAAAGCCATGTTCTGGTCGCTGGGCATTGCGCTCTTGGTGTACTTGCCGCTGCTGTTGATCATCTGCACGATTGGCATTCCTGCCGGTTCGTCGCTGGCGGACCTCAGCCGTATGCACCCCGAGACCGTGGTGGCTGAAGCGGCCAGAACCTATTTGGGGCCCTTTGGTTTCTGGCTGGTGATTGTGGCTGGCCTGCTGTCGATGCTGTCGGCCTTGTCCGCCAATCTGTTTGCGGCCTCACGGGTCGCTCTGTCTATGGCGCAAGACCGGTCTTTGCCAGCCCCCTTCGGCATCATCAGCGACAAGCGCGGTACACCGACGAATGCGGTGGTGGCCAGCGTCGTCACGATGATGGTGATCGTGATCGTGCTGGGAGACGTGGCAATGGCCGGCGCAGCCTCTAGTCTCATCTTTTTGATGACGTTCGCAGTGGCCCATTGGATTTGCATTCTGATGCGCCGGCGTGGCGGCGCCGCATTTGCGCGGTTTCGTCTGAAGGGGACGCAATGTCTGCCGTATGTCGGCGGCATCGCTTGTGTCGGGCTCGCCGTGTTTCAGGGTGTGGCGGTTCCGCCGGCCGGGATAATTACCGGGATGTGGTTGCTGGCGGGGGCTGCGTTGTTCTTTCTCATTTTGTCTCGCCGAGCCCGGGTCGTTGATGCCTCCGCCATTGCCATGGATCCCCAGTTGTTGCGCCTACGGGGGAGAAGTCCACTGGTGCTGGTGCCGATCGCCAACCCGGCGAATGCCCAGGCGATGGTCATCGTGGCCAATGCCTTGACTCCGCCTGGTATGGGACGCGTGCTGCTCTTATCGGTGGTGGCAGTTCCCGACGTCAGCACCCCTGAGGGGGTATCTCACGGCATCGACCAGGCCCAGCAGGTCCTGCAGGCGTCGCTGTCGGCGTCGGTGATCGCAGGCCTCCGTCCGGAGGCATTGACCACCGTGGCGAACGATATCTGGGAAGAAATTGCCCGGGTGGCCCGAGTCCACCACTGCGAAATTCTGCTGCTCGGCTTCAGTGCGGTCAGTGAGCGTCTGATGGCGACGCATGTGGAGACGCTGATCAGCAGCGTCCGCAGCGATGTGGCGGTGTTGCGGTCATCGCCGGGCTGGCACCTTGATCACGTCGAGCGCGTCCTCGTACCGGTTGGCGGACGCAGCTCCCATCGCCAATTGCGCGCTCGCCTCCTCAGCAGCCTCTACCGCTCGGCGCCACGCCAGATTACGTATCTGCGGGTGGTACCTGAAGAGACCAGTCAACGGGCCTTTGACAACATCCTGCGCGAACTCCAACGGTTCGCGCAGGATGAAGTCCACGCCGTATCGGAAGCCCTCGTGATCCGCAGCAATGATCCACTGCAAACCATTATCGAACATGCCAAACAAAGCCATCTGATCCTCCTGGGCCTACAGCGTCCAGGCATAGAACAACGCCTATTCGGTAACCTTCCGCTCACCGTCGCCGAACAAAGCGACTGCGCCATCATCATGATTCACCAGAAAGCCACGAGACGCGCTGAACGGCATACATAGTGGGCACTAAATTTACTCGTCCTTGTGTTGAGAGGTTGTCCCAGACCCTGTCTCCACGTTATCCTGAGGCTCTCATCTCCCATTATATAAGGAGCCTCTCATGGGTATCGTACGCCACCTTCAACACTGGTTAACCGGACGGGGTCCCCACCCCCAGACTGCCGAGTTCGTCCCCAAAACCCATTCCCTTCGTCTGTGGGCCGATACCTTCCCGTGGGACGCCATGGTCGATGCGGTGACGCATAGTTTTGACCAGCGTTTTCCCAAAAAGCGCCTCAAGGGAGGTCGTGCGCCGATATCGCCCCGCGTGTTGTTGGCCTTGGAACTGCTCAAACACGAGGTGGGCGAGTCCGACGAAGGGGTCTGTGAGCGCTTGCGCACCGATGTGGCAGTGATGTACGCCTGTGGCCTGCGGGAAGTCCCAGCTGAGCCCTCCTATTTTGTCTTGCCCGAAACCCTGGCCCAGTTCCGCCGCCGCATCGATCAAGACTTGACGGACAAGCTGGTGGCCATTCAGTCTGCCGCTGCCATGGAGGAGGGGCTCGTCAGCCCGGCGCATCTGTTGGTCGATACCTTCCCGTCGGAGCAAGGTTCTCAGCGTGTCACCGATGCCACCACCCTGTACAAGGCTCAAAAAAAACCTGCACCTCATCGAGCACATCGGCGAACAGTGCACCGTGCCGGCCACGACCTTGAGCCCGCAAACGGATAGGCATTCCAAACGCTCTTTTACCGCGCCGTTTCCGGTAGCAACCCTCCGAGAGCTGGCGGCTGGGAGCCGCTCGGCGCGACGGCTCCCGGCTGCGCTGCCAGGAAGGCGCTGGGGGCTGCTCCAAACGCCCTCAGGCCTCTGTCAGTGCCCTTATGGCAAGAGGTTGCTCTGCGGAGAGAGGGCTCAGAAAGCCCAGAGGGACCAGGGGGTGGCCGGCTGGGGCGCAGCGTGGGGGGCCAGCTCCAAACGGACGACAGTGTGCACACGGAGCGGTAGGGGAACCAAAAAGCGACTGACAAGCTCAGGAGAGGGCGCACGTCGGCACCCGGGGGAACGTTAGGGGCTGGAGACATCCCACGCAAACGCGGCTTGCTGTGCTGGTGCAAGAGGCGGTGGGTCCTCCGGGGGTCGTGGAGCAGCTAAACGTCAGCGACACATACTCATACAGCGAGAGTAGTAGCGGCATCTTCTACAAGTACAACGACGGGACTCCCGTCGTTGGCTATCGCCTTGAGAGCGAGGGGCCGGGCTTGATTGTAGACCGCGATGGAATCCTCAGCCTGCTCGCGCTTTGGCATACGGCCAGGCGCCGAGACGGCTGAGAAGGAGCAGCATCGATTCGAAACTTGGGCCAAACCCTGCATCGCCAACGCGTTAGACCGCTGCAAGTCGAAAGACAGTATGCCGGATAAGACTATCTGATAACAAAAATGGTAGAATAGCGCTGTGGAAATGCAGACAATACCCCTTGGGCACCCAGCGATACCGGAGAAGAATCATGACCGTGCGACGACAGCGGTATAGCAAAGAAGAATTCGCACGCCGTGGGAACGAGATCTATGAACGCCAGGTCCGTCCTCAGGTCGAAGCCGGAAACAAAGGGAAGATTGTCGCTATCGATATCGACACGGGCGCCTATGAGATAGCCGAAGATCTCCTCACAGCGTCTGACCGTCTGCTGGCTCGTTACCCGGATGCCCAACCCTGGTTTGTCCGCATCGGCTATCGAGCGGTGCATCGCTTCGGTCCCCATCGCCTCACGGAGTTGGCATGATCATTGGGGTAGTCAACGCGTATCGTGAGGCGACGATCCACTTAATCGTATAAGATGCCAACGGCCAAGGGTACGACATCGACGCTGTTATCGATACAGGCTTCACCGGTGTCTTGACGTTACCTCCTTCTCTCATTATAGCGCTCGGGCTGGCCTGGCGCGGCTACGCCTCTGCGGTACTGGGTGACGGCAGTCTGCAGCAGTTCGATGTCTATGCGGCCACGGTGATCTGGGACGGGCAAGCACGGATGAAGGAACCCGAAAGCACGTTATGACGTTCACGCAACACAGCCGGAAACCCGTGTGGGTCGCCGTATGCATGCTCCTGCTTCTCGGCCTCAGTGCTTGCGGCCGCGCCTATCGCTTTCGGTATAGCTACGAGATGGTCGCGCCGCAACCGGCAGGTCAGGGTGTCGAAGACGCCCGCGTGCGCATCAGCCTCACACCGTATTCCAACGAAGGAGTACTGCGCCTAACGGTGCTGAACAAAAGCACACAACGCCTCGTGATTCTCTGGGAACACACCCACTACATAAATCCCTTCGGCCGCCGGCAAGATGCCTCCGAGACCGGGACGAGTTGGTTCTTCCGCCCGAGCGAATGGTTTTCCTCAGGCACACCTATCACGCCGGGCGGGATATTTCGCGCCAAAGTACAGCCGGGGCAACCACAAACCTACAATCCCTTCACCGTCTCGCGCCAGGCAAGCGGCGATGTCAGCCTCTCTTCCACGCCACGTACCCTCTTTCCCTCAGGGGGGACAAACCCGGAAGTCGGCAAGGCCTATGAAGGACTTGAGTTCCGCTTCATTTTGGCCTTGCGCATCGGCAGAGAGATTGTGCGTTACCCATTTACATTTCGCATCACGGCAGTGCATATCCAGCAACAACGTCGAAGCTGACACCACCGCGTTGTCTCTGCCTTACGTCCCCACCACAGCGTGAATCGCATCGCGCACAATGTCCACAATGCGATCGATCTGCTCCGGAGTCGTCACGAGCGGAGGCGCCAAACAAATCGTTTCGCCACGCATACGTGTGTAGAGCCCGCGCTGAAACAGCTCTTGCCCCATGCGTGCGCTCACCTTGGCCGCTGCCGGGAATGGCTTCTTTGAAGCTTTATCCTCCACCAATTCGACCCCAGCCATCAGGCCCAGTCCTCGCACGTCACCCACATGGGGTGTATCGTCAAGCGTATGCAATCCCTCGTGCAGTCGATTGCCCACTTCTGCAGCGTGCTGTACTAATCCTTCGTTGGTAAGAATATCGATATTCGCCAGGGCCACAGCGCAGCACGTCGGATGAGCCGAATACGTGAACGCATGCATCCAACGCTTGTCAGGAGGTGTCGTGTCGATAGCCTCTTTAATGGTGTCAGACACACCGATACCCCCAAACGGGATGTAACCGCTCGTGATGCCTTTGGCGAACTGCATGATATCCGGCTCGATTCCCCAATGCTCGAGTCCAAACCAGGTGCCGGTACGTCCGAAGCCGGTAATCACCTCATCACTGATGAGCAGTACGTCATACGTATCGCAAATCTCGCGAATACGCGGGAAATAGTCATCCTGTGGTGCAATGACACCTCCGGCCCCTTGAATAGGCTCGGCAATAAACGCCGCAACCGTCTCGGGACCTTCGCGCAAGATGGCTTCTTCCAACAAATTTGCCGCGGCTACACCCTGACTCGTTGTGCCATCGCCCCCCTCAAAACGATACGGATACGGCGATTCAATGTGCAGGATGTGCGGCACGCGCGGTTCGAACATCGTCCAGTACTCCGGGATGCCCGTCGCACTCATCGCCGCCATAGTCACGCCGTGATACCCGAGGGTGCGTGAGATGAGCTTGATCTTCTCCGGCTTGCCCTGTGTCTTCCAATAAAAGCGGGCGGTCTTCAACGAGCTTTCGGTCGATTCCGCTCCACCACTCGTGAAGAAAAACGTATTAATGGACGGGAACGTCAGCGTGCTCAGGCGCTCGGCCAGCTCGATAGCCGGCACATTTGTCGACCCCGTATAGCCCGAACAATAAGCCAGAGTACTCATTTGCTGCATCGCGGCTTCCGCGAGTTCACGTCGCCCGTGGCCGACATTGACATTCCACAGACCGCTCAGCCCATCAATAACCTCATTGCCATCTAAGTCCTTGAGCATTGGTCCGTGTCCTTCCACCCAAATCCGCGGCTTTTGGTGATCGGACGGATGGTAGAGAGGATGGATGAGGTGGGCCAAATCTGATTGGGTTCTTTCCGCCACACTCGGCAACGCCATGGCCTACTCCTTTGTCAGGGATATCTCTGCGTCCGCACCCCAGGTCGTGCCATGCAGGGCAGCGGAGTGCGCCTGTACATTTACAAGAGCGCTCTCATGATGTCAAGATGCGGTCTCTTGCATTTGTCATGGCTTACCGCTACGATCGCGATCGCCGTATCGTCACTGCCCTTCTTGCGCCGGATGCCACCTATGACGCGTTCTGCTCTCCTCATCGCTGTGCTGTATACCGGCCTCCTCGTGGTTGTGTCGGGTTGTATGCCAACGATTATCGGCCCAACATCGCCCTCACACTATCATGTGCGACTCCCGGCAACCTCCCAAATCCAGCGTCATCAACCCCTCACCGTAACCGTCCGTGTCACCGACACCCAGGGGCACCCGGTTGACGACGTTCAAGTACACTTTCGTCTCCCAGCCGCGTGGGCTGCACTGGCAACAATCACCCCACCGACGGCCATCACTATAGCAGGGGTGGCAAGCGCTACCTTGCAAGCACGCGCCGCCGGACGCATGGCCCTCCATGTACAGGTGGAAGACGTCTCTGCTCTCGTAGATATCACCATCCTCGGCGATGCGCCGCGCTTCTAACAGCCTCCAGGGAACGCTTGATAAGTCTCCAAGGGTTCTCTACAATAGACTAAACACGCCGAAGACACGTCGTTTTCTACTCGTACATAGCACGACGCACATACACCAACAAGGGAGTCCGTCATGGGCTTGGAAAGCATGTTCGGGAGTGGGGTAGTCACGTCAAAGCTCAATAAGATCATTAATTGGGGCCGGAAATACTCCTTCTTTCCTTTCCCGTTTGTGACGGCCTGTTGTGGCATGGAATTTATGGCTACGTGGGGCTCGCACTACGATGTGGCACGGTTTGGCGCCGAATTTCCCCGCTTCTCACCGCGGCAATCGGATCTGCTGATGGTGGTCGGCACCATCAACCACAAAATCGCCCCGATTATGAAACGAGTCTACGATCAGATGTGTGAACCCAAATGGGTGATCGCCTTCGGTGCCTGCGCCTCGTCGGGCGGCTTTTATCGCAACTACGCAACGGTCCAGGGTATTGACCGGGTGATTCCGGTGGATGTCTACATCGCAGGCTGCCCACCACGTCCGGAAGCGGTGTTGGAAGGCTTGATGTTGTTGCAACAAAAAGTGGATGGCGAAGATGTGCTCGACCGCAGTAAACCCTTGCTCGTTGACGGCACCGTCTACTCCGAAAATCACCTGGTGCACATCACCCCGCCCGTCAATACCAGAGCCGATGCCGTCGTTGACACGCATTCACACCCCGCCCGGCACAAATGGCAAGGTATGCGGTAGCTCCTCAAACGCTCTCTCTGGTGCGTGTACACCGTACATGCACGCGCACCAGACTCTGCTCACGCCTGAGGCGACTTCCGTACCTGCCAGCCAATGGCATCTTCCAACGCACGCATCAGACCACTGAGATCATCTCCCCCATTACCATTCGCCCGGATCTGCCGCATCAGGTTGATACAAATGCTCCCCAAGGTCAACGGCACGGAGAGTTCGTCGCCCATCTCCAACGCCAGGCGTAAATCTTTATACGCTAAATCGATGGTAAATCCCGGGGTAAAATCCCCGGCAAACACTTTGCTGGGAAACTGGCGCATGGCCCAGCTTCCGCCGCTACTTGCCTGGACGATGTCGTGCAGCATCTGCGGGTCCACGCCAGCTTTGGTCCCCAACAACATCCCTTCACTGGCAGCAGCGGTGTTAATAAACGCAATCATGTTGTTCACCAGCTTCGCCACGCATCCGCTACCGATGTCGCCGACATGATAAATATTGGCGCCGATGTGTTCTAAGAGCGGGCGGCAGGTGTCGAAAGCCTGCTTGTCTCCTCCGACCATCACGGCCAGGCTACCGCTTTCGGCGCCAACGACCCCGCCGCTCACCGGTGCATCGAGCATGGTGACCCCACGCTCAGCCAGTGCGGCACACACACGTTGCGCTGCAGACGGCGCGTTCGTGCTGAGATCAACATAAATGAGCCCTCGGCGTGCAGCAGCACTAATGCCTTCCTCGCCCAACGCAACCTGCTCAACCTCACGCGGTCCTGGCAACGAACTAAAGACAATATCGCATGCCTGCGCCACGGCCTTAGGGCTCGCCGCTTGTTGTGCCCCAAGACTCACGATACGTGCCAAGTTCCCAGGATTGACATCGTATGCCAGTACTGTGTGTCCTGCTTCAATCAAGTGACGACACATCGGCGTGCCGATATTCCCTACGCCAATAAATCCAAGCTGCATAATCGTCCCTTTCGCATGCGGAACATCAAGTGAAAAATGCCTGGGAAACGTAGAGTCCACTCGCCTACCATAGCATATTGCTCATCACCATACGCACGGTTTCTGACCTTGTGTTGTTGCAACCCGCTTCAGCGCTTGACGTCACTGCAGGAGGTTGTTAGGTTGTTAGGTTGTTAGAGAAATACGGTGCATCCAGTTCGGAGGAGATACGCGCATGCACGCGAATGCAACGAGCAAAGAAACTGTGATCTTAAAGCTCTTGGAAGAAGGTGACACCATGGTGTGTCTCGACGCACGCTATGAAGGTGTGGCCATGCCGCGAGAGCATGCGGACAACCCTGCGCTTCGGTTGATCTTCAACCTCAACTTCCCCCAGCCTATTGACGTGACCACTGAGGGGATTCACGCGAATCTCGCGTTCGGTGGACGACGCCACGCGTGTTACATCCCTATGGATGCGGTGTGGGCCGCGTTTAATCCGCAGACCATGCAAGGGATGATGTGGCAAGAAAGTATGCCTGAGGAAGTACGGACCGAACTGGCGACAAACCAACAGCAGAACGCCACAACACCGCCGGTTTCCGAGCCATCGCAGACACCTGCAGCACCGCGAGTCGTCGCTGGCTCCAAGAAAGAAACGCCAAGCGAGCAGGACACGACACCCAAAAAGCCACGTCAGCGCGGGCATCTCCGGGTAGTGAAGTAATAGCGGTCAGAAACGTGGACCTTTGAGGATGAACTCCTCCCAGTGATGGTGATGCGAGAGATCCTCTCCCGTCATTTTACACTGTCAAAAGGTCGCAGCCTTTTCAAAAAACTCGACGTCAACCCGAGCAATCTTTTCCTCGCGCGCCCGTTCGGCAACACGCTGCACTACCATTTCCCGGACAAACGGAATCGGAATGCGCCCGACACGATGCTCCACATCTTCTGTGCATGGCACGCCAGTGCCCTCCATATACGGGCCTCCCGCATCCTCAGCATGCTCGACATGCTCACACGTATGCGGCACCAATTGCTGTAAACGCATGGAAACGTAGTCCGTAACCCAATCACGTAGGGCTGCAGTGCTTTCGGCTGGCGGTGCGGCAGGAGTAGCATCAAACTTCTGACTCAGGGTAACCATCAGTGTTTCGAGACGTCCAAGCTGTGCTTCGACCGCCTGCAGACGTGCTTCAATCTGATCCTGTTCTTTCACCTCACCTCTCCCTTGGATGGTTCTGGACTGCACGGATTCTGTCGTAATGATTATGTCATGTGCAACAGGGGGTCTACCGGCATTATACACGCACCAGAAACGAGTGCAAACGGGTCAACCCGTTTCACCCTCATGTATCCCACGACGCCCCACGGCTGTATAGCGGAACCCCAGCCGTCGCACGGTCCCCGGCTCATACACGTTGCGCAGATCGATGATGACCGGCTGCAGCAACAAGTCACGTACCCGCGCTAAATCAAGCGCCCGGAACTGATTCCACTCTGTCATGAGTACGACAGCGTCACTCCCCTCACAGACGGCGTAGCTGTCGTCGCAGAATTCTACTTCCGGCAAGAGAGGCTGTGCCACCGGCATCGCCACCGGATCGTACGCCTTGATCCGAGCCCCGCGCTGTTGTAACGCAGGGAGAATTTCGAGCGCCGGCGCCTCACGCATATCATCGGTATTCGGTTTAAACGCCAACCCCAAAACCCCGAGCGTCTTGCCGGTCAAATCGCCGTTAAACAACGCCGCGATCTTCTCCACCATAAGCTGCCGCTGCTGCGTATTCACCCGATCAACGGCTGCGGCGAGTTCCAACGTCACCCCAGCCTCATCGGCAAAATGCGTGAGACTGCGCACATCTTTGGGAAAACATGATCCGCCGTACCCTGGACCCGGATGCAAAAATTTACGTCCAATACGTTGGTCGAGACCCATAGCACGCGCCACATCATGGACATCTCCTCCGACGGCATCGCACACATTGGCCATTTCATTAATAAACGAGATCTTCATGGCCAGAAAAGCATTCGAAGCATACTTGATCAGCTCAGCCGTAACCGTGTCAGTGACAACGAAGGGGGTCTCGATGAGATACAAGGGACTATAGAGCTCGCGCATAATCGCCAACGCATGCGGGTCTTCACTACCAAGGACTACGCGGTTGGGTCGCATAAAATCCTCGATGGCTGCGCCTTCACGTAGAAACTCCGGGTTCGACACGACGCTAAATGGCACCGGTTCATGTTGTGCAGCGGCAATACGTGCCTTAATCCGCTCTGCAGTTCCGACCGGCACGGTGCTTTTGGTTGCGATGACTTTATACTCACGCATAGAGCGACCAATCGTCTCAGCAACCTCGTCCACATAGCGCAAATCCGTTGCGCCCCGCTCTCCTGACGGTGTACCCACCGCGATGAAGATAACCAATGCCTGTTCAATCGCCTTCGCCACATCGGTGGTAAAGCTCAGTCGGCCTTCACGCAGGCCTTTCGTGACAAGATCATGCAAACCAGGCTCATGGAGAGGTAGTCGGCCTTCTTGAAGCTCTGTGATCTTCTCCGCCACATTATCCACACACGTCACGTGCATCCCAAACTCGGCAAAGCACGCACCGCTCACAAGACCAACGTATCCTGTTCCGATCATACAAATACGCATACCCACTCACTCCTGTTACCCAACAGCTGCGGCTCAAGTCTTCCGCCTGCCCCCGGACCTCCCAAAAAACGTTGCCACACACATCACAGTACGTTCCAGAGCATCACGTCCAAGGGCTCTTTCACATTATACTACTCGCACCATGGAGCGGCACCGCAAGCAAGACTCTCCCATCTATTCAGGGATATGTCAAATGCTTAGGACCAATAACAACCTAACATATACTGCCTGTAGGCATTATTAAAGTTTTCATCAGGCCAAACCGATAATGCCTCAACAACGCACACTACGAGACCCGGCCCTCGATCATACATCTCTCGTATGACAGGCCACCTCATGGGCAACCGTAGTCCGAGGCGCTTCACCACACGTGCCCGGTGCACCGCCCCTCGACACACTCAAAAAACGCCTTATGGACATCGTTGTCGACAGACCAGACAAACATGCGCACAATAGATAGGATACCATGGCCAAGCTCGATGCCTTCTTCAAACTTATGGTGGATCAAGGAGCTAGTGATTTACACTTGACCTCGGGCTCTCAGCCGATTCTCCGCGTCAGTGGCGAGCTCCAACGAGTACGGTATCAAACCCTGGAAAATGACGAGCTCCAACAGATGCTCTATGAGATCACCCCGGAGCACAAAATCAAAGAGTTTGAAGAAACCGGAGATATTGACTTCGCCTATGAAATTCCGGGACTCGCACGCTATCGTGCCAATTTCTTTGTACAAAAGTATGGTGTTGCCGCAGTCTTTCGCCAAATTCCCGATACTATTTTGACGGCTCAACAACTGGGCCTCCCCCCGGTCATGAGCAAACTACCGATGCTCCCGAAAGGACTCGTGCTTGTCACTGGGCCAACGGGCAGTGGCAAATCGACAACCCTTGCCGCCCTGGTCGATCATGCCAATGACAGGCGCAAAGATCACATCTTGACCATCGAAGATCCGGTCGAATTTGTGCACAAAAGTAAAAGTTGTGTCGTCAATCACCGCGAAGTCGGCTTACACACGCAATCGTTTTCCGCTGCCCTACGTGCGGCCTTACGCGAAGACCCTGATATTATCATGGTAGGCGAGTTACGGGATCTCGAAACCATCAGTCTGGCCACCGAAGCTGCCTCCACCGGTCACTTGGTCTTCGGTACCCTCCATACGCAAAGCGCCGCCAAAACCGTCGACCGTATCATCGACGTGTTCCCCCATGACCAACAGGAACAGATTCGAGCAACGCTTGCCGACTCTCTCCAGGCCGTTGTGGCCCAAACCTTGTTCAAACGCAAAAAGGGCAAAGGCAGGGTCGCCGCTCTAGAGATCCTCATCGCGACCCCTGCGGTACGCAACTTGATTCGTGACGCCAAAACCTTCCAAATCACCACGGTGCTGCAGACCGGGAAAAAACATGGGATGCAATCCCTCGACGACGCCATTATGGATCTCTTGGAAAAAGGGGATATCAGTGCCGATGATGCCTACGCCCATTGCCTCGACAAACAACGCTTCCGTGCCTTTGTCGATCATCCATCAGAAGATTTCGAGTAGTCACGTCGTGACGGAAAAGGAAGACCACCGTGAGCCTGCGTGAGGTTGATGCCATCTTGGGATTTGTGCTTGAACACCATCCGAGTGTCTCCGATGTCAACGTGAGTGTCGGGAAACCCATCCAAGTCGAGGTCGACGGCGATCTCGCCGCAGTCGATCTGCCCGAACCGGTGACTGCTCTCACACCATTTCAAACCGAAAGATTTGCACTCCAACTCTTACGCAATGATCGCCGGGCGATCCGGATGTTGATCGAGGAGGGATCGGCGGATATTTCCTATGGTGTGGATGAACGCGCCCGGTTCCGCGTGAATATCTTTCAGACACGTGGCTCGTATGCGATCGTTATGCGGCGCTTAGCAACCCGTATTCCCACGGTTGAAGAATTAAGTCTCCCACCGATTTTAAACGACATGGGCTCAGCCAAAAACGGGCTCATCCTCATCACTGGGGCCACCGGTAGCGGTAAATCCTCGACTTTGGCCGCAGTCCTCCGGAAAGTCAACCAGACACGCTCGGTCCACATCATCACCTTGGAAGACCCAATCGAATTCGTCCATCACCATGACCAAGCTACCTTTAACCAGCGCGAATTAGGCACGGACTTTGATACGTTCGATACTGGCTTACGCGCCGCTCTACGCCAGGCTCCCAAGATCATCCTGGTCGGTGAGATGCGCGACCGGGCAACGATCGAGATCGCTCTCCACGCCGCGGAAACAGGTCACCTCGTGCTGAGCACCCTACACACCATCGATGCGGGGCAAACCATTAATCGCATCATTGGTATGTTTGAACAATCCGAAGAACAACTTATCCGTAATCGCTTGGGTTCCATGCTACGCTGGATTGTTGCGCAACGGCTCATGCCGAAAATCGGTGGTGGACGCGTTGCAGCCATTGAGATCATGCGCCAGAATCTGCGGGTACAGGAGACGATTGTCCATGGCGAGTCGGAAGGCAAAACCTTCTATGAAATCATCGACGCGGGTGTATCGGCGGGCATGCAGACGTTTGACAAGTCCATCATTGAATCCTACGAAAAAGGCCTCGTGACAGAAGAAACCGCCCTCGCCTATGCCTCCCAACGTTCGGAAATGTTGCGCGGCATTGACCGGGTGAAAAACGCTCGGGGTGAAAAAACCACAGACCTCGAAGGCTTAGCACTCGATCAAGACTACGAAAAACGCACGTTCAGCGGCATGACTCGGCGCTAAGTCCGCCGCGCAGGCAGGAAAGGTATTGTCATGCAAGTTACCTGTTCCCATTGTAACAAACGCCTAGAGATTCCCGATGAAAAACTCCCGACCGACCGTCAGGTGCGCATCGGGTGCCCGTCGTGTCGGCAACACTTTACCTTCGACCCGCACGCCCCGGGAGCGGCGGCAAATACCCCAGCAGCAGCCCAGCCCGTACCGCAACGTGCAGCGGTGCGTGAAGGCTCTGATTTCAACGATTTCAACATCGATATTTCCGAGATGGGCCAGGCCCCGCGCGCACTTATCTGCCTCGACACCTCGTCCCATCGTAGCGAGTGTGAAGGCATCTTGCCCTCGCTCGGCTTCGCCACGGTCCATGCAATGTCCAACCAGGTTCAGGCCCTGGCGTATCTGACCCAAGTACCCTATAACTTCGTCATCGTCGATGCGACCTTCGATGGGTCTACCGCGACAGCCAATCCCGTGTTGGCGTGTATCCACGAGCTCTCCATTGACCAACGCCGCAATATGTTCGTTGTCCTCTGCACAGAGGACACAGAGACCGCCGATGCCATGCGGGCATATAGCCAAAGTGTCAACCTTGTTGTGAACAAGAACGATGTGCTCACCTGTCGGCAAGTGTTGGAACAGCGTCTCAACGAGTATCAACGGCTCTATCGGGTGTACAACGAAACCCTCCAAGCACTCGGCCTCGATTAATCCTGGCGCCACTTTATCTTCTAGCTGGGAATGGTCTACGATGTGGGGAACCAGGTGAAGACACCAGGAACGCAAGGCGCAAAATACTGTCGTCGGGAATTACAACAGTGAAGACGCGTCCTGTGGGCGCTGGCTACGCACACGTTGTGAAGCCAGCGCAAAGTACGTTTCCACTTGGCCAAGAACGATCTTCGGAATATCCCCGCGTTCTTGCACCGCAAACACCTGGAGTCGTGGATGACCCCAGGTGTTCTGACGAAAACGCTGCGTCGCCGCATTCTCACCAATGTGTACAACAGTCATCCGCCCTTCGAGGTCGGCAAGGTACGCCATCACCTCTTCCAGGTTCGTGATCTGCATATCCGTTATCAACAAGACATCAGGGGAAGGCCCCGTCGCACTCTGGCGGAGTGTCTCCAGATCGCGCAGCCGAATAGACGTCCCCCCACGGTGATACATGCACAACGCGCGGTACAAAGTCTGGCGGTCACGGGTGAAGGGTACCTCGGTCTTCCCATCCATATACGCATCGCTAAAATTGTACACAGCAACCCGCGCCTCACGGCGTAAATACGCTTCGACAGCACATGCAGCTCCAAGCACCGCATAGGAAAGCTGATCGTGAGGATTGATCATGCTGCTCGAGGAATCGAGCACAACGACGCAATCCGGTGGACCTTCTTCTTGGCCATACATCATCCCTTCACGCCGCACCCACGTTTGCGAGACACCTGGTAAAAGCTTGCCAAAGCTCGTCCAGAGATCAATGTCTTGCACCGGTTTACTAGCTTCCCACGGCACATGGCTATAGGGCTCCATCCAGCCGCTACGCTCCATCGGAAGCCCTCGTAGGGGGAGACGATGCGTCTGTGCCAGCTGCATGTAATACAACACATCCGCATCAATGGTTGCCTGTCGCCCCCGGCCAGCCTCACCGCCGTGCCCAAAGCCGTGATGGACTAAATCTTCGGTGAAATCCTGCACCGCGTCGCGAAACTGCTCAATACCCGACACTTGCTGAGCAAACGTTTGTAATCCCTGTATGACATCTTCCGTAGCATACCCCATGAGCCCGTGCGGCCCCATACTCGATGGGCGTGGGCGGCGTTGGCGCCCTTCTTGCTCAAAGAGCGGTTGCAAGAGGCGGGAAAAACGGCGGAGGCTCTGCGGCCACTGGTGACGATCGAGATAGGGAATGCGAGTGAGACGACGCACCAACGCAGGGTCACCACTGCCATCTAAGTTCATCCCCCAAATCTTGGAGTAGAGTGCAGTCAACGCTCCTTCAAGCGCCCCACCACCGAGATGGCGATAGAGCTCAGGCAAGGGAGTGGGAATGTCTTTGACACATGAGGTGTTCGCGACCACATCGATGAAGGCATCCGTCGCCATTTTCGCGAGTGATTTGCGTTGTAACTCGGCTTTCGCAGCGGCGTAGAGCTGCAAATGCGTGGCGAAATCCCACGGGCAGCGCGTGTAATGGCTCACCCCGTGATCCAACAGCCCTTCAACAATCGTGGTGACCGGGAGATGCTCCGCAAGGGTATCGCAGGTCGCGACATTGAGGGTGATCTGCTTGTCTCGCATATGCATCGCGACAGGTGTGTCGACTTTGCCCGCCTTCGGTGTGGGCAATTCGGGCCACAAATGCTTTTGGCGCACCTCGGGCCAGACCTCTTCAACGACCTCCTGCCAGTTCACGTTGCCCTCTTCTCAGCCCGCGGCGAGACAACATGCTCCGAAAGCTCGTCCTCGCCCTCAGGAAACACCTGACGCCCGCCTTCGTATACAGTGCCATCCTTCACACGCCCTAAGCCGGCAATACGGCCCTGCACACGTAATAGCCCCCCACGCATGCCTTCACCGGTATGCGTGCCACAGCTGTACGCAATCTGGAGTCGCCCGGCATGCATGCCGATACCAGTGTAATTCCCGGCATTCCCGTTGACCGTGACTTCACCACCTTCGAGAAGTGCACCGGTAAAATCGCCGACATCGCCCTCAAGATGCAACCGCCTTCCACGTGGAAGGCGATACCCCAAAAAAGGCCAGCGACGTGCCAAAGGCCGTACATCCAAGGTGATCTCATGCTCCGTCACGCGATTACACATCGCGGCAATAAACAATCCAGAAGGCGCTCCCAAGGGAGACACGACTCCATTTGCTGTGTCCAACTCCAAGCACACGTCCTCGATATCTTCCACCGTGAATTTAATACCTTCCAGGGCTTCTACAGCCGTGGTATAGGCACGTGACAGCGCTCCCTGCTCCACCACCCACACCAATTGCGTCCGCTCTTCTTCAGCGAACGCTTGATAGCTCTGCAAGAGCTGCTGCAGCACCTGGTCGCGTTGGGCCAGAATACGGTCGAGTGGGATTTCGCGTTGAGGAGCTGTGTAGGTGCGAAAGGCATTGAAAGGATTGACCATGGGACTACTCCAGTCCCAAATCGCGCCGAATTTCGGCATAGAGCGGATGATCGCCTTGCGGCACGGAAATCTCGTCGCCGTCGACAATATGCGCCGCGATGCTGAGGGCCTGCATGACGTCGTGGCGTTGCTCGTGAAAACGGCGGAAAATGTCCCCCGCGGCATGCCGTGCCGCGTGCAAGATCAGGGGCTCGCGGCGTTGCTCCCGTTCCCGCGCGTGGACATACGATTCGCGCCACCGGGTCCGGTGGGCCAGTACATAGGGCAAGATCAAGCGCATATGTTCCACCTCAACGCGCTCACTCCCCAGCCACCATGCCAGAGCACGCGCATAGCGATAGACGGAACTCGGCAAACGATTCGAGGCACAATTACTGACCTCGTAACACAAATAGCGGGTGTAATGGCAACCCTCATCGCACACTTCACCGGAGCGTTTTTGCCCATATTTACAACAGAATGACAGCTCGGAAAGCACCATACGAAGAAAGGCATTCGCGCCCAAATCGACCTCAAGCGCCATCATCTCCTGGCGTACCGCTTGCCGTTCCGTCCGGCTCAAAGGCGCTACACCACAGTGCTGACGTAAAACCCGGGCGAAACGCTTGTGCGCTTGTTCTAAGACTGCTGACGCCCCATTCGCGGTCTGGCGTAACGCCTCGAGAAACGCGTCCTCACTCGCCGCGTGACGTAGGGCATTATCAGAGGATTCCCGCTCACCGATCAGAGAGGCGATGTTGGCTCCAGGGTGTTTCGATTCCACCACAATATCGAAACGGTCTAGCAGCGGAGGCACCAAGGTATTCGTGCCTTGATCTTGATAATTCGCCGTCGCAAAGAGGCAGAATTCATCGTTGATCACGCCCTGGTTCAGATACTCCCATTTGCCACGTTCGACACCATCGAGTATCAAGCTTTGTTTGGTTTCCGGCAGGCGGTTGATCTCGTCGACGATCTTCACGGGCAGGCGAGCAAAATAGCTCCAGATCACGGCCTCCTCTCCTTGGTTCAATTTCCCCAAATTCGGCCGCCCGACGATTTTCTCTTCGGTCTGTTCTGGATGGCCGCTGACCACACTACTCCACACAAGCCCCAAGGGAAAGCCATAGGCAAGCACACATACGTATTCTGCCGCAGTAGTTTTGCCCAGACCAGGCTCACCAATGACAAGAGCCTTCCCGCCAACGAGCGCGGTGAGCAGGCTCAGAAGCAACGTGGCATTGGCCGACTCACCCGGCATATGCAAGTCCGGGCGACTCAAGTAGAGTTGTTCACTGATGTAAGTGTAGATATCGCGCAGCTTGCCGCGACTTGTCTTGGTACGCATGGCAACTTACCGCCCCCACTCCACGTCCTTCGGTAGCCGCCTTGCACATGTGGGATGCTCCGAGGACACCTTGGCTCTCGCCGTGCCGTGTACGTTTTTACAAGCTTCGCATGTGCCCTGCTCCCTGTCAACCCTCGGGAACAACCGGGCAGCCAAGATCTCTCGGGAGATATAACACGGAATACACGACAGGCCGGATCACCAACGATACGGCCTGTCAACAAAGCACGGAGTGTTTAAGACGGGAGTGACTCGGCTTACTGTTCGATGAGGCGGGCAATCAGAACGGTGATGTTGTCGCCGCCGCCTACAGCGTAGGCGGCTTCGATGAAACGACGACACCGCATATTCTCGTCCTTTTCCGTCTGCATAATCGTCTCGAGATCCTTGTGGCTCACAAACGAGGAGAGGCCATCAGAGCACAGCAGGAGACACTCACCAGGATCGAACGGAAACGTCTGGACGTCTGGTGTAACTTCGCCATCCTTCCCTAAGGCCTGAAGAATGACATGGCGATCAGGATGTTTGTCGGCTTCTTCCTGGCTAATCAAACCTTTCTTCAGCATCATATGGACGACGGTTTGATCTTCCGTGAGGGGAACCAATTTCCCGTGCGCAAAGCGGTACGCCCGACTGTCACCCACTTGGGCAATGGTGACACGGTCATAGCCCACATGCACGGCCGTCAGCGTTGAACTCATACGGCTATCTTGCGGCGTGCCACCGGACTGACGCTGAATCGCATGGTGCGCCTCGCACACTGCTTTGGTGAGTTCGTGCGTCGGGGAAAAAGTCTTCTCTTCCAAGCGAAAAAAAGACTCCACGAGACTTTCGACACCAATACGGCTCGCCACTTCTCCGGCCTCATGGCCTCCGAGCCCATCGGCAACGGCAAGCAACGTTCCCGCGGGTCCAACTTCATGACACAGCAGCTCTGGGACGACCTGGTTGCTCTTGACGCCAACAAGCTTGCGCGTCAAATCGGCCACGATGAAATGATCTTCGTTGTTTGTCCGCTTTAAACCCGCGTCGGAAATCCCGAAAAAGACCAGCTTGCGCTTCACGTCCGGTTTGGAAGACGTTTTCTCTTCGGTTGTATTGGGAGTGGAAGGGTGTGGCGGGCGAACCTCCGGCCGTTTCTTCTGGACACCACTGGGGGATGGTCCGTGCTGACCATCTTCGCGGTGGTTGTTATCCATAGCCGACCGCTGATTCTTACGTTCGGCAGACGTCAACATTTCGTCGTCATTGCCCCGCCAAAATGCAAGCTTGAAATGCCTGACAAAGGGAAAGGTCTTCGAGATGGGGTTCTTCATACTCTTTGGCCCTGCAGTAAATGAAAGTTAGGCGTCTCCTCTGAGATCACCCCTTTTGCTGACGTGAAAACTCCACCAAACTTCGACGCAATTCATCCATACTTTGGAAACGCCTGTCGGGATCAACGGCTAACGCTTTCGTGATAATGTCTCCCAACCCCGGCGTCAGGTTCGGATTCACTTCGCACGGAGGAACCAGGTTCCCTTCAACATGCTGGAAGAGCACCGCCATATCATCGCCGACATATGGCGGTCTGCCGGTAAAGACTTCATACATCACCACGCCGAGGCTATAAATATCTGTTCGAGCATCGATCGTCCGGCTTCGCACCTGCTCCGGAGCGATATACGCCGGCGTCCCCAACAACGTGCCTACGCGAGTCAAACGCGTGCCCATTTGACTCGTCACGGCTGCCACACCAAAATCCACCACCTTCACCAAGTCTTGATCATTGATCAAGATATTGAGGGGTTTCAGATCCCGATGCACAATATTGACGTTGTGTGCTGCCCCGATTCCCCGACAGACATCCCAAATAACCTTGAGTCCCCGTTTGATGTTGAGAGCCCCCCCGTTGTCAAGTTCGTCAGCAAGCGTGTGGCTCGGAAAATACTCCATAGAAATCGCGTACGAATGCCCTAATTGAATGAAATCATGAATCCGGATGACATTTTCGTGCGTCACCTTCCGCGCATAACGCAATTCTTGGATGAACCGTTTGATCATGTTCTCACCTAACGCCACCTGGGGGTTGAGGATCTTCAAGATCACATCCTCATGGACCACCGTGTCATCGACCAAGAACACCGTGCTAAATCCACCTTCCCCAACACGCCGCACAACCCGATAGCGATCGGCAAGCACCACCCCAGGCTCAAGCGCCATCACATCGACAGTCGCATTCGCCCGTTGACTCACCACCTCGCCCGAAACACCTGTGGGTGGCACTTCCACAGGTTCGACTTCTTCAACCATGATGGCGTCCAACTGGATCGGTTTCGTTTTTTCACTGTTCTCTCGATGTGGCATCACCGACGCGCCAAACCGCTTAATCATCGTTGTGGCCATCTGATTCGCCAGTTCAGCCGTCGCGTTGTCGCCCGTGCCGCGCATGGCCAAAATCGACTTAAGGACATCCGGAGCATGCTCCGCATTCGTCAACTCCGCTAAGGCACGCAATGTCGCTTGTCGGATCTCTGTATCGGGATTCTGCAATTGCACGAGCAACGGATGGATCGATTGGGGTTCCTTCAGAACAACTAAGGCACGAATCGCAACAAGACATGCCTCCCGATCATGCTCCAACATGTGCGTAAAGAGTGAGAACGCTCGCTTGTCATTAAACGCAACAAACGTCTTAATGGTGTGATTCAGGGTCTCGGCGTCTTTCAAGGCCTCAATCAAGGCATTGAATGCCGCTTCTTCCTTGATGGTCAGAATGATCTCTAACGCACATTGACGGATAAATTCGTCCTGGTCTTTGAGCAGCGCCAAGACTGTGCCGACGATCTTGTGCCCACCATGCGTGCCCAAGGCATCGGCCACACGTGCGGTTTCCCACCATTCTCGCCCTTTGAGGACACTCAACAACGACTTGATAATCGTGGGCTTACCGACAGCACTAAGCCCCTCGACCGCCTTCCGCCGGATCTCTTCCGAATCGTCCTGAACCATCCGCAAAAGCATGCCTAAGGCCCGCCCCCGCACTTCGCGCTCAGGGTCGCCTAAGAGACGGCAGATGGCTATCGGATCAATCTGGACGGACATCGACACCAATCCTTCAAGCGCCAGCAAACGGATTTTTTTGTGCGGATCCCCGAGGAGTTTCGTCAAGGCATCACGGGACTCGGAGACATTGAACCGGCACAGCATACGCGCAAAGCTGTACCGCAGAGCCCAGTCTTCCGCCCGCAAACGATGCACGAGTTCGGGCACGGTTTCTTCTGTCGCAACATGCTCGATTAATTTCAAGAGCAACGTCTGCTTGTCACGGCTCGCAGTAGTCATCGCCCGCAAGAGCAATTCGGGGTTCAGGCGCTCTTGCCGCTCGCCAAAGAGCGCCTCCAATTCGCCACTGGAGATTTTGGGATTACTAAATAATCCGAGAAGGCGATTGGGGTCATAAGTATCTGCCCGCTGTATGGCGGTAAGAATCCCTTCGAGCACTCGGTGTGAGGCATTGCCTAATGCCGTTAAGAAGATAGGAAGTGTCTCGTCATCCACAAACAACGCGAGGACAACGGCGATGCTGGCAGGATTCCCGGCAGTATCGAGAACTTCGAGCAGCTTGGGGATAGCTGCCGGCCCGACCTGCTTGAGCTGCGCCCCGATTTGGGCAAGCTCCGGGCTATGTGGGCCCTGCACCGCAAGCAGTATCTCAATGGACTTTTTGAGTTTATAATTATCGAATAACCCCATGGGTCTTCTTAACCTCCGAACCGCCTCATCGCTGCGGGAAGCGACTGTGAAATTTGTCAATCTTCTCAGACGAAGTTCTGCCGTGACCCTATTATCGGTGCCCTCTCTAGGAGACTTAAGCAGCCACCCCCAGACCGTGTCTTACATCACATTACACCGTCCGATACCCCGCAGCGTGAAGCTGCGGGAACACCACATCTCGAAACGCGTACAGCTCCTGCTGAGGAGGCACAAATGTCTGAAAAGGCATAAGATAGAGTTTCGTCACACCCACCTTTGTCATCTCGATAATGCGCTGGGCACAATACTCGGGCGTTCCAATAAGGCCCAATGCATCGCACAAGGTGGCAATCACGTCGTCAGGCACAAACGACGTCGCTGCGATCGCCTCCTCCCAATTGGCTGCGTGTGATAGGTCGGGATAGATGTCCCACACCGCCGGCGGAATCTCGAATGTCGGCAACGGTGGTTCTGCCATCTTGAACCAGTGGTTGCCCCAACCGAGGATGCCCCAATGCACCGCCGTTGGACGGGCTTGCCGCCGGGCTTCCTCCATCGTGCTGGCTGTCCCTGTACGCACGGCCCATACAATATCCAAGTTCTCGAGCCGTCGGCCGCTCCGCCGTGCTCCGCGCTCTAAACAAGCCAAAGCCGCTTCCACAATGTTGGGGGTATAACCGATAAGTAAAAGTACCCCATCCGCCACTTCTCCGGCCAATTCAATTGCTTTGGGGCCCGAAGCAGCCATGAGAATCGGGATAGGCCGGTCCGCCGCGAACCCGAGCTTCCCGCGCGTACCGTGAAAGTCCACCTCCTGGCCGTTTAGCAACGCGCGCATCGTGGTAATCGTCTCACGCATTTGTGCCAGCGTTCCCGGTTTCCACCCAATCGTACTGGCCGAGGTGTACCCGGTGCCGATAATACACTTGATGCGCCCTGGCGCCACCTCTTCCACCGTCTGCATTGCACTGGCCAGGACGGAGGGATGGCGCGAAAATGGATTAGTCACTGCCGAGAAAATCGTCAACCGAGAGGTCTGGGCCGCACACAGCGCCATGGTGACAAAGACATCGCGACACAGGAGTTGACTATCAAGAATGCCTGCGCCGTCAAAACCTGCCTGCTCCACGTCTTGCACGAATGCGACAACCTCACCGACGGGTGCCGTACCGGGAATACGCAATGAGATGTCGACGTGCTGTACCATAGACTGTTCCTCCGTGAAAAAATGACCTGCTCACCCCTCTCAAAGGAGGCGCTATCGGGTCTGTGGGAATCGGTGCGCAACGCTTAGCATACCGTATTTAGCCGACGTGGTGCTTGACAAGGTCCTCGCGGAAGGCATAGGGTGAATGTCCAACCGCTTCACGCAGCATTCTCCACAGTAAAGAAAGGCACGTCCTATGCCACTAACTGACACTATTGCACTGGTGACCGGTGCCGGCCAGGGTATCGGCAAAGCCGCAGCACTCACGCTGGCACATCAGGGAGCCCACATTGCTACCGCCGATATTAATGGCCAAACCGCCGAAGAAACAGCCAGCGAGGTCATTGCCCTTGGACGCCAAGGACTGGCATTGCAGGCCGATGTGGGTGATCTGGGGCAGATCGATCGCATGGTACAGCAGACGATCGACACCTTCGGGCGTATCGACGTGCTGGTGAACAATGCCGGGGTCACACGCCGGGCGTATATTATGGATTTGACGGAGGCAGACTGGGACCGCATTCACCGCGTCAACGCCAAGGGCGTCTTTTTCTGTCTCCAGCGGGTGGCGCGCGAGATGATCCCTCGACGGCAGGGTGCTATTGTCAACATTGCCTCAATTGCCGGCAAAGGCTATGCCGGCACCTCGAATGCCGCCTATGCCGCCAGTAAAGGCGCGGTGATCAGCCTCACCAAGACTGCAGCGCAGCAGTTGGCCCAACACAACATCAATGTCAACGCAGTCTGCCCAGGTGTGACCAACACCGCACTGGCGCGTGCCAACCTCGAAGTCAGAGCGCAGCAGGAAAATGTCACTGTGCAAGAAATGCAGCAACGCCGGGCCGCCGCTATTCCTATCGGACGCGCCAACGAACCGGAAGATATTGCCGCCATGGTCGCATTTCTGTCCTCGTCGGGCGCGCGGAATATTACCGGCCAAGCGTTCAACGTCGATGGCGGAATCATTATGAATTAGCTATCGGAAGGCAGAAGCGGCGCGGTACACAGCACGAGCGTATCCGCGGCGCCCCCTGCTTCCTACTGCAAGTGATACAGCCGCACACAATTCTCGGCGACGATAAGCCGCGCTTCTTCCGCCGGTACACCCGCCAAGTGCTTGTTCAAAAACTGCTGCGACTCCGGCCAACTGCTATCGAGATGCGGAAAATCCGACGACCACATAATGCGATCCACCCCGATGAACTCGCGCAGCATCACGCCCGGCAAGTCATCAATGAAGGTGAGGTAACAATTTTCACGCCAATATTCACTCGGCTGCCGGGCACACTGCACCATTGCATCGTTGGCCATTTTTTGGCGATGGTAGCCCCAATCGAGACGGCTGATAAAATTGGCCGCCCACGACAACTCGTTTTCGGCCGAAATCAGCCGCAAATCCGGATGCCGATCAAACACCCCTTCCACGATAAACGTGCCGAAGGCTCGCGCCATGCGAACCGGCAGCACGGCATAGCCGATCGTAGCGCTCTCTTCTCCGGTCTCATCCCGCGCCCAATTCGCATTGGCATGGCCCGAGGCGATGATATGCAAACTCAGCGGCATCTGTAACTCGGCCAGCGTCGCCCACAACGGATCCCATTGTGGCGCCGAATAGCGCGAGCCGTCCGGGGCATCTTGGGGCAAGAGCACGCCGATCAGTCCCTTGTCCTTGGCCCGGTGGCACTCTTGCACGGCCGAGTCGACATCGTACGCAGACACGACGGCAATCCCGAGCAATTCCTGCGGATGCACGCTACAGAAATCGGCAGCCCAGTCGTTGTACGCCCGGCACACTGCAAGTTGGAGTGCTTTGTCAGGAATGGCGAAGACCCGCATGGCATAGTTCGGATAGAGCACTTCGGCGTCCACGCCATCCGTGCGCATGAGCTCGACGCGTTTGTCCGCGTCCCACGCGTCGGGATCGGCATCGTAGCGCTTAACGCTCTCGTCCGTCGCGGCACGGTAGGCTTTATCGCGATTGCGGGCGACAGCGCCCAACGGTCGTTTTGCCGGGCGCGTATCCATCCCCTCACAGACCCAAAAATCGCCGTGCGGCTCTGATACAACACGCGGCCCCCGGTCACGCAACGCGTGGGGGAGATAATTTTGCCACAAATCCGGCGGCTCAACGGCATGCGAATCGGCAGAAATCACACGATACTGTTTCACATGGGTCTCCTTTGCTGCGTCTCGTCCTCTGTACTATACAAGTGTTTGATCCACGTTACACCACCGCGGCTTCACAGTGTCAAGGACAAAGTTGGGCCATACAGATCAGACTTTTGTACGCCCCAACGAAGTGTGCTAGAGTCCTGCCCGCGTCCTCGTAAAGAGGAATGACCCCACCACGCAGGGAGATGAGGACAGAGCACATGAGTCTAGAACGGTTTCAGTTAGACGGAAAAGTCGCGCTCGTGACCGGCGCGGCACAAGGCATCGGACAAGCAGTGGCGCGGGCGTTGGCAGAGGCGGGCGCACAGATCATCATCAGCGATCGCCAAGCGGACAAGTTGGAACGCACGGCCGCAGACCTGACGAGCCAAGGGCATCGGGTTGTCAGTCGCGCAGCGGACGTCACCAACGCCGCGCAAGTCGAGCAGCTCGTGCAGCACGGCATTGCCGCATGCGGTGCCATCGACATTCTAGTCAATAACGCCGGGGGTAGCGGCAATGTCGGCATTGATCAGATCGATGAGATTTCCGACGAGCTGTGGGCCGAGATTATCGACGTCAACATGAAGAGCGCCTTTCTCTGTTGTAGGGCTGTCGCACCGCATATGCAAGCGCGCCAGCACGGCAGTATCATCAACTTCTCGTCCATGTCCGCCAAAGGCGGCTTCGGTCCGCGTGGCACGTCGGCTGCCCGCCTGCCTTACGCTGGAGCCAAAGCCGGCATTATCGGTTTTACAGCGCAACTCGCCAAAGATGTCGGGCCATCAGGGGTGCGGGTCAACGCCGTCATGCCAGGCTTTATTCTCACCCCACCCGATGCACGGGTGGCGCAACGCTATTATGACCTCACCGAAGAAGAACAAGCCGGCATGCTGAGCTCCGTGCCCCTGGGCCGACCGGGACGGCCGGAAGAAGTCGCGGCAGTCGTGCTCTTCCTCGCCTCGGATGCTGCCAGCTATGTCTCCGGTGCCGCTATCGAAGTCAGCGGCGGGCGCTAAAGTGGACTCGACAACCGCAACGAAAGGACAACTATGGATTTCGGCATATGCGTCGCCTCGAAAATCGACGAAATCGGCTACATCACCCATGCGGAAAATCTCGGTTACTCACACGCCTGGGTGGCCGATAGCCAAATGATCTGGTCCGACTGTTATGCTGTGCTGGCTCTGGCGGCACAGCAAACCCGCACCATCAACCTCGGTACCGGCGTAGCGATTGCAGGCACACGCATTGCGCCAGTGACGGCGCACAGCATCGCCACGATCAATCGCCTGGCGCCGGGTCGCACGTTTCTGGGAATCGGCACGGGCAACACCGCCATGCGGTTAATGGGACACAAGCCCATTCGACTCAAAGAATTTGCGCATGATTTGGCCGTGCTTCGGGCCTTGCTCCGCGGCGAGGAAGCCGAGTTCACCTGGCGCGGCCAAACCTCTGCGGTACAGCTCATGATGCCAGAGTTGGATTTCGTCGACATCGAGCATCCTATTCCTATCTATGTCTCCGGCTTTGGTCCCAAAGCCCAAGCCCTGGCGGGCGAATATGGCGACGGCTTAGTCACGTCCATTCCGCCACACCCAGATTTTATGGAACGCGCCCTGCGCAACGTGCAATACGGTGCCGAGCAAGCCGGACGCGTGTTTGATCCGGCCAATTACTATAACGCCTCGCTTACCACCGCCGTCATCCTGGAACCGGGTGAGTCGCTGACGTCGGAACGTGTCAGACGCGAATGCGGCCCATTCGTGATTTCCTCACTGCACTATCTCTATGACAAAATCCGCCAATGGGGCGGGGCCCCGCCGGCACACGTGCGCGGTATCTGGGAGACCTACAGCAAGCTCGTCGAAGAAACGCCAGAACGTACACGACACATGCGGATTCACGCCGGGCACTGTACCTATATGTTGCCGGAGGAGGTGCAATTTCTGACGCCGGAGCTGATCAGGGGAACGTGCTTAGTGGGCACGCCGGAGGAGATTATCGCGCAGATTCGGCAACTGGAAGCCTCAGGGCTCAGTCAGATCATGATTCTGCCCTCGCTAGAGACGCAATACGGTGTGATCGAACGCTTTGCCCACGAGGTCATGGCAAAGATGTAACCTGCAGTGTAGAAGGCGCCTCCAGACGTCGAGACCCGGTTACTCGGACATCGCAGGAAAATCCAGCCAGGTCTCAAGGGCCTGCGGCACGATAACAGTGCGGGAGTCGGCCTGCCGCCGGATCACGCCCGTCCGCTGTAAGGCGTCTAACACTGCAGCCCCAAGTGCCCCGCCCAAATGCGATCGCCGTTCCGTCCAATCCAGACAGCCATAGGCAAAACGCCGCCGTGTGTTGCGCATCTGGGCCAGATTCACCCCGCGGGCGCGCAACGCCACTTCCCCCTCGGGCGTCAGGTGATAGGGCGGCCGTGTAGCAAACTCGTCCGTCTCTCTCTCCAGCCAACCACGTGTACACATGGCGTCCATCAGAGCGACACCAGCTACTCCTGCCAGGTGATCATAACACGTGCGGGCGTGCCGCAGCGCCGTGTTACGCCGCACCTCACGCTGTGCCTGCGGACTGCGGCGTGGGAGTTTCAACGTCAGGCTCTGCTGCCCCGGCAATAGTCCATCATCATACTCTTGCATTGCTGCTCCTTTCCTCGTTACCGTCCCAAAATATCCACAAGAAAGGATTTCCACTACGAAGCAACTCGCCGTGCATTCTTATAAGAAATTCTTGCTCCGGATTGATCACCCTCACTACTTCGACTGTTCTGATCAAACGGGGAAGACAGTCGAAGCAGCTACACGCTGCTCCGAGTCTCGGCATGTGGCGTGACCGGTTCCAAGTGGATATCGACCATCAGGTCATGCGCCAGGTGTTCCAAGTGCTCTTGCAGGGCGACGACACCTTCATCGAGCGGTAAACGGAGGAGCGCCGTGGCCTTGAAGAGCGTCTCGCCTGACATCGGCGCACTGTGGTAGGCGGTATACAGTTCGTCGATGTTAATGCCGCGCTCAGCTAGGGCGTGTGCAATCTCGTGAATGATGCCGGGGCGGTCCGTGCCAAGGAGGTCCAGTGTGAGCCAGCGATGCTGCTCCGCCGGTTCGTACTGCGTACTCCAGTCGAGCAACAATCGGAGACCGTGCGTTTCCAGTTCTTCTAAGGCATGCGTAATCCGCTCTGTCTGCGTATCGGGAACACTGGCACGCAGGACGCCGGCAAATTTCCCGGCCAAACGCGCCATACGACTTTCCAGCCAATTGCCCCCATGCGCCGCGATCACCTGCGACACCGCTTCGACCAAGCCGGGGCGGTCGTCGCCTAGTACGGTGATGATTAGATAGCGTGACACTGTTCTTCCTCCACAGAGTACGTATATTTCCAGACAGATTTTGCTGTGGCATCAAGCATACCACAGTGCCACGAGAGAATCCCAGTGATGCGGAGCATCACGCCAAGCGCTTGCTGAAATGTTGGATTCAGGCAGGGGTTTTGAGGAGGTTTGCGCGTACAAGAGGAGCGAATCTCGCTGACTCATACGTGCAAACACACCTCACGCCGCAAACGGGGTGAGATAATCATCCAGCTGTACACACAGGCTGTTTAGTGCAACCGAGACCAGGCGATATTGGCCGACAGTAAAGATCGTGTCCATCATCTGACGCTGATCGTAGTGCGCGGCCAGCTCCTGCCACAGGGTGTCGTCCAGCATCGTGGTATAGTGCAGCTGATCGGCAGCGCGCAGCAAAGCGCGGTCGTGTGCCTCCGACCAGACAGACGCGTCCGCTCCCTCGGCAATGCCACGAATTTCCGCGCCACTCAGACCGGCGCGCTCTGCAAAGGGCATGTGCTGCGCCCATTCGTACTCCGCACCACACAACCTTCCTACGCGCAGTATCAAAATTTCGCGGTCACGCGCTGGCAGCGACGACTTGTGCAAGACATGCCCGAAAAACGGCATCCAGCGGCGCAGCAAGTCGGGATGCCGAATCAGCGTATCGAGCACGTTCACCGACGTCAGATGCCCTCGCGCTTTGGTCAGCAGTTCCAGTTGTTCCGGGGTGCATGCGGCGTCCGACAGCGGCGTCAGACGCGGGGCTGCCCGTCGCACCTGCATGGGTGGTAGAGCATCTGCCGGATGAAGTTGATTCATCGGCAGGTCGGGGCGAAAGCTGGGATAGCCCGCGTCAAGTTGCACACCAAAACTGTTCAGCCCCATAGCCAGCATTAAGTAATTACTAACGGTAAAAACGATGTCGAGCACTTGCTGTTCAGTAAAATGGGCCGTCAAGGCATCCCAGGTCGCATCGTCGACAAAGGCATCGATATATAAGGCATCAGCGGCACGGATAAGCGCGGCCTCGGCAGGGGTCCAGAGCGATGCGTCAGCGCCCTCAGCCAGCGCCTCGAACTCCGCCTCGCCGAATCCGACCTCGTCTGTGGCGATTTTGACGTGCTGGCCCCACTCGTATTCACACCCGGCGAGCCATCCGGCGCGCAAGATGACAATTTCCCGATCGCGTGTCATCAGGGAGGTTTTCAACAGACAGTGATTGGCAAGCACAATCCAGCGCCGGAACAGCTCCGGGTAGTTGGCGAGCGTTTTCATCACGTTCAAGATATCGCCCAGGCCACCAGGTCGTTCAAACCGGGCGCGCAGATCAGGGTCCCATTCGGCGAGGGGAAGCGGGGCGATGCGAGGGGTCGTCACACGTTGCATAGGATAGCCGTCCTTTCTTACCATCAACAGGTTTGTCGCGCTGGGATGCCGCGAGTATAAGCGCCCCGGCGGACGGGGGCAACTGCCACATGTCAGGGCGGCATAGTGCCATACGTGGGAAAAGCTCAGGAGAGAGGGCAAGCGGCAACAGAGGGGCGGTGCTCAGGCCTCGGAGGGGGTGAAGACGCGCACTGCGTCTGCAGCATGTTTGTCCAAAACGTCCTGGATGGTGCGGCCGATCTCCTGCATGGTCAGGGGTTTCATACAGAAAGCACTAATACCCATGGCGTGCGCTTTGCCTGCGTCAATGACATGACTAAAGCCGGTGCACAACACAATGGGGATATCCGATCGAATGCCGTGGAGTCCTCTGGCAAGGTGCTCACCCGTCATAGCCGGCATGGTTTGATCCGTGACAACTGCAGCAAAACGCTGTGGCGTCGCACGAAAAGTGTCGAGCGCCTCAGGGCCACTGGTGCATATCACCACCTCGTAGCCGAGTCGCATCAACAGTGCAGCTTCCACCTCCGCCACCGTTTTCTCGTCATCCACCAATAAAATGCACCCCTCGCCCTGTGGGAGAGCATCAACCGGCTGGGCAGGCGTGTCCTCAGCAGTATCCGCCGCACGTGGCAGATAGACTGCAAAGGTGGTGCCGACTCCAGGCGTACTCTCGACGGTAATGGCGCCACCGTAGCTCGTCACAATCCCGTGGACAATAGACAGCCCCATGCCGGTGCCTTCGCCTACCCTTTTGGTGGTAAAAAACGGTTCGAAAATACGCTCCACGACCTCAGGCGGGATACCGGAGCCCGTGTCATGTACCGTCAAACGAACGTACGATCCGGGTTGCAGCAGTGTATGGGGGGCGGTGAATGTCGTGTCCATTTCGAGGCGAGTGACACGCACCTCCAAGGTGCCACCCGTCTGTCGCATGGCATGTCCAGCGTTGGCGCAGAGATTGATCACGATTTGGTGGAGGTGGGTTGGGTCTGCCAAGACAGCACCTGCATCGGGGTCAATATGCGACTCAATACCAATCGTCGCGGGCACCGACGCCCGGACCAATCGCAGACTTTCTTCGACCAGCGCAGGTAGGGCAACGCGTTGGCGTCTCTGATCGTTGTGCCGGCTAAAGGTTAAAATCTGCTGCACCAAATCTTTGGCCCGATTGCCGGCGGTCAGGACGTTCTGAAGACGTTCGTAGGCTGGTGTAGTGGGAGGAATATCATAGGTGGCAAGTTCCGTGAAACCGAGGATCGACGCGAGAAGATTGTTGAATTCATGCGCAATGCCCCCTGCCAGCGTGCCGAGAGCTTCCATCTTCTGCGCCTGCCGCAGCTGCTCTTCCAACCGCGTCCGTTCGGTGGCATCACGAATTACCCCGACGAACAAACGCCGCCGCCCCAGGCGCATCTCGGCGATGGAGAGTTCAGCAGGGAATACCGTGCCGTCTTTGTGCTTCGCACGAACCTCTCGAGACCCCTGTCCGAGGATCTTGCCTTGTCCTGTGGTCAGGTAATTGCGGAGGTATTGCGCATGACGACTGCGGTGCGGCTCGGCGGCAAGCATGGCTACATTCTGTCCGAGGACTTCCTCCGGCTCATAACCGAACATCCTCTGTACGGCACTATTGAACGATTCGATGCAACCGCTTTCATCGATCGTCACGATACCCTCCTCGACACTTTCGACGATGGTACGAAGGCGTGTCTCACCGGTTTGCACTTTGTGCCGTACGAGGTATTCTCGCGTCATAAGTGTCATCATGATGGTGATGATAACCAGCGTGGCCAAGACGGCGATCACCAAGACGGGCAATTCAAGCTGGATCGATGCCTGGGCGATGTCTACGACCGAAACCCCAATGGCAACAATGAGCGGAAACTTCGCAAGCTTGCGGTAGGCGTAATACCGAGTGATGCCATCGACAACGCTCGTTTGCTTGTAGAACCCAACGGGGCTCTCCTCGAGCTCCCGCCATATGCGCGATTCACTCATGTCCTGCCCCGGTCCCAGACGCCCGTAGCTCGAGCGAGCGCGTATCCGCTTGTCGGTGCCAATCAGCGTCGCCGAACTCTTGGGGCCCAAGTTCATCGCCCGAAAAAACTCGGTGATCCTCTCGACCTCGATCGCCGCAAATATGACCCCATCGAAATCACCATCGGGCGTATTGATACGTCGTGCCAGCCTGAGCAAGAGCTTGTCGCTGTTCCGCCCCTGCTGTGGCCAGGAAATGTAAATGGGATCACCTTGGCTCTGCTGCAAGGTTTGAAAGTACTCGCGGTCCTTGGCTGTTGTACCCGGCTTGATGGTGTAGCCGGAAACGAGCAAGGGTGTGCCTGTCTTATCGATAATCGTTACATGCGAGACGATCGAACGATCGAGAGGGATATCGTCAAGCATCTTCCGGACGGCGTCAACACCGCCACGTGTACCACCATGTGTGAGGTATTCTCTGCGGACGCCACGTAGATAGGCATCGCTATAGCGAAAAATTTGCAGCGATTGTTGCTCAAAGAATTCGGCAAGGCGTTGTGCTTGTTGGGCGCTTTGGGTGAGATTGTGTTCGCGTTCACTCAGGATAATGCGGTAGGCGATAATCCAGACAATGCCAGTCAACGCGACGGCTGCCATGATATACACCAGAGGCTTGCCGCGAAACATATGATGTAGCAATATCTGTCTCCTCGTTTACTGCCTCCTCCCTTCACATGGAACAAGCAGCAAGAGAAATCCTTTACAATCTTTGGTATCGACAGAATATGCTAAGAAAAGTCATACCCCTTTAATTGTTGATGGTAATATACTTACTATTTTTCTACAAGTTCTTTTAATATAGAAAAAATATAAAATGAAATTTCGAAATATATCTACATTTAAAAAGAATATTACTAAAATAAAGTATTTTATTTTTTATTCTTTGTTTTTTCTATTTATAAATACCATCAAATTATCTTTAGAGTAAAATTTACTTTAAACAAAAATGTCTCTCTGTATAGAAGAAATAAAATAATTTAAAGTATTGAGAAATTTCTTTGGATATTTGATATACTATCGCTTGTACTATTGTATAAGTATGATGTCGTAGGGGAAAATGGAATCCGGACAGGAACTACGGAGGGATACAGCACCATCTCGGACACAGTGCATAATCAACAGCCGGTGGAGCGAGCGGACGTCCGGTCTGGACATGTGTCTGAACTTTCTTATGATGATTAGACATTATTTATCATCATTTATCATCGATGCAGCTTAAGCAATATACGCTGAGCATACCGTGCGGCTGCAACACGCCAACAACATTGACCAACTTGGGAGCATACTATGCGTTGGGAACAGGTCGACGAGGGCTGGGGCCGGCGTGCCACCGAATTTGCCTATCTCATTGAAAACATCCACTGGCGGGAATACGTGCACCTGCTCGATCGCTTGGAGGTCGGGTCGGGTACCCGTTACCTCGACATCGCGTGTGGAAGCGGCCTGGCGGTGCAGCTCGCACGTGAACGTGGCGCCGTGATAACAGGACTCGACGCCTCACCACGCTTAACGGCAATCGCCACAGCTCGTACACCAGAAGCCGATATTCGGGTGGGGGATATGTTTGCCTTGCCGTTCGACGATGCCAGCTTCGATGCCGCCTCCAGCTTCCGGGGGATCTGGGGCAATTGCCTGGGCGCCCTGCAGGAAGCGCGCCGTGTCGTCCGCCCGGGCGGGAAAGTCGGCCTGAGTTTTTGGGGCGCGCAGCGGCGTATGCAAGCCTTCCCACTCTTTGCCGTCATCGGCCAGACGGCAGAAGAAGAACGAGACAATACCGGCTCGATGGTCAGTATTGGCCGCCCTGATGTGGCGGAACAACTCATGCGTGACGCTGGTCTGGAACCAGCCAACCGAACCAGCGTACGGCTTCACTGGGAATTTCCCGACGTCGAGCTTGCCGCTCGTGCCCTCGCGTCACTCGGTCCGGGGTACCTCGCCATCCAACATATGGGGATCGAGGATTTTATGGCATCCGCCCGGGAGGCCGCCGCAGGGCTGTATGTTGAGGGTGTCGGAGTGCGTGCTGAGGTCGAGGTGCAGTTCCTCGTAGGTACGGTGCCGGAAAGTGGTGTGCTCTAGGTCACGCACAACCCTCGTATGTTGCCCTCTGTTCGCGCCTGCCCACGCCGTTACCGCTGCGACAGAATCTCCACACATTGCTGGACCGCTTCTTTCGCTTTCGTGCGGATGATCGCATCATCATTGTTGGCAATGGGATGAGAAATCACCGCGAAGGGATAGTCCGGCATACCCGTGACCCGTGCCATGGTCTGTGCCGTTTCGACAAAACGGTCGGTGATGATCGCGGTTGCGGTAATCCCGGATTTTTCGGCGGAAATAGCATCGTGCAGACTGCACGACGAGCAGCTACCTCAATCACCAACGGCGGAAATGATGGCGTCACACTGCTTCATGTCGGCCACCACTTCGACCGGAGCCGGACGGCTGGCATCGGGTTTTTTGAAGCGCAGCACCTGCGCCACGCCGTGCTGCGTGCGCAGAATCTCTTCCATCGCATTCAGCAATTCATACACGCGGATTTTGCCGTTGTCCAACAGGCCGATCGTGCGGCCGGCCAGCGACGTCAAACGCGCGGTACTAGCGGCTTGTAAGCCGGTGTCTTCGGCCGTGGGATCCAGAACACGAATGCTCATGGGATGTTCTCCTGTGATGGAAGGTTACGATACGGTAAGCGCTTGGGTGGCGGCTTGTGCTTTCGAGCCTAGCCACGGCGGGATAATGGCCCCAAAGCCCCCGGCCGGTCCTCCGGCGGCAACCACGAGCAGATCGTCCGGCGAACGCAGGGCGGTGAATTCCTGGTTTGGCCCGCCACTGCGGTCGACAATATTGCCTTTGCCGACGGTGGCCCACTCGCGCCGCATCAACCGGGCAGAGCGAAAAATGTATTCTTGGATCTCCCGTTTGCCCCAGCCGGCGGCGACTAACAACTCGCGCAATTGCTTCGGAATGACGATGGCATAATTGCCGGACCAGACCGAGTAGGTCAGCATATTATGCCGCATCTCGGCGGCGAACGTTTCCATAATTTCTTCCGGATCATGCGTCCACTCGTTCATCACCTGATGTGGCGACTCACACGCCAGAACCGTCACACCGGACACGCCCTCCGGGACGCCGCGTTGCTGCGCCAACGGAGTCCACGGGCTGTCTTCTTCGTCTTCCGCAATACAGAAGCTGAATTTGCCCGGATGCCCCAGAGTCGAGCGGTCGAGCTCACCCGGCACGCAGCCGAGGACGTTAATCAAGACGAGACGAATCGCCCGCCCAATGGTCGCATTGGCCCGGCTGCGGTTGCCTAGCACGTTGTGCGTGGCGTTCATGCCAATGGCGGTACGGATGGGGCCGTTGACGATAATCAGCTGGGCGCTGCCGCCGGTGCTGGCGGTACTGCCGTGGAGATTGAAGTGTTCTTCACACATAGCGCGCAGGACGGCAACCACAACCGGCATGTACGCTGGCTGGCACCCGGCCATAACGGCATTGACGGCGGCTTTTTCTGCGGTGATGGGGCGTTCGCGCACGCGTTCGACACCGATGATGTCTCCCGGAGCCAGCCCTGCAGCTTCGAGGCAGGCGGCAACGCGCTCTTCGGTCGGCGGCACGATGGGCAAGCCATCGGTCCAGCCTTTGTCTTGATACAACTCGTTGACGTCCAGAGCGTCAGCAAGTTCGTAAGTGGTCGAGTGGAATGACACGGCCATCGCCGTCTCCTTGCTTCGCAGTATATATCTGTCGAGGGGCTCATCGCCCACTGAGCATAGCGTCTGGGTATCTTAGGGGATTCGCAGGTTCGATTCCAGCCGGAAAACATCGGTGTCTGATAAGCGCTCCGCCGCTGCTCAACGCCACTCGTGTTTGGGGTAACGCTTCTGCAAGCGCTTCTTCACCTCGGGATAGGTCGTGCTCCAAAAGCCGGCCAGGTCTTGCGTCAGCTGCACGGGGCGCTGATTCGGCGCCAGAATCTCCACCACAAGCGGCTGACGCTCCATCGCAATCGTCGGTGTGTCATGCAGATCGTACAGGTCTTGAATGCGGGCAGAGAGGACGGGTGGCCCGTCCTCGGCATACTGAATGCGAGCGTGGCGGCCGTTTGGCAAGAGGAAGCGCTCGGGCGCGTAGGTGTCGATCAGTTCGTCTTGCCCCGGTGAGAGCCAGGCTTTGAGGGTGGGCCAGACCGGGTTGTCGAGGATTTCTCGGGCACTAAAACTGCCATGGCAGATCTGTTGTATCAAGAACAGCCGGTCTTCTGCACGCACAGCAGGCAGCTCGAATTCTGGGCACCACTGCACCAGGCTGTTGAGGCGACACAGCCATTGCTCTACCGCCGGTGTCCACTGCTTGAGGAGAAAGCGGCCGGCAACGACTTCCTGCGCCAGGAGGGCAGCCGCAGCGTCCTCGGGTGGCATACCTGCACGTTTGGTCTTCAAAACCAGGTCACGAAAACACGTGACTCGCTCGGCCACCACACGCTTGCCGGTAGCATCGAAGGTCACCTCAGTCCGTTCCGTGAACTCCTCCGGATACAGAGCCTCCAGCCAGGCTTCGTCGATGACGGTCGCAAGACGCAGGATCACCGTCAGGTCACGGTGCGCATGTTCGATTTCGTCAATCTCCGCCGCCACGAACAGCTTGCTATGACGCACCGCGCTTTCCCGCGCCAGCTCGCCCCGGCGTCCGTGTACCAGATCGCAGCGCAGGGTGCCTTCGTCTCGCCGCAGTGCGAGGTGATCGCTGAACGCCGTGAGCAGGCATTGGCGTATCGCCTCCTGACTGGCCGGACGCTCGTTAATAGTCAAGCCTTGCTGCTCCGCCACGCGCAGAAATTGGTGTAACAACGGCGTGACCTGGCGCGCGGCCTGGGCATGAATACCCAGCCTGCGGCAGGCATCAAGCCGGAAATTTTGCTGCTGCGCATAGCGCCAGGCGCGCATGAGGATGAAGAAGTCCGAGTCGGCGCGATCGCCCAACAGATCCTCACGCGCTTCGCGCACGTGCTTAGGCTGGCGGCGTACCAACAGATCCCGCCCTTGGGTCAACGCACTGATCAGCGCCGCTTCCTGGGTGCAGCCGTGGTCATGTCCAGCGATGAGCATGCGAGCATAGCGTGGATGGACGGGAAAGGCCACCATGCGCTGCCCCAAGCCGGTGATACTGCCCGTCTCGGGATTGGCAGCCCCAAGATCGCGCAGTAGTTGCTCCCCCCGCTCCATGGCGCGTTCGTCCGGCGTTTCCAGCCACGGAAACGTCCGGGCGTCGTCCATGCCGTGGGCCTTGAGCATCAATAGAATTTCCGCTAAGTCAATACGCCGGATTTCCGGCACCTCATGGCGGGCGCGGCCCTGATGTTCCTGGGTGGTCCACAGGCGCAGACAGTGGCCGGGGGCGGTGCGGCCAGCACGGCCGGTACGTTGGTCTGCAGAGGCGTGACTGACAGGCTCGATCAGCAGGGTATTAATGCCACGATGCGGATCGAAACGCGCCACCCGCGCCAAACCGGAATCGATGACGGCGCGGACGCCGTCAATAGTGATAGAGGTTTCCGCCACGTTCGTCGCCACCACGACTTTGCGACCGGCGACAGGCTGCACGGCACGATCCTGTTCGGCGGGAGGCAATTCTCCGTACAGCGGCAACAAGGTCCAATCGCGTGCACACGCCAGATTGCCGATGGCCTCAATGGTACGCCGGATTTCGTACGCGCCGGGCATGAAGACGAGCACGTCACCCTCGCTCCCCGCACGGACCAATTGTTCAAAGGCGTGCGCCGCCGTATCCCACACCGGTTGCTGCCGCGGATCAACCGACCGCGCCAGATAGTCCACCTCGACCGGATACGTGCGCCCTTCCGCCGACAACACGGGGCAGTCATCGAGATAGGGGCGGACGAGGGACGTGTCGAGCGTAGCCGACATGACAATCAGCTTGAGGTCAGGGCGGGCGCTTTCCTGCAACATGCGGGCACGCGCTAGCGTAATATCGCCATAGACATGGCGTTCGTGAAACTCGTCAAACAGAATGGCCGCAATGCCGTCGAGTTGCGGCGAGGACAGCAATTGTCGCAACAAAATGCCTTCGGTGACGTAGCGAATACGTGTTGACGCCGACACACGTCGGTCGAAACGCACCTGATACCCGACCTCCGTTCCCAGCGCCGTGTCGCGTTCCTGCGCCACCCGAGACGCCAGTAAGCGCGCCGCCAGGCGCCGAGGTTGCAACACCACGACTTCCCCGTCGCCGAGGAGGCCACGATCGAGCAAGATCTGCGGCACTTGCGTGGATTTGCCCGAACCGGTCGGTGCAGTCAGAACCAGGCGGGATTCACGGGTAAACGCATCGGCCAAGTCGTCGGCAATATCGTAGATAGGGAGTGTCTGGTGTATCATGCAAAGCCTATGGTGCTAATTACTCGAGTATGCTGACAGGTTGGATAACTGCAGTGTATCTCGACAAAGGGAGGTACGTACACCTACAACACGAAGACAGACGGCCTGTCCTTGGCACTGCACCGGCAACGCCACAAGACAGGCCGCACATCCTACCGGCCAAGGACGCGATTAATCACCGACAGGCACAGCCGCTTCAGCCGGTGCAGACTGCTGATGCTGCGCCGCTGCGGCGTCAGCCTTGGCATAATCTTCTTCCGTAAAGCCGTAGAGACGGGCGCCTCCGGAGAGGATCCGGCTGCCGATTTCCGGCGTGATGCTGGGGTTGCTCAGCACCCGTGAGGACACGTCCGGGAAGCTGGAATCGAAGTGCGGATAATCCGTCGAGACGCAAATGTTATCGGCGGAACCGAGTAGCTCGACCACTGAACCGACTTCCCGCTCGCCGCTTTCGATGGCGGAGAAGCAATGCTTACGCCAGTAGTCAAACACGCCCATGGTCATAAACGCACCCTCGGTGTCTTTATGTTGCCGCAGATCCCATTCCATGCGGCCTAACAAGCCCGGGACCCACCAGCTTTGCGCTTCGAGAAAGGCAACGCGCAATTTGGGGTGCGACTCAAACACACCACTCAGGATAAACGCGACAGCAGCCAACTGCATTTCGGTGCTATGGCTGGCAACGTGGCGCATGAAACGGTTCGGACCGAAGCGCGGCTCGATGGTGGAGTAATGCGAGCCCAGACCTTCGTGGAAGCACAGCGGCACGTCCAACTCTTCCAGCGTGCTGTACAACGGATCCCAGTAGGTCGAATGCCAGTAGTGATCGTTCACCACATTCGGCCGCAGGAACGCACCCACGGCGCCGTATTGGTCATGGCAGCGAATTATTTCATGGCACGCCAAGTTGACATCATGGATGGGCAGCATCGCCGCCATTTTCATCTGCGCCGGGCTAGAGGAACAGAACTCCGCCAGCCAATCGTTGTAGGCCCGGCAAATGGCGAGGGAGAGTTGCGGGTCCATGCCGTCCCGCCCCAGGATCGAAAGGCACACGGTCGGGAACAGCACTGCGATGTCGACCCCTTCCATCTCCATGCCTGTGAGCTGGGCATTCTGGTCGTAATTCTGTTCAATCGCAAAGGTCAGGATATGCTCCGAGCGCTCACGCGATTTTGCTTCAAAGGTGCGATTATACTGCGTGATAAAACCGTCGCGGCTGGTCGGAATGCCATCGATAAGCCATTTGGGACGTTCGTAGGATTCCTTCAGTTTGGGAATGGTGGTGACGCGCGACTTGTGCTTCGAGTCCATGTAGCGCTCAAACAAGTCCGGAGGTTCCATGATGTGCATGTCGCAGTCGACAAAGCGGTAACCGTCTTTCATACCCTGTGTCCTCCCATAGCTGGAGCGTACGACGAGGCGTATTGTCTCTGTCCCGGCATTATAGAGAGCCGTTCAGAGAGCGTCAAACATGCTTTTTACGCATGCTATCCCTTTGTTTTCTTTCGACTCATCCCCATGCCGGGCACCCACGTGCATGCTGAAACCGCCATGACGGCGGCGACGCAGTCGCTGCCTGGGCTCCGCATGCATACCGATACCAGTGCACTAAAACTCTCGTTCGTAGCGCCAACCGCGGTCAATCATCCACAAACGGTGGCGCGCACCAGACTCGTCGAGGTTCCCGGTGTCGTAGCTGGCGTCTTCCGCATATACCGAACACACGCCGCCGGGCACCTTATGATTACGCGGTTGAAACGTCTCGGGCGTTTGCGACGCCACGTGCGCCAGGGCTTCATCAGCGCTGCAAAAGGCAGAAAATTTCAGCAGGGAGACAAACGTCGGCGGGGGCAATTCAATCTCCCCGGCGCGTTGCGAGTCGAGAGCATCGGCCGGACGCATCCAGCGATGCGCATGAATCTCACCGCCGTCTACTTGCACATCGCCGTTGCCCGCTGCAGCGAGAAAAAACCAGGTGGCAAACCGCTTGGGCCGTCCGACGGGTGTGGTCCAGTGGGCCAGATGTAGCAAGGAATCGGCAGGAACCGTGAGGCCGGCTTCCTCCTGCGCCTCCCGCACTGCTGCCTGGCGTGCGGCGGCATCGTCATCGTCCGGGGCGTCGTGGGCATAATCTTCCGGATCAATCCTCCCACCGGGGAACACCCAGGCGCCGCCGTGGAAGGCCAGGCGCGAGTTGCGACGTAATAAGAGGGTTTCAAGCTGGTTATTGGCATTGCGTAGGAGAATGACGGTCGAAGCTGGCAGTGCTGGAGCAGGTGTCGTGTCTGGCATAACGTGTGTCTCTTTCTTCAATCTATAGCGTGAAGCGTGCGTTCAGTTCGTAAAGCTCATTCTGCACGATGCCTCTCCAGCATACCACAAGTTGGCTGCCGCATGAGACACCGGCGCTTGACTCCGAGTCTCCGGGCTGCCACTCTAGCCGCTCATGTATGATGTTGCTGATGAATCACTGAAGTGGAGTACGCATGTTATGGCCGATGAGTTACTGTTTACCAAAGACAATCGCATTGCCACGATTACCCTGAATCGTCCGGAAAAGCTCAATACATTTCACGACGGCATGCTAGCCGATTGGGCCGCGGCGCTGCGTGAGTGCCAGGCCGATGACACCGTCAACGTGGTGGTGCTCACCGCTACCGGCCGCGTGTTTTGCGCTGGGGGCGATGTGTCGCAAATGGGCCAGAGCGATGAAAACCGCGCCCTGGGGATGAGTGAGTATCTGCGCCAGCACGTCCACCCGGTAGCCCGTGCCGTCGACGCGCTGCAAAAACCGTACATCTGTGCCATGAACGGCTCAGCAACGGGCGCAGGATTGGACATGGCGCTGATGGCAGATGTCCGCTACGCCGCGCGGCGCGCCAAGTTTGCCGAAACGTACGTCAAGGTCGGACTCATTCCAGGGGATGGCGGGGCGTTCCTCCTGCCACGTTTGATTGGGCTCACGAAAGCGCTGGAGATGCTCTGGACAGGTGATTTCATTAGCGCCGAGGAAGCGGAGCGCATCGGCCTGATCTCAAAGGTCTGCGATGACGAGACCCTCATGGACGAAGCCTACGCCTTTGCCGAGCGTCTTGCCAATGGTCCGAGTGTGGCGATTCGCCTCATGAAGCGTGCCGTGTATCAGCTCTTACACACCGATTTTCTCTCGTCGCTGGAAGCAGTCACCGGTCCGATGGGTGTCGCCGCCAGCACGGAAGATCACCGCGAAGCCACCATAGCGTTTATGGAAAAGCGTCAGCCACAGTTCCAGGGGCGCTAACACCACAGGGATGTCATGGTGTCCTACAACGATGAGAAAGCAACCCCTGAAACTGCGCCCACTTGAAGGAAAGGGTTCCTATGGCAATACGGATTGCCGCTATCGAAGTCAGTCACTGGCACGCGCTATACGATGCCGCCTATCTGCGGACACTGGCAAGCTTACCCAACGTGCAGCTCGTCGGCCTGCAGGACCCGGATCCGGGTGTAGCGGCCCACTGCGCCGCTGAGGTTGCTGGCCCACCAGTGTTTACCGACTACCGGCAGATGCTGGATACGACCCGGCCAGATTTTGTTTTGGCACTGGGACGGCATCGCGTCATGGCGGAAACAGCGCATTACTTGCTCGACTACGGCTACCCTTTCCTGATGGAAAAGCCCATGGGCTTCAATGCCGAAGAAGTGCGCCGCCTGGCCGAGAAGGCTACCGCCAAACAGCATTTCGCCGCTGTGCCGCTGGCGCAACGATACCAGCCGTTTGTGGCGCGCGCCCACCAGCTCCTTGCCGCCGGACGCTTTGGCCCGCTGTCCCATCTCTACTTCCGACTCAACCGGCCCACCTCGGCCCGGTATCCAACCTGGGGATCGCCTTGGATGCTCGATCCGGCCGTTGCCGGCGGCGGGTGCCTGCGGAATTTGGGGGCACACGGACTCGACTTGTTTCTGCATCTGACAGGAGAAGAGGCGGAGGTCACTGGCGCGCAATGCAGCTGGCGGGCACTGGAACAACCGGTAGAAGATTATGCTTCCGTCCTACTGCGCTCCGAGCACGGTATCCTGGGGACGATTGAAGTAGGCAACACGTTTCCGGGCAATGGCACCGACGGCGAATGGAAGATTGCCGGACGCGATGCGATTCTAGTCTTGAAAGACAACGTACTGCAACTCATCACTGCCGACGGCGAAGAAACGACGGACGGGCAGCCCGAGGAACCGCTCTATGTCACGGCTGTCCGACGGGCGCTAGAATGCTGGCAGCGTGGCGAGCCACCGCCGACCAGCGTGCACGATTGCTACCGCGTGGTGCGTCTCATTGATCAGGCATACGCGGCGGCGGGTGATCCGTATACTTCCTAGCCATGAATCTCGCGTTACCCGCCACCGCCTTCATCCGCGACAAATCCGAGCGAGCGGTCATAGCGATCGAGGAGGACATAGCCAATCTTGGCAATCTCGCTCACTTCGTCCTCGCCGTCGTCGCTCAAGGTGCCAAACTCCCCTGCCTGCAGCCCCTCGATGAGTGCCAGACAGCGCATTTGGTAGGCCTGCAGATCAGCAAAGAGACGCCGCTGTTCGGCCTGGCGCTCATATTCCTCACTTGCCTGGCGCAATATCGCCACCAACTCGTCCGGGTCCCACGGTTTGGTGACGTAGCGAAAAATCTGCCCCTGGTTGATGGCCTCGATGACCGCCTTCACATCTGCGTAGCCGGTAAACATGACCCGGATGGCGCGCGGACGTTCTCCTCGGGCTGCGCTCAGGAGCTCCACGCCGGCCATCTCCGGCATACGCTGGTCACTCAGCACCACGTGAATCGGCTGCTGCTCCAGAATCTCAAGGGCTTCGCGTCCACTCGTGGCGGTATGCACCTCAAACTCCAGCCGCAACAACCCACGGAGCGAACGGAGAATTTCCTCCTCATCATCCACGATCAGTAGCGTATGCTTCCGGGTCTCCGCCATGGTACTCCTCCTGATGTTTCTCTTGGATGCACATTCATCTCTGCGCTCGCCTCACGTCCCAGGCGGTGGCTGGAGCGGCAGGCGCACGCGAAAAACGGTGCCACGCCCCAGGGTACTGTCCACCTCGATGGCACCGCCGTGGTCGCGGATAATACCGTAGCACACGGACAGCCCCAACCCCATCCCTTGGCCTACGGGTTTCGTGGTAAAAAACGGCTCGAAGATATGCGGCAGATGCTCGGGGCTGATCCCATGCCCGGTATCCTCCACCTCCACCTCCACCGCATCGTCGGAGTGCACACGCGTGCGGAGCGTAATCACACTGCCGGCAGGCGAGGCGTGCACCGCGTTCATGAGCAGATTCAGGAAGACCTGATTGAGTTTGCTCGGGTGGCACTGGACCGGCGGGAGCTCCTGGCAATGTGTGTCCAGGCGAATCGCCTTCTGCTTGAGTTCGAAGCGGGCGATTTCCATCGTCGACGCGAGCCCTTCATTGAGGTCGACGGCTTTGAGAGTCGCCTCGTCCAAGCGGGCAAAATCCCGCAAATTCCCCACGATATCCTGCACCCGGTGTATACCCTGCAAGGATGCCTCAAAATCCCGCACAAAGTGCTCCTGGATGTAGGGGAGGTCGATCGCCTCCTCCAAACGCGCCGCTTCAGCAGCGAGGCCCTGATCCATACGTCTCAGGCTCTCACGGCCCTGGCGGTAGGTGTTGAGCACTTCCATGGCCGCCTGCATGTCGCGTTGCAGGACAACCAAATTATTCGTCACATAAGCCAGCGGGTTATTGATTTCATGCGCTACACCAGCGGCTAGCTGTCCCAGGCTGGCAAGCTTTTCGCTCTGCACTAACGCTGCCTGGGTCTCACGCAGCTCCCGGTTCTGGCGGGCCAATGTCTGTTCAAGGTTGATGATGCGCTCCCCGGCGCGGAGACGCGCCCGTAGGACATCGCGCTCGAGCGGCTTGGTCACAAAATCATCCGCCCCGGCCTCTAGACCTTCGACCAGATCCGCCGTCTGGGATCTCGCGGTCAGGAGGATGATGTAGACATACCCCGGTCGTTCGTCCTCCCGAATACGGCGGACGAGCTCGAGCCCATCCATCTCGGGCATCATCCAATCGCTAATGACGATGGGGAAGTCATCTTCCAGAAAGCGCTGCCAGGCCTCGGCGCCGTTCGACGCCGCCACAACCTCGTAGCCCCAGACCTGCAGGTGACGCTCCAATAAGCGCTGCGAAACCAACGCATCTTCCGCGATTAACACCTTAGTCATGAATGGTGTACGCATCTCATGCACCTTGGTTTAGGCGGACGACGGCGTCTTCGGAATGGTAAAGAAGAAGGTCGAGCCTTCCCCAGGCTTCGACTCCACACCAATGCGGCCGCCGTGAGTTTCCACAATGCGTTTCACAATGGTCAAACCGGCGCCTGTACCGGGGTAGGCCTCACGCGTGTGCAGGCGCTGAAAAATGTCGAAAATCCGGCGCTGATGTTGGGGCGCAATGCCAATACCGTTGTCACGCACGAAAAAGCGATACGACTCCCCATAGTCCTCCCAGAAAATGGAGACTTCCGGGGGCTTTCCCTCCGCATATTTTAGGGCATTGCTGAGCAAATTGCTGAAAATCTGAGTCAGCCGGGCTTCGGGATAGATGACCGGGGGCGGCGGGGGCTCCGGCAAGTGAATACGGGCTCCCGAATGGACGATGTCTGCCTGTAAGTCATGTACGACCCACCCGAGCACATGCGTGACATCCACCGTTGTAGCTTGGACCTCCGAGCGACCGATACGGGAGTATTCCAACAGACCATCCAGCAGCATTTTCATGTGCACGGCGTCTTCGATAATCTCCTCACAGAGTTGGTGTCCATGCGCGTCCAACACCTCACCGTAGTCTTCCAGGAGCCAGCGCGCATAACCCTCGAACGTCCGCAACGGAGATTGCAGATCATGGCTGGCCGAGTATGCAAAAGCTTCCATTTCATCAGCACGGATGCGCAGTTCCTGATTCTGCGCTGCCAGGGTCTGTTCCAGGCGGAGAATCCGTTCCCCGGCGCGCAGGCGCAGCCGCAGTTCATCCTGATCAAAGGGTTTGGCGATAAAATCATCGGCGCCGGCATCCATCCCCACCACCATGTCCTCCTTGGCGGATTTGGCGGTGAGCAAAATGGTATACACGTATCCGGACCGCTCGCGCGCCCGAATACGGCGGATAAGCTCCACCCCATCCATCTCAGGCATCATCCAATCACTGATGACCAGGCGAAAGTCCTCTGCAAGAAAACGCTGCCAGGCTTCGGCACCATCGGATACCGCTACGACTTCGTGCCCCCACTTCTGGAGACTCCGCTGGAGCAAGCGTTGGGAGACGGGCGCATCTTCCGCGATCAATATCCTCATGACGCATTCTCCTCAGATGGCACCTCCCCCACCCCGAAGGCGATAAGCGCCGGGATGAGACGGTCAAGCGCGTGTTCCAACGCCGCGTAGGCTTCATCGACACGCGTCAGGTCCGCATCACGGCCCATCATCTCCAGTCGTAAGGCCGCCGCGACGGCCTCACTGGCGCCAAAGTTGCCTACCTCGCCTTTGAGCGTATGCGCAGCGTGTCGGAGCCGTAAAGCGTCCTGCTTGACGACGGCCTCACGCATCGCCTCCAGCAACTGGGCGCATCCCTGACGAAACAGCTCCACCAGTTCCCGTAAAAGTTCGCGATCGCCATCCACACAACGCAGGGCGGCGTCCTGGTCGAAGAGCGTGGCAATTGGTTGTTCGGCAGGTGGCTGAGGTGCAACATTGGTGACGTTTGGCACCAGACGCGCAATAGTCTGGAACAATTCCTCAGAGTGAATCGGTTTGGAGACGTAGTCGTCCATGCCCGCTTCGAGACAGCGCTCTCGGTCACCTTGCATCACGTGGGCCGTCATAGCGATGATCGGGATATGCGCACCGGTTGCTTGCTCCTGCACCCGAATGGCTTCCGTCGCTTCAAAGCCATCCATCCCGGGCATCTGCACGTCCATCAAGACAACATCAAACGGCTGCTTCTCCAGGGCAGCGAGGGCCTCACTGCCATTGCTCGCCACCACAGCCGTATGCCCCTGCCGCTCCAGCAGGCGTACCGCCAGGGTTTGGTTGACCAGGCTATCTTCGGCCACCAAGATGCAGAGCGGTCGGTGGGTGGCCGCTGCCGTACGGGGTGTGGGAACCTCCCCCGCCGCATCACTCGACGCCACACCGAGGGCCGCCATGATGGCGCTCAGCAGGTCCGACTGGCGAATAGGTTTGGTCAGATAGGCAGCAAGACCCATGGCCCTGCAGCGGGCGGCATCGCCACGGTGGTCAGCCGACGACAGCATCATGAGGGTCGAGCTGGCCAGGGCGGGATCCTGGATGATCTGCTCGGCGAGCGTAAATCCATCCATCTCCGGCATCATCACATCCAGTAGCACCAGGGCGAACGGCGTGCCGGCATGCTGTGCCTGCTCGAGGGCTTCGAGCGCCGCGTTGCCGCTCTCCACCACTGTGGGCCGCATACGCCAGTTGGTCAGGGTCTCCTTGAGGATGTGCCGATTGGTGGCATTGTCGTCCACGACCAGGACGGGGAGATGCCGCAACGTGCTGAGCCTCGCTACACGCTGCGGTTTTTCCGGGACCGTCGAGACACCGAAACGGGCCGTAAAGTGGAACGTGCTGCCTTGCCCAACCTCGCTTTCCACCCAGAAACGTCCCCCCATCATGTCGACTAACTGGGAGGAAATCGCCAAGCCCAGTCCAGTTCCCCCATACTTGCGCGTGGTCGAACTATCCACCTGCGAAAAAGCGTCAAAGAGCGCATCTTGCTTGTCAGAGGGAATGCCGATACCGGTGTCGACCACGGCAAAATGCAGCTCGAGTTCGTCCGCGGTGCGCCACGTCTGCTCGACCCGCACCACGACTTCCCCCTCCTCGGTAAATTTGATCGCATTACCAATCAGATTGATGAGGATTTGCCACAAACGGTGCGGATCACCCACCACGGTGTCCGGGACATCGGCCAAAACATGGCATGCCAGCTCCAGACCTTTGTTATGGGCGCGCATGGCAAGCGTGGTCGCAATATCATCGATATTCTCGCGCAGATTGAAATCAATGGACTCGAGGTCGAGCATACCCGCCTCGATTTTGGAAAAATCGAGGATGTCATTGATCACGGCCAAGAGGTGATCCGCCGAGACCTTCACCATCTCGAGGTAGTCGCGTTGCTCGGCAGTCAGGTCCGTATCGAGCGCCAGTTCGGTCATGCCTAAAATGCCGTTCATCGGCGTACGGATCTCATGGCTCATATTGGCCAGGAACTCACTTTTTGCACGTGTGGCGGCCTCGGCGGCCTCCTTCGCTTGGCGTAGGGCCTCTTCCGCCTGCTGGCGGGCAGTGATGTCTCGAATAATTCCCGTGAACAGCCGGCGATCTTCCAGCTGCACTTCGCTCACGGCAAGCTCCATGGGGAAGGTCGTGCCATCCTTGCGTTGGCCGACGAGCTCACGCCGAGAGCCGATGACGCGCTGCTCGCCCGTCTGCAGATAGCGCCGTAGGTAGTCGTCATGCTGCTCCCGATCGGGCGAGGGCATGAGCAGGGCAACGTTCTGTCCGATGACCTCCTCCCGGGTGTAGCCAAACAGCTGTTCTGCTGCCGCGTTGTAGGCGCGGACGATGCCCTGCATGTCAATCGTAATGATGCCATCGACGACCGTATAAAGAACCGTACGAAGCCGGGCCGCACTCTCACTCAGCTCCACCTCGACGCGTTTGCGCTCGGCGATTTCGGCTGCCAAGGCCGTCGTCCGTTCGTGGACTTGGGTAATCATGCGATCAAACGCACGCGCAAGCACACCGGCCTCGTCGCTGGCTTCTACAGGCAGCTGGACATGCATGTCACGCTCACCAAACGCTTCCGCCGCATCGGTCATCTGGCGCAGATGACGTGTCAACGAGTGCGAAAAGGCCAAACTGAGCGCGAGGGCAACGACAAGCACCAAGGAACCAACAACCAAGATCTGGTTGCGCAACGCGATCGAATCCGCGATCACCTCATGATACGAGGCGGCCATTGCCAGCACGAAGCGACGCTCAGTACGGAGCGGATTCCAGGAGACGGTGGACACACCGATGGCAGTGCGCCGCCCCTCGGCATCGGTCTCGATGAAGGTCCGCTCCCGCGGACTGCCGCGCTCGAACACCGCGGTGGCTTGCGGAAAATCGTCCTGGAGGCGATAACGTGTACCCAAGGCAAAGCCGAATGTCTTGACGGGGTGTGGATGGACCAAGAAATCGCCCTGGCCATTGGTGACGTACAAGCTCCGCCGGTCGGGCACGCTGGCACGCAGTTCCTCAAAACTGGAGCGCATATCAGCGCTCAGAACGACAAAACCAAAGAGCTCACCGGTCTCGGCATGGATCGGCGTTGCGGCATGGAGTACAGGCACATACGGTACCACGACTCGGTTGTACTCGCGATGCAGGGTGACTTCGGAAAAATAGACGTTGCCGGGCGTTAATTGCCTTGCCTCACGGAAATACGGCGGCTCACCCTCGGTGCGTAGCGCGGCCTCCGGGACAGTGTGGATCGCCCCGAGCAAGCGCTCGACTCGCACGATCTCCCGTCCACTCTCGGCCACGCCAATGTAGCGAATCCGGAGGTAATGCGACTTGGCACGCAGCATGGTGGCGAGGATGGTCGCGAAGCGCTGACGCCACAGCCGCTCAGTAGATCCGTCTAACGGGTCAATACCGCCCGCTCGCAGCTGCCGGGCGCGGATAATGCCTTGCACCGGTGGAGTGCCTGCCAGCAATAACACATCCTGGCGTACGGCCTCGATGCGTGCGGCTAAACGCACCCCAGCCACTTCCGCGGCGACACTCAGGTCCTGCAGTTCCCGTGTAACCAACGACGTACTGATGCGCTTGTACGTCAGGACACCTATGGCCCCGGTCGTAATCACAACCAAGGCGCAGAGCAGCACACTGACCTTTGCGCCAATCCCAAAGCGCTTCAATGGCCTGTCCATCACGTCTCCTCTGCAACTGTCACACGCTGCAGGAAGCTTCACTATACGCGCTTCCATCGGTAGAATCGACAAGTGTGTGGTCTTCGGAACAGGCAAGAGCGGACTATAAAAGTCGCAGAAATCGCTGTCAAGCAACCAAACAGTCACCTAAACAACGCGGCAGCCCTGATTGACAACGCCGGGGGCTTGTTGCGACTAGAGCAATCCATGCAGATGTGTGGTCCCGCAAGAAGGCCCACAACTGTGAGCGGATGAGGGAGCAAGAACAGAGGAGAGAATGACGATACTCTGGTGTCGACCATTGCCGTGAGGGCCGACACCAGCAGTCTCTTCGAGACCCGAAACCGTCTACGCCAACCAGGCGGTGCGAAGCCCACCGCCCTTGACGTTCGGGGAGCCGGAGATGGCCGGCTTGAAGCCTTTGAGGTTCATGACGCCGGCTTCCAGCAACGTCAGGTGATGGGTATACAGTATCGGCACCTCGTCGTTGATAATATTTTCCACCTCTCGATAAATCTCCAGGCGTTTCTTTTTCTCTGCCGTCTTGCGCGCTTCAATAATGAGCTTGTCGGCCCGCTCATTGCGAAACCGCGATTCGTTCTTGGTCTGTGCCGCCGTCGAGAGGACCTGGCGGGAGAACCAGCCGTCGGGGTCAAAACGGTAGCTCCCTGCCGCAGAATTGGCATGGAACTCCCCGGCGCGGCGCCGTTTCCGCAAGACGGCCGCATCGAAGATCTGATATT